>JGI26470J50227_1000730_pt1 | contig 12831 bp, 15 predicted proteins | sample FreactTroBogLake_FD_50227 | JGI IMG/M metagenome (IMG submission 50227) | reverse complement strand
CCACTGTTTGGTAATGACTTTGAGTCTGCCCCACTTGCAGACATAATATTTTTATTTCCCCTTCCCGAACTAGGCGATCCGGTAAGAATAGGATTTTGCGATTTAGAAAAAGTAGCGCTAGTATCCACAGAACTTTTTGAAGCTAAAGAGGCTGGAGTAGTTTGGCTTGATGGAGTTGCTGAAGGTGAGGCTGATTTCGTCGATGAGGTCAATGAATTAAGCGCCGCTGTTTTCTGAGCTGCAGCAGCCGCAGCGGCTTTCTGAGCTGCAGCAGCCGCAGCGGCTTTCTGAGCTGCAGCAGCCGCTGCTGTAGTAGCAGCAAAAGAGGGAGTAGGGCTTACCAATATAAGCATGGCAACAGATAAAGAAACGGCCAATTGGGATAATAATTTCATGAGCACCTCAGTTTAGGTTGGGTGTATCAAAGTTACCGCTCAGTCTTTGCAAGAGTATCAGAATTTTGGCGTGAGCAGTTCTGGCATCGAATAATTCTGATTCAACTTCACGGAATTTGAGAACTAAATTAACGCTACCAAAGCCTGAACTTTTAGCCCCTTGGTAGCTTTTGATTGCAGCATTCAAGCGATCTTTTGCTGCTTGATACTGTAGATAGGTTTGATTAATCTCCACTGTGGTCTTGGTTTTGATGGCTTGAAGATTTAATTCTTGCTGGGCTTGATTATTAACTGCACCCACAACATCAGAGTCATGAAATAAATTATTCGATAGGGGAATTGAGACAAGCAGACTAAATGATTTTTGGGTGCCATAAAAAGTGCCACTCGATGAGTAGGGCGGCGTTTCCGTGTAATACAAACCTGGAACAATATCTACATTCTTGCTTGCCTTAACAACATCTAGATTTGCAGAGGCAAATTCAATTGCTGCCTTATTAGAGGCTATATCCGCTCTTTTTTCGTGCGCCTGTGTAACTAATTCTGAAACACTAAAGTTTCGTGGCTCTATGTCTAAAGTTCCCTCGGGCAAAGGTAAAAACTTTTCTGATTTACCAGTGTAGTTAATTAAACTAAAAGAAAAGTACTGCAAGTCATTTGCCAAGGTCTTTTGCGCAACCCTTAATTCAGCTTGATTTTGTTTAGCGAGAGCGCTTTGAAATTTCTCAAGATTATTGATCGCCAATTGGTATGATTGCCATAATAATTTTGTACGCAAGGCATCAATGTAATTAAAAATCGCCTCAGTTTCAATTGACTTGGTTTCAGCAATCATTTCTGCATTTAAGCGATTTGTATCTGCCTTGGCTTGCGCCTCCCTTGCGGATCTCTTTCCCCAACCCTCCACGGTAACCATAGCGCCTAATGTGTTAGATGACGGGTTTGTATAGCCAGTATAGGGGGCTTGCGTATACATACTACCGCGCGCATAAGTAAGTGTTGGGCTTAAATAAGGCATGGCAGCCTGTTCGGCATTAGATGATGCTGAANCTAGTCCCAACTTTCTTACTTTAATTGCATTGTTGCCCTCTGCAATTTCAGCTAAAAAGGTTGATAAGTNAATTGACTTATAACTTGTTCCAGCGGCCTGAAAAGGCGGGAGCGTTTGCGCCTGACCGGGGAGCGCAATGATTAGAGTTATAAAAAATATATAGTCTTTTAGATTCATGATTGACGGTAGATTATCAACTAATTTCAGCGTCTATCTTTAATAACTAAACCATGCGCTTCAGAGGCTAGCTTATNAATTAGCTTGCTCTTTTCAAGACTTTGATTGATAAAGTTCATTGTTTCATTAGCAACAATCTCTCTCTCGTTATCAACGGTAATCATATGGTAACAATTGCCAAGCCAAATTACTCGCCTCATTTCTGAAGACGCTTTTTGTAAAATAAAATCTGGGNTTTTGGGTGATGCGGTTTCGTCATCAATAGAATGAATCACCAATAGATCCGACCGAACGAGTGAAAGATATTTTTTAGCATAAGCTACTAGCTGTAGCGATTGATATAAATGCTTAGCAGGTAAGTGTGCTGCGCCTAATTCACTAACTGTATTTGTCTTTACCGCTTGTTCAATTCTACGACGTAACTCTATATTTTTTACACCGTAAGGGGCGCTTTCTTTATAGTGCCAATTTTTAAATCCAAGCTTATAAGCCAAAGAAAGCAGGGGGTGATACCACGGGATAGCCCATCCATCGAATGCCAATACTGGTGCCAATAAAATCAAACTTTGAATATTTTGGTTTCTCTCGGCAATCGACAGACCTAAAGTTGCCCCCATGCTCAATCCGACTAAACTCACAGTTTTATGAGCTTGCAGAATTGATTCAATTAATTCATCAATGCAATCAATCCAGCTACTGTATTCAGAAATACCAGTATGAGCAGAATATCCAGGAATACGAGGAATGATCAAAGTATGGTCAGACTGTTTTACCAGCCTCGGAATTGCACCCATCTCCATCTCTGAGCCGCACAACCCAGGCAATAAGATAACTGCATGTCCGCTGTTACCTTGGTAGAATGTTTCGAATTGCTCTTTTTCTATTGAAGTTTCCGTGATCATTGAGCTTTTAGCTTTTTTGGTATGAATTTTTGATGATAGGTTCATTATTACTGATGCAGATTAAAAATGCGAAACGGTGGTCACCACTGGGTTTACAAGGCTACTTCTTTGCCTTAATTGGTGTATTTGTAGCTTTTTGCATCCGATACAGCTTGCACGGGTTTTTACAGGCGAACCTACCGATGACCTTTTTCATCGTCAATACGATTATTATCGCTTTGTTTTATGGATTTGGCCCCAGCCTAATGACTATTGTTTTGGCCATACCGCTCTCGTTTTACTATTTTGTACCCCCTTTTGACTCTTACGACCTACCAACGCCTCAAGATGGGTTTGTATTTATCTCCTATATCTTAATTGCCCTTGTAGCCGTAGTAATCATTGAATGGCTGCAAAGAGAACGTTATAAGGCCGTTCTACTTTCCAGGGTCAGTGATAGCCGCTATCACCTTTTAGCCCAAATCAGCTCAACTCTCAAAAAAGCTCAAAACCAATTAAAGTCTGAATAGCAAGAGTTTGAAGGCGAGATTTGCAGGCTTTTTAGCAAAAAATCGATGAAAAACAAGTCTTTAAGCACTTCAATATGTTTTCCATGTTAGAGTGCAAAGCATGAAGTTGCCTCTAATCTTTTCTTGCATCTTTTTTTCGATCTCTGCAACGGCTGCAGGGCTTGGTAATGAGCCGCTTTTTAAGTCTCCAACTTCAGCGCCACGCCCTAGCGCGCCTTCAAGCCAATCCCTTCCTAAGCCCACTCTACCAAGTGCTGTGCCAGCTCCAAAACCTTCGCCGGCACCAACCTCATCCCCGGCCACACCTGCTCAACCAAAGAAATAACTAGTTTTTAGCCTTTGTCTTAATCGACTGTTGATATAGCGGTTCAACAACTGGCATTAATGCTGTTAATTGCTCTATACGCGTTTCACCTGAGGGGTGCGTAGAAAGAAACTCTGGTGGGCTTTTACTGTCAGTCGCTTTAATCATTTTTTTCCATACACTAATGGCAGCTTGAGGGTTATATCCAGCCCTGGCGGCTAACTCCAGACCAATCGCATCAGCTTCAGATTCATTTTGGCGAGAGTTTGGAAGTACCAGCACATATTGTGCGACCTGATTGGCAGCGCTCACAGCTGAACCATATCCACCAGCCGCAGCCATTGCAATATTTGCTACAGCACTTTGCGCCATCGCTTGAGATACGCGCTCACGTCCATGCTCCCGTATTGCGTGAGCAATTTCATGACCCATAATGGCGGCAGTCTCATCATCACTTAAATTCAATTGCTCAATAATTCCAGTGTAAAACGTAACTTTTCCACCGGGCGCGCAACTAGCATTGAGCGTTGGGGCATCGATCAGGGTAAGCTGCCAATTCCACTGGCGGGTATCGTCCCGAAACTCGCCTGTCTGAGGGATGAGCCGATTGGCAATACGTTTTAATCGATCGTAAGTTGGTCCGGATGTGACAAGAATATTTTTTTCTTTAGCCTTCTGTGCTTGATCGTTGTAGCTAATTGCTGAAAGACGGTCTACCTCAGAGGAAGAAATCATCATAAATTGAGANCTGTTAACGCCAACAGCCCCCGGTCTTGTGGTGTTAGCACAAGCCGAGAGAAGAGCTATTAAAGCCAGGCTAGCATACGGCTTAAGACTTAAATATTGTCCCTGCATTTACTTCTAAGCATCAATTCGGATTATTTCTTTGGAGTGGTAATAGAAGCTGCCATGGCATCGGAATAAACTACTTTGACCTGCTCGCCAACGGCAACATCATTTAATAGGATTGGGTTTTTAACGAACACCGTTGTTACTTTCCCACTAGGGCCTTTAACNGATACCAATTTTTTATCGCGGTCTACGGCAACTATGTCAGCAATGACCGTTGTTGTATTGGTAATCTTCTCTGCTGGCTTTTCACCTGCCTTGGAATTTGTAACAGATTCAGTTTCAACCTTGCTGCGAATACCATTGCTTTTTGTCTTAATGAGTTCAATCGCCACTGCAAGTTCATAGCTCACGTTAAGGTGATCGCCTTTTTTAATCTGGGCAAAATTGGCGATTTCCGGACCAGCCACAAACTTAGATTCGCCTTCATTATTTTTAAAGGTAATAGTGCGATTCTTTTTATCGACGTTTGTTACATCACCTTCATACAACTGGTAACGGTTGCTCGTGACAGCAGCATCGATCACCATCGGCTTATCAGCAGATTTGGTTTGAGCCAAAGACAGGGATGAGCCGGTTGCCAAAANTGCTGAGAGGAGGGCGATTTGCGCATATTTCATGGGAATATTTTCCTTGTTGAGGGATTACATATTGATATTAGCGCACTTTTTGCCATATTTATGCACCTCACCGCAACAAGGGCCCATGGTCGTGAATTGCCCAATTTTGTTAATATGACTGTCTATTATTCAAACAGAAATGAGACAAACAATGAGCGCTAAATTAAAACTGGGTTTTGTAGGTCTTGGCATCATGGGCGCCCCTATGGCCGGTCAGTTGATTAAAGCAGGGCACCAAGTATTTGTGTATACCCGTAGCAAAGTTGCTACAGAGATTGCTCAATCATCAGCCGTTCAATGTGCAAGCGCCGCAGAAGTTGCCCAAAAAGCCGACATCATCATTACCATGGTTCCTGACACCCCCGATGTGGATCTCGTGCTATTTGGTGAAAATGGCATAGCCTCAGGACTATCAAAAGGCAAAATCGTGGTGGACATGAGCTCCATCTCCCCAATTGCCACAAAAGAATTTGCCAAGAAAATCAATGTGCTCGGCTGCGACTATCTTGACGCGCCAGTTTCCGGTGGTGAGGTAGGGGCTAAAAATGCGACGCTATCCATTATGGTTGGTGGAGATGAAAAAGTCTTCGAAAGAATTAAACCCATTTTTGAGTTAATGGGCAAAAATATTAACTTAGTGGGGGGCAATGGCGACGGTCAAACTGCAAAAGTAGCAAATCAAATTATTGTGGCTTTAAATATAGAGGCTGTTGCTGAAGCACTATTGTTTGCCTCTAAGGCTGGAGCTGATCCTGTAAAAGTTCGTCAAGCATTGATGGGTGGATTTGCAGGTTCTAAAATTCTAGAGGTTCATGGTGAACGTATGGTCAAGCGCACATTCGACCCAGGCTTTCGGATTGAACTCCATCAGAAAGATTTAAATCTTGCCTTGAATAGTGCGCGCGCCTTGGGAGTCTCGCTTCCGAATACCGCTACAGCGCAAGAGTTATTTAATTCTTGCGCAGCGCATGGTGGTAAGGCTTGGGATCATTCTGCAATGGTAAAAGCGCTAGAGATGATGGCAAATTTTGAAATCGGCCAAAAGGCCTGAGGAATGACATCCTTGCTAGTTGTATATCTTCATGGATTTCGATCATCACCGAACTCAACTAAGGCGGTGATGACTGGTAATGCGCTAAAGGGGCTCTCGAACCCAAGCAACCCCATTGAATGGTATTGCCCACAACTTCTGGCCTCACCTAGTGCTAGCGTGGAAATGGTAATTGAGCATATTGAGCAATCAAAAGTAGATGAAATCGTTGTCATTGGATCTTCACTTGGTGGTTTCTATGCAAACTTTCTGGCGGAAAAGTACGGGTGCAAAGCGGTCGCCTTAAATCCTGCTGTTATTGCTCCAAGGGAGCTTGCGCCACATGTTGGCACGATGACTGCCTTCGACAGTGATGAGCCCTTTGATTTTCGTCCAGAATACATTGATGAGTTAAAAGCTTTACAGGTTAAAGCTATAACAAACCCATCCAGATATTTCTTGATGGCCGCTAAAGGTGATGAGCTCTTAGATTGGAAAGAGATGGTTGATTTTTATTCAGGCGCCCATCAACTGGTGTTGGAGGGCGGCGATCACGGGATCTCCGATTACTCAAAATACCTCCCTCAGGTTCTGAAATTTATTCAACCTAGCACCTCAACACAAGCAAAACCTTAGGGTTTATTTGCCACTGAATTTAGAGGTGAAGAAAAAATCCTTAAGCAGTCGATCTCTGCGCGTTATTTTTGCCGCCTTAATACTTTCAGTATTGGGGCATTTAGTTCTTTTCTTTGGGATCCCNTTTTGGTCGCCATTATTGCCAATTGCAGTATCTGATAAGCTCATCATCAAAACGGATTTGCTACTGGAGTTGCCCAAAAAAATAAAGCTAGCAAGGGCACCTAAAAAGCTACCCTCCATTACTTCCGAACAAGGCAAAACCACTGCGAATGAGTCGAGTGAGCAGGGCGGCTTATTCGACCAACAAGGCCAAAATTTTCGNTTACCAGATTCAGGCACTTTGTACTACGACGCTTATGTGGATGGTCAGAAATATCAGACCGGAGAACTGCAGTGGATTGTTGAGGGAAATAACTATCGTCTATACGTCAACATTCCATATGCCTTTATTGGCCCTTTTGTTTTTGAATCGCGTGGCTCGGTCGATGCATATGGTATTGCCCCAAGTATCTACTGGACACAACGCGGCACGAATGCGCCTCGATTTTCTCGTTTTGATCGTGACATCAAAGGAGGAGGGAAGATGTTCTTTTCTGAAAAGCCTGATTTCACTCCAGAGCTATTGCCGGGCACCCAGGATCGCTTTAGTCTGATGTTCCAATTTGCCTCACTCTTAAATGGCGACGGCAAGATAGATGAGGCCGGCAGTATTCGGGCATTACCAGTAGTTGACTACAACACCTTAGAGATGTGGCAATTCAAAAGCTATGGAGAGGCCATTTCTGATGATGTGCCCAGCCTAGGGAGGACGGCACTGCGTCACTACGCATTAATNCAACGAGAAAACGACCCATATAAGCGNCAGGTCGATATTTGGCTTGCCAAAGACCTCGAATGGCTGCCAGGGCGGATTCGCTCCCAAGAGGCTAGCGGACGGGTCCTAGAACTAGTATTTAAACAAAAGAATCCTATAAAACCCGGTTAACCTGTTAGTTAGTCTGGTTGAGTCTGAGTTTTCTGACTTGGGTGACCCAATAAGGTTCCCATCATTGAGTACATAGCTGCACCCGACATTGAAACTGCAAATATGCCCGAAAANGAAATAATTATTGGCAGAATCCGCCATTGCTCAGAGAGTGTGTAATCGCCATAACCAACGGTTGTGTACATCTCGCCCGCAAAATAGAAGGTCTGGGGGTTTGTTGGGAATACCTTCAGGGCTACACATAGGTAAGCCCAAGCTACGATTTCCCCAAGGTGACTCCCAACAATCAATAATATTGCTATGAAATACGAGAGGAAATTAGCCCCANAGATCTTTTTGTTTTGCATATTACGATCTAAGGCATGGAATGCACCAGCAATTCCCAGTACTGCAACGCCATGAATCGTCAACATGAGGCAAGCAGCCACGATGATGAACCAGATCTGNCTATTTCCCATATCTGCATTGATCTCAGAAAACAGAGTGCTAAAACTAGGGAGGTTAGAGAAAATGCTGAAATCCATAATGTTTTTGCTTTACTTTATCTGGGTTGATTTCTTATTTGACATAATAATGATTATACGCAGTTAGCATATATCGTTAATTCGTAGGACCACGGCTTGGAGCCTCTGGATATGGGGATTTGTAAAGCTTTGCCCATCTGGATCTAAGCCCATCTCCTATCCATGGCTTGGTATATATATCAGCAAAGTCGATTGCAGTTAGTCCCTGTTGATTACGCATTTTGAGATCTGCACCATTATCCAAAAGGTATTTAACAAGGTATTCGTTTCCCGACATCACTGACATCATCAAGGCAGTTGAATTATTTGGGCTCAGTGCGTTCACTTTGGCCCCATTAGCTACTAAGAATTCTGCAACTTCAAGATGACCTCTGGTGCACGCATATTGCAATGGAGTCCATCCAGAGTTGTTTACATCTGCCTTTTTAGTAAAAACAAGGTACTTAACCACCGGCAGATTGCCTTCTATGGATGCAATCATTAAAGGGGTTTCGCCACTCTTGTTTGGCAGATTAATATCAATGCTAGGCAAATTGGTCAAATAATCGATAACTTTTGAGGAGTTTTCCTTAACTGCCAGGAAAAGCATGGGATTTCCCTTTGGATCTACCGTATTTGGGCTTACGCCAGCCTTAATAAGGGATTTAACTTCGGAAATATCGTCAAATTTAGCTGCTTTTGTGAAGTTGGTGATTTGATCCTCAGACTGGCTGTAAATAAGGCTAGAAAAGCTGAATAAACAAGCGACAAGACTATGGGATAACTTAATATTAAACTTCATAAAGTATCTCTACTTATCTGAAAACATTGTAAAAAGTTCTCTGAAGTTTGATTTGCAAGCTTTTCTACTGAAACGCCCTTCAAACTGGCTACAAACTCACCCACTTTAGCGACCCAAGCTGGCTCATTAATCTTGCCACGATATGGAATTGGGGCTAAATATGGCGAATCCGTCTCAATCAGCATTCTTTCCAATGGAACCTGTCGACAGGTCTCTTGTAGGTCTTTTGCGCTTTTAAAGGTCACAATCCCCGAAAAGGAGATATAAAAGCCCATTTCCATAGCTGCTTTAGCCACTTCTACTGATTCTGTGAAGCAATGCATTACCCCACCAATCCGCTCAGCGCCCTCTTCTTTAAGGATTTTTAGCGTATCTACAGACGCAGAGCGAGTGTGAATGATCAAAGGCTTGCCCGAAGCAATTGCAGCCCGTATATGGACCCTGAAGCGCTCTCTTTGCCACTCCATTGATTCATAGCTTCGATCGCCCATTCGGTAGTAATCGAGACCGGTTTCGCCGATCGCAATGATTTTGGGGCGTTTTGCTGTTTCAACGAGGAATTCAAAGGTTGGCTCAGGCGTATCTTCATAGTCCGGATGCACCCCAACTGAAGCATATAGATGGGGGTAGTCTTCCGCCAGCTTGAGAACTTTGGGGAAGTCCGGTAAGTCCACAGATATACAGAGTGCATTCTTTACCTTAGCCTCGGCCATATTGGCCAGGACCTCCGGTAAGCGGGTCTGAAATTCAGGGAAATCGAGATGGCAATGGGAGTCTATAAACATGACCCGCCATTTTAGTCTTCAAATATCTGTTGATATTGAGAAAGCAAGGCTTCTAACTGAATGCGGGTTGCTAAGGGNTGATTTTCAGAACGACGGGCCTGAAGCAGTGATTTCCAGAAACGCAGTAATTTTGGTGTGCGAGCTTGTTGAGAAAGCGCCTTCAGTGTGGACTCATGTTTTGGGTAATAGCGTGGCGCAGAACCATTGCTAACTGCTTGCAGATCAGAAACCCAGCGTTGCATCGTTGCAAGCAAGATGGAAAATTGCGCTTTATTGGTTTTTTCGGCAGCATCCAACCAGTTGATGCGCACACCCTGTGACATTGCCTGAAGAATATAACGCGATGCTTGGATGGCAATTGTGAGCTCATCTTTTTCATCTTTATTGTGCCTGGCAACTAAAGAGTCAAAAACTGCATAGGGCGCCCCACCCTGTTCGTCATAAATCGATTCAACATCTGCATCAGTGATTTTTGCACCGCTGATGCGCGGTAGTTGAGTGCGCAGCCAATTTAAGCCAGAGATTCTGTCTGGCCTTGGAGCACTTAACAAACGACAACGCGATCTTATAGTAGGCAGCACGCGATCAAGTCGATCAGCCAGCAATATGAATATCGTATTTGCAGGGGGCTCTTCCAAAGACTTCAATAAAGTATTTGCGGAGTCTGGACGTAACATCTCCAATGGATAAATCAAAATCACCCGATTGCCACCGCGGTGCGTACCAATCGAGAGCCCTTCTATGGCACTGCGAGTTTGCTCGATGGAAATATTTTTCTTTTCTTTCTTTTCGGCTACATCGCCATCCGAGTCATCGCGTGCTGATTTGGCTTTTTTAGGAGCCTCACCATCAGCTTCAAAATCACCATGTGGCAAAAACTTGCGATGAGTCTCCGGTACAAGCGCAATAAAATCAGGATGATTACCAGAATCAAACCAATGGCAGGCTTCGCAATGGTTGCAGGGTTTAGATTTGGCTCCACCTGAACTCTCGCACAGTAAAGCCTTAGCTAGCTCAATGGAAAATTCAAACTTACCAATACCGGACTGTCCATGCAACAGGATCGCATTGGGAAACATATTGAGATCAAGACTCTCCCAGAGGGGTGCTAGCCAAGGGGCAACTTTTGAGTGGCTAGCTTCAGTAAGCATTGCTTGATTCATTTAGATATCAAGCGGAAGTGATTTGAGCTCTTCCCAAATAACTTCACGTGTTTGAGTGGCATCAACTANATGAAAACGCTTTGGATCAGCCTTAGCCCGACGCAAATATTCTTGACGGACGCGTTCAAAGAAATCCAAATCCATTTGCTCAAACTTATCAGGTGCTCGCACTTGTGAGCGACGCGCTTCTGCTATGGCGCCAGGTAAGTCAAACAAGATAGTCAAATTAGGCTGGAGTAAGGCACCGCCAGTTCTGCCCTGCACCCACATTTCTAATGCATTGAGTTTTTCCAAGCTTAAGCCTCGACCGCCACCTTGGTAGGCAAAGCTTGCATCTGTAAATCGATCCGAGATCACGATCTTGCCAGNTTGAAGGGCTGGCTCAATTTTTTGAGCGATATGTTCACGGCGTGCAGCAAACATGAGTAATGCTTCCGTTTCTAGATTCATTGGCGCATCAAGCAAGAGTTTTCTGAGTTGTTCACCTAGAGGTGTGCCACCTGGTTCACGCGTCATGACCACTTCACGGTTTGGATACTGCTGCTTTAATAGCTCGCCAAACGCTTCAATGTGGGTACTTTTTCCGGCACCATCAATGCCTTCAAAGCTGAGAAAAAATCCAGGGTACTGAATATTCATATTCGGTAGTTTAAGTAACTTAAGGATTTACAGGAATCTGATGAGGTCTGCGCTGATAAAGATCGACTGCCGCCTCATGTTCATTTAAGGATTTTGAAAAGTGGCTAGTGCCATCACCTTTTGCAACAAAATAGAGGGCACCACTTTTTGCTGGATGTACTGCAGCCTGCAATGACTCTTTACTTGGCATTGCTATCGGGGTTGGTGGAAGACCTTTACGCATGTAGGTATTGTAGGGACTGTCTTTACGCAGGTCTGTTTTCCGCAAATTGCCATTAAATTCACTACCAATACCGTAGATAACAGTTGGATCTGTTTGTAACAGCATGCCTTTATTGAGGCGGTTGGTAAACACAGCCGCCACCAAATCACGATCGCTAGGTCTGCCGGTCTCCTTCTCCACGATGGATGCCAGTATGAGGAGCTCGTAAGGTGTCTTCAAGGGGCTTTGTACCTCCTTTTTCTCCCATGCGATGGCCAACTGCTTTTGCATGGCTTGGGAAGATCGACGATAGATGTTGATATCAGGTTCGTCAGGGTCAAATATATAAGTGTCAGGAAAGAACAATCCTTCATCGCCTGAGTAACTCAAATTGAGATTTTGAAGAAGTGCTTTTGAGCTCATACCCTTGGTCTGGTGAATTAACGCTGGGTGCGCATCGATTAAAGCTCGAAGTTGCCAAATGGTCATGCCAGGAATAATTGCAATACTTTCTCGGACTCTATCTCCGCGCGCCATCTGCATGAGCACCTTACCTAAGCTACCGCGTAATTGCAGCAAATAGGTGCCGGGTTTAAGTTTTCCAGCTACAAATAAGGAGCCAGCACCAAACTTAAACAGGAGTGGCGAAATCATTAAACCCTGTTCAGATAATTGCTCTGCAATTGCAGTGAGCCCAGATTGAGGCTTAATTTTAACTTGGTAGCTCAAACCATCGGAGGCATTTGATTGGCTTGGCACGACCGGCAACAGAAATATTGCCCCATATACCAGCACAAAGCTGACCAATAAACCAAGAATCATTATTTGAAATGGGGGCAGCCTGAACCCCGACTTTTGTTTTTGGGTGAAAAGTGGTCCTCTGTGAAATTTTCTGCTCATCAGGCTATGATAAAAGCGTGATGACAATTACCCCCAAAAACACTCCAAACGCACTCATAAACCCCTCTTTTGGACATGCACCCCTTTCTGATTGGGGTTTGATATTTGTTGAGGGTGTAGATGCAGCGAGTTTTTTGCAAAATCAACTCACAAATTCAATTTTGGGTTTAAACCGATCAAAACCAGGCGAAATTGCCGAGGGGCCCGCCGCTGTCCGCTTAGTCGGTTACTGCAGTCCCAAGGGCCGCTTATTAGCAAGTGCATGGCTTGCACTCATACCTCAAAGCGAACAAGGAGAGGATCGCTTTGCTCTTTTCATATCAAAAGATATTGCTGCCAGTACTGCCAAGCGACTTTCAATGTTCGTCTTACGCTC
>JGI26470J50227_1000729_pt1 | contig 12866 bp, 7 predicted proteins | sample FreactTroBogLake_FD_50227 | JGI IMG/M metagenome (IMG submission 50227) | reverse complement strand
CCCCAAAACGATTCGCGCTCACCTTCACCAAACTGGATACACATCGTATTGATCTTCTCAATGCCCACACCGTGTTCACCTGTAATCGTACCGCCTAATTCAACGCAAGCTTCTAATATTTCAGAGCCAAAGTCTTCAGCACGATGCCATTCATCTTGATCGGCGCCATTAAATAAAATCAGTGGATGCATATTGCCATCACCAGCATGAAATACATTCAAGCAACCAAGACCATATTTCTTTTCCATCCCTTGAATGCGCTTGAGTAGGGTGGCGATATGGCGCCGCGGAATAGTGCCATCCATACAGTAATAATCTGCAGCAAGTCGTCCGCAGCGGGGAATGCATTTTTTCTGCCGCTCCAAAACTTTAAGCGCTCGGATTCATCGCGAGAGATCTGAATACCGCTAGCCCCAGATTTTTTTAGGACCTCTGTCATGCGTTCAATCTCTTCAGCCACTTCTTCAGGGGTTCCGTCAGACTCGCAAAGCAAGATAGCCTCCGCATCGAGGTCGTATCCTGCATGAACAAATTCTTCTACAGCGCGTGTAGTAGCCTTATCCATCATCTCTAAACCTGCAGGAATAATGCCAGCTGCAATGATGGCTGCAACAGCATTGCCACCTTTTTCGATGTCGTCAAAACTAGCCATGATGACTCTTGCGAGTTTCGGTTTTGGTACTAACTTGACAGTCACTTCAGTAACAACGGCGAGCATACCTTCGCTACCGATCATTACAGACATTAAATCTAGACCGGGCGCATCTGGAGCTAAGCCACCAAACTCTACGATCTCACCATTCATGAGAACGGCTCGAACACGTAATACATTTTGTAAAGTCAGGCCGTACTTTAGACAGTGCACTCCACCAGAGTTTTCATTGACATTACCGCCAATCGAGCAGGCAATCTGAGATGAAGGGTCCGGGGCGTAATACAAACCTAAATGAGCAACTGCTTCAGAGATTGCAAGATTGCGCACTCCAGGTTGGACAACGGCAGTCCGAGTAAAGGGATCAATGCTGACAATCTTTTTGAGCTTTGCTAGCGAGAGGACTAGGCCTTGTGCGATGGGCATAGCTCCACCAGAAAGACCCGTGCCAGATCCCCTTGGAACGACGGGGATGTTCATGGCATGACAAATCTTCAAAATTTCAGAAACTTGAGCCTCAGTTTCTGGGAGGGCCACCGCCAAAGGCATTCTGCGATAGGCTGCCAAGCCATCGCACTCATAAGGAATCGTATCCTCAGGCTCCCAAAGTAGGCCATCTTCAGGCAGGATAGGGCGCAAAGCACTAACAAGCTTGGTCTGTAAAGCACTAATGATTGCGAGATCTGGGGGTGGGGCGATCATGTTCATGACTCCCATTTTAGCCATTTACCTATAATGAGTTCATGGGGAACCGACTTTCAAAAATTGCGACTAGAACGGGTGATGCCGGGATGACTGGCTTGGGCGATGGCAGCCGGGTCGAAAAGGATCATTTGCGCATCTGCGCGATGGGTGATGTGGATGAGTTGAACTCTGAAATTGGTGTTTTATTAGCGACTTCTTTGCCCGATAGCGTCTCGCAAGCCTTTCAGGATCTACTTTTGCAGGTACAGCACGATTTATTTGACTTGGGTGGTGAGCTTTGTATCCCAAACTACACCTTACTCAAGCCAGAGCAGGTTGCCCGTTTAGATGAATGGCTTGCCCAGTACAACGCCACCCTCAAACCCCTCTCCGAATTCATACTTCCTGGCGGAACTATGGCAGCAGCACAAGCCCATGTCTGCCGAACAGTGTGTCGTCGAGCTGAGCGCTCAGTCGTTCGTTTAGGTTGGGACGTGGAAATTAATGATGCTCCACGTCAGTATCTCAATCGCCTCTCTGATCTCTTATTTGTTCTTGCCCGAGTTTTGAATCAGGCTGCTGGCGGTAAAGATGTATTGTGGAAGCACGAAAAAAAAGAGACTAAATAAATTAGTCTCTTTAGTCAGTTGAAGCAATTTTTTATTTCTTCAATTTGCGGCGGTTCTTAACTGCAAGCGCTAATCTTTCTAGAACATTGACTGAATCTTCCCAGTTAATGCAGGCGTCAGTAATGCTCTTGCCATACTCCAGCTGATTAGGATCATCTTTACCAGGTGTAAATTTCTGAGCACCATCTTTAATGTGACTCTCAATCATTACCCCGAAAATTTGGTGTGAACCAGACTCAATTTGTTCAGCAACATTCTCTGCAACAACAATTTGACGCTCATGTTTTTTACTGGAGTTGGCGTGTGACAAGTCCACCATTAAGCTAGCTGGAAGCTTTGCTGCTTCGAGCTCGGCGCAGGCTGCTTGGACATATTTTGCTTCGTAGTTGGGTTCTTTACCGCCACGCAAAATGACATGACAGTCCTTGTTCCCCTTGGTTTCAACGATAGATACTTGACCGTTTTTATGAACTGACAGGAAGTGGTGTGGGCGACTAGCTGCTTGAATAGCATCAGTAGCAATTTTGATATTGCCATCGGTACCATTCTTAAATCCAATCGGAGCAGATAAACCAGAAGCGAGTTCGCGATGAACTTGGCTCTCAGTTGTGCGTGCACCGATTGCACCCCAAGAAATTAAATCAGCAATGTACTGTGGTGAGATCACATCGAGGAATTCGCTACCGGCTGGCATACCAAGACGATTGATTTCCATCAACACTTGGCGTGCAATGCGCAGACCTTCTTCAATGCGATAGCTCTCATCGAGATAGGGGTCGTTGATTAACCCTTTCCAACCAACCGTAGTGCGAGGCTTTTCAAAATAGACTCGCATAACGATTTCAAGTTCGCCAGCAAAACGATCCCGTTCAGCTAAAAGACGTTGGCAGTACTCCAATGCAGCTCTGGGATCATGAATCGAGCAGGGGCCAATGATGACCAGCAGACGATCGTCTTTGCCGTGAATAATGTTCCGAATCTTGACGCGGGTTTTACTGATGAGTGCTTCAGTAGGCGTTCCAGAGATTGGGAAAAAACGTATCAGGTGTTCTGGTGGTGGCAGAACCGTGATGTTATGAATGCGTTGATCGTCGGTATCCGACGTTTTATCAACGGCGGCATACCAATTGGCGGGGTTGGTGTTTTGTTGGCTCATACGGCTATTTTAAGCCGTATTAAGCTGTACCACCGACAGTCATGCCATCGATGCGTAAAGTGGGTTGCCCAACTCCGACCGGAACGCTTTGGCCCTCTTTGCCACAAACCCCGATGCCGCCATCCAGTTTTAGGTCATTTCCGATCATGGAAACCTGTTTTAGGGACTCTGGTCCGTTACCAATAATCGTGGCGCCTTTGACGGGATATTGGATTTTGCCGTTTTCGACCCAATAGGCTTCCGATATCGAGAAGACAAATTTGCCACTCGTAATATCGACCTGACCACCGCCAAAATTGACGGCATAAAGACCCCGTTTAATGCTCGATACGATTTCTTGTGGATCGTCTTTTCCTGCCAGCATATAAGTATTTGTCATGCGAGGCATTGGTAGGGATGCGAAGCTTTCGCGCCGACCATTGCCGGTCAGGGGCATGTTCATCAGACGAGCATTCAGACTATCCTGAATGTATCCTTTTAAAACGCCATCTTCAATCAAAGTAGTGCATTGTGTTGGAGTGCCTTCATCATCAATATTGAGGGAACCCCTACGACCTGAGAGAGTGCCATCATCGACGACAGTGACTCCTTTGGCTGCAACACGCTCTCCGATACGTCCAGCAAAAGCAGAGGATCCTTTGCGATTGAAGTCGCCCTCAAGACCGTGCCCTACTGCTTCATGTAACAAGACGCCTGGCCATCCTGGCCCCATCACAACCGTCATTTGACCCGCGGGGGCGGGTCTGGAATCGAGATTAACTAAGGCGCTGTCAACCGCTTCATCGACATATTGATTCACCAGCTCAGAATTGAAGTAAGAGTAATCATGCCGCGCTCCACCACCTGAAGAACCCGATTCACGGCGACCATTTTGTTCGGCAATGACATGAACTGAAACTCGGACCAACGGTCTAATGTCAGCAGCCAGCAGGCCATCAGAGCGGACCACTAAGATCACATCAAACTCACCAGCAAGGCTGGCCATCACTTGGATAATGCGGGGATCACGGGCCTTTGCTCTGCGCTCGATACTTTCGAGAAGCGCAATTTTTTCTTTCGGTTGCAATGAATCTAAGGGGTTGAGATCAGAGTAGAGCTCGTTGGAGGTCGGAATAAAAATCTCACTACCGAGTGCCTGCTTGCCACCTTCTGGCCCAATCACTCGCGTCGCTTTTGCAGCCTTATTGAGGGCCTCGAGATTTATCTCGTCTGAATACGCAAAAGCCGTTTTATCACCATAAATTGCGCGCACACCCACACCTTGGTCAATGCTAAAACTTCCGGACTTCACGATCCCCTCTTCAAGACTCCAGCTTTCATTGCGGGTATGCTGAAAGTAAAGGTCGGCATCATCGAGGTGATGCGCAAACATATTGCCGAAGGTGCGATGCAGGTCTTGCTCAGTCAAACCGGTGGGCTCAAGCAAAATCGACTTTGCTAATTTAAGTAGCTCAGGCTGTTTCTTGGCTTGGGTCCAACTGCTTGGAAATAATGCTTCAGGTGCGTTCATGTATTTAAAGCTTGCGGTGTTTCAGGGCGGGTAACTTGGAGCGTACCTCGTTTAGCTTGTCTTTGCTCAGTATCCCAGAAATGAAGCCCTCTCCCTCTGGTAGATGGGTCAGAACAGTGCCCCAGGGATCAATCAGCATGCTATCTCCCCAAGTACGGCGACGATTTTGATGTTGGCCGCCTTGGGCTGAGGCAAGGACATAGCATTGGTTTTCAATTGCGCGCGCCCGCAATAGGATTTCCCAATGGTCTTTTCCGGTGGTGTAAGTGAAGGCTGCGGGAATAATATGGCAGTCAACAGGACCTATCGATCGATAGAGCTCGGGAAAGCGTAAGTCATAGCAAATGCTCAGCCCAAAACGCCAATTGATTCCATTGATATTGATGTCGAAAGTGCTGGGCTGATTTCCGGATTCGATCGTCTCTGCTTCGGCGTATTTCTCTGCCTCCGTCTCAAATCCAAATAGATGGATTTTGTCGTAACGTCCAACTTGCTCCCCAGCCGGATTAAAGACAAGAGTTGTATTTAAAACTTTATTGTCTACGCTGGCTTGCAGTGGAATCGTTCCCGCGACTAGGTGTATTGAATTCGATTTGGCAATGGAACGCAGCGCCTCCTGAATGGGCCCTTTGCCTAGCTGTTCCCGAGCCTTTAATTTATCGCCATCGTTTATACCCATGAGACAAAAATACTCTGGCAGCACTGCTATCTGGGCGCCTGCCTCGGTAGCAGTTTTAATGAGCCGACTTGCCGTCTGAATATTTTCTTCAGGCACCGGTGTCGATACCATCTGAATTGCTGCAATTTGGATTTCAGAAGAATTCATATTATTGAGTGGGCAATCAATCACTAGGGCTTGCTACAGCTGGTGCGGCGTTGCCTGAAGAGCTTGGTTTGCTTTGCTCTTTCAGCAAACCTTTTTTGCGGATGGTGTCCAGGGTATTTTTATCTAAGGGCTGTCCTTGTTGATTCAGTGGAATAACCTCTGGATCAACCCATGACCCTTGAATCAGATAGTCTGATTGCATGGAACGATTGATTTGGTTGGTGACCAAATATTGACCAACTAGAGCGCTCAGACCCACGATTGGGTTAATCGCAAAGAGTGCAAGTGAACCCGCAGTGGCATCAATGGTTGGGAAAATAGTGACACGTAAATCTTGTGTTTGTTTGGGGACATCGATTTGCCCATTCATTGCAACGCGTGCTTGATCCAAAATCATCACAAATTGATCCGTTTTGGCAATACCATTCTGAATATTAAAGCTACCCGTAATGGAGTTGTAGGCTGTGCCTTTAGTTACCAGATTGCCAACGCTACCCTGCAGATCCAGGGTGGCAAATTTAAATAAGCTTTGCAAACTTAAAACATTCAAGATCTGCGCAGCACTTGAGTTGACTTCAAGCAAACGACCTTTTTCAAGCTTCAGATTCAGTTGCCCATTGAGAGTTTGGAAATCAGGAGTGAAGGGGCTACTCATCCACTCTAGATTGCCAATTAATTGGCCTTGGCCACCCTCGATAGATTTCGTGGGCGTCCAGTGCGCAATGATTTGGCCCGCATCCTTAATTTGGAGATCTTGCACTAGGGAGGTCTTTTGTTTACCAGTCTGAGGGTCGAGGCTCCATTGACCAGTAATAGTTGCATTATCTTGGGGATTGATCACTTGCAGCTTTTCGATATTCAACAAATTTTTAGTGGTTTGGCTCTTGATTTTGACCACACCTAGTTGAGCCCGTTCCCAGGAAAAATTGTCCACTATTAAGTCAAGAGTGGGTATCGCATTAGGTGAGAGCTTGCTGTTTGTTACGCCCGTCTTTTTGCTGCTAGACGAAGCTTTAGGGTTCTGGTCGTCAGAAAATTTCAGTAGAGCAAGACGGCCCGCAATCATGCCACTCGGTTGGGAAATGGAAGGCTCGCTATAAACAACTTGACCAGTCATTTTGGGTGAAGTGACATTCAATTGCCAATCATTATTTTTGAGCAGCGCACTCAGATTGAAATTAGGCCAAACATAGTCAGCGGCAGTTAAGGATTTAATTTGCGCATTAACTTGAATACCAGTTGTTGAGACAGCTACATTTTTGCTCGCTGGTGCTCTAACTTGATTGCTCAGCAGAAAGTTACGCCATGCGTCGAAATTGAGTTCATTAGCTTGAATACCAATATTTAAACCTTTTGTAGGCATCGTTGCTGGCGAGCCGACCCCAATGGCATAACGCAATTCGTTATTTGAATTGAGGGCGCCCTGAGTGAAGTACTGATTACCTAAGCTGCCAGACCAGTTGAGCCGATCTGAATTAGTCTTTTTGGCGAAGCTTTGGAAGAGCAGCTCACCTTCCAATGGGGAACCACTTTGTTTTTTGAGCGGCACAGGGGCATTGCTTGCCCAATTACTCAAATCGAACTTGAGTTTAGTTTCGCTACCAGCTTTGCTAAAGCTGATTAAGCCATTATATTTTGCAGAGCCACTCATGCCATTCAGTAGGGTTGTGACTGATTCAGAAACTTCAGAGAAATACTTCCTTAAAAAATCCGCACTCAGGTCACCAGTAATCGTAAAGTTTTGTTTATCACTGGAGGGCGGCGCACTGGCCATTCTGATTGAGCCCCCCAAAAATTGAGCACTCACATCTTCAAACTCAGGATTAGTTTCTGTAATACGAACCTTGCCCTTTAAGGCCTCTAGGGGAGGAATGCTGGCCCACTGTGCTGTGTTGTTGATCAGGTTTAGATGTGCATCAATTTTGGTGTCATCGCTGTTATTGAGAGGTACTTGCAGCTTGAGGTTGAGGTCTAGCGGCCCAGATACCTTCAGGTTTTTTTCAAGCTCGGGACGTTTTTTTCCAAAAGGGGATGAAAAAAGATAGCTCAACATCTGGGGGGCTTGCCCCTGTGCATTGCCGTTGACTGCAAGCACCAATTGCTTAGCACTCACATTAGGAATTTGTGCATTGATATTACTTAGGCTGACCTCTTGATGATTCGCTTGAGATGTCTACATTCAAAGCGGACTGTTTCATGCTGATGGTTCCAGCCACATTGGTGAAGTCTCCCCAGACCCCTTGATCAACACTAATTAGTGGAGCTGGTTTAAAGGTAGTCCCACTAATTGGGAAGTTCAATGCAAACTCACCAGCGGTGCCGGGTGGAAATGGTGCGTTATTGGGATCTCCTTTGATATGTAAGCTACCGTTTATCACCTTGCCTGCTGCAAAGGCCTTGCTTAAGTAGAGCTTGGTGTCAGCGGACATCGTCATGGGTAAGTAACGATAGGCCTGTATCAGATTGGCCTGCTGAAAATCAATATCTAATTTGAGATCATCTGGTTGTTTTGCCTCAGTCATCAGGTAAGCAACATCTACTTTAGCTGTGAGATCTGCATTTTCAATAGCTAAGCCTTTTGAGCTAATTAGCCAGCCCCCACTTTGTTTATTCCAACGAATTTGTCCTTGGGCTTGATCTAGCTTGATGATGGGATCAAGCAAGAAGTTGTCAACCTCGACTATGAGATTAGGTGAATTGAGGGTCAGTACACCTTGCTTTTGATCTCCTGCGATTTGTCCAGTGAGGTGTGAGACGCTAGGGATGTCTTTATCGATACCGGTAAAGCTGAGATCGACCATGCGGGCATTGATACTGAAATCAAGCTTGTCGAAGTTAAGCCACGAACCAGGAATGGGCAAGCTGGCAAGTGCAGATTGTTTTTCTGACCAATGGATATCGAGATCTTGCAACTCCCCATCCGCTTTTGCAATTTCAATCCACCGATGTACTTTTTTAGAAAGTGGAAGATTGAGTGCAAAGCGCGTGACATCTTTGACCAAAATTTTAGGAGAGCTAAAACCAAACTCTTTGATTTCACCGCCTTGCTCGGGAGGGCGCCACCGGAATGTCATTGGACTTAAGAACTCGAGTGGGGCGTTGCTTGGCTTCGTTATATCGCGCCATGCAAAGTTTTGAGCCGTTACCGAGAGAAACTTACCATCGCTTTCTTGAGTGAGTTCAGTTTCAAGTCTGCCAAATTCTATAGCTGCATCTTCTTTGGATAGTTGAAGTCGGAACTGATCTGCAATGAAACTCATCTGACCGCCGTCTGGTCTACCGCTATCCAAACTCATATGGCCTTTTGAGCTAATGTTGCCGCTCAAAAGATGCAGTGGAACATCAAAATCCTGTGCAACTTTCTGAAACTCTAGGCCAGAGAAATTCCATGCGAACTCTCCAGCCCAATCACGCCAATTTCCGGCTTGCCCGCCGAGGCGATGAATGAAGTGAGCATTGAGATCTAGCGGGCCATTGCTCCAAGGGGTTTTAGCTTGAATCAGAGCATCATGCTTACGTATGCCGTTAGTTAAATGAAATTCAGTTAACTCAATATCAGTATTCAGCGCCTTGCCTTGAAAATCTTGGAGATTAATTTGGGTATTGGTAATCTGAATATCATTTTGTGCTAGTAGCCAATTACCTGTAGAAAAATCATCAGAGTCATTTTTGATGAGTATTCCAGCGATCCGGATTGCGCCGTCTGCAGAGCGCTTGATTTGAATTTGCGCATCTTCGACTTCAAGTTTGTGAAAATAGGGCTCGAGGTAATAAAAGCTAATGAGGCTTAATTCCCCATGAATTTTTTTGATCTGTAACGGGGCAGAAGCTTTGTTGTCACCATTAAAACGTAAACCTTCCATAGAAAATTGGGGGCGTAGGCCATCCCAAGAAACTTGTAGAGAGTCGATGCTGACATTCGTGCCCAGACGTTTGCTGAGCAATTGTTCGATGGCGGGCTTTGATTTTTCGATGCGGGGCCAGACAATATAGCGAACGCCAGCATGCACTAATCCCAAGAACACGATCAAAGCGATTACTAGGATCAAGAGACGTTTGCGCCATAGATTTTTAGAGCCCTGCCAATATTTCTGAAAGACGTTTAGCGGGTCAGGCGGAAGCAAATTTCGAAGCATGGGTCTTATTATCCTTCAGNCCATTGGAGATGACCAGTCTTTGCGGGTTTNAAGNAATNAAGCGATTAAGATGAGGGAATGATGGACTTTCCAGCCCAATTGGATTTTTTAAAACAGCACTCGACCTTTGCTAGGCGTTGGCTGGGCGCTCATCCTGATTGGGAGCGCTGGCTCAGTGAGGTCCGTTCAACTCAGGTAGATCGAGATCAGATTTTTGCCTTACTCCAGCCCTGCGAGGCGCTATTGGAGCAAGCTCAGGTAGACGAGGCGCAATTCATGAGTGCGTTGCGTTTGGCTAGGCAGCGCTGCATTATCTGGCTCGGTTTTCGGGATCTCAATGGTCTAGCCAGTCTTGATGAGGTGATGCATAGCCTAAGCCTTTTTGCAGAGTCTGCCATCAATCTCAGCATTGCGTTCATACGCAAAGACTTGAAGGAGCGTTTTGGTCTGCCTTGGAATGCCGAACTCAATCTTGAAATGCCTTTGATGGTCGTAGGTATGGGCAAGCTAGGTGGGTATGAGCTGAATCTGTCCTCAGATATTGATTTAATTTTTCTATATGAGCATGAGGGGGAGACGCGGGGCGGCCCCAAAAGTCTTTCTCACCATGAGTGGTTTACCCGCATGGGCAAGCGCTTAATCAAATTACTGGCAGAGCACGATGCCAATGGATTTGTATTCAGAGTGGATATGCGCTTGCGACCGAATGGCGACTCAGGTCCATTGGTGTGCAGTCTAGATATGCTCGAGGAGTATTTGCTAGTGCAGGGTCGTGAGTGGGAACGCTATGCTTGGATCAAAGGGAGATTGCTTGCCCCATCAGCAACATCCAATACTTTTAGACATTGCGAACAAAAATTAGAGCAACTTATTCGGCCATTTGTTTATCGACGGCATTTGGACTATGGTGTCATCTCGGCGATTCGTGAACTACATCGACAAATTCAGCAAGAGGCTGAGCGCCGATCGCTCAAGCATGAGGGCCGGTCTCGGGATATCAAGCTAGGCCGTGGCGGTATTCGTGAAATTGAATTCTTAGCCCAAATGTTTCAGTTGATGCGAGGTGGGACTGATCCACAACTGCGAACTCGAGGGACCCTCCAAGTACTGGCTTTGTTGGCGCAAAAAGGCATCTTGCCAAAAGAAGAGGTAGATCAACTGAGTCAAGCCTATAGCTACTTGCGTCGCCTAGAACATCGGCTTCAGATCTGGGAGGATCAGCAGACCCATTACTTGCCAGAGGATTCAAGCTCCAGAATGCGTTTAGCCACGAGCATGGATCTCACAACACCTCCCGAAAATGTAAACGCTTTCATGGCTTGCTTAGTTGCTCATCAAAGTGCAGTAGCGCGATACTTTGAAAAAGCTTTTATCTTGGATGCAGACGATAGTCTGGGACAAGAGCCTATTGAATTAGATTGGCAGGTCAAATCGGCATGCTTTCCTGCTTCTTCAAAGCGTTGGCAGGCATGGATAGAAAGTCACAAACAAAAACTTTTGCCAGAAAAAAGTCAATCGATTGTTAGGAAGTTAGTGCGTAAGGCGGTAGACTTTTTAGAAGCAGATAAGGAGATATCACCTAACGCTGATGAAGTGCTCTTGCGTTTTTTTGATCTATTAGAGGCTATGGCGGGACGTACTGCCTATCTAGCGATATTGGCAGAGTATCCGCAAGCACTTCAGAATGTTTTGCGTCTCTTGACTGCTTCCCAGTGGGGTGCTCAATATTTGACTCGGCACCCTCATCTTCTGGATCACTTATTGAATCCGCGCGCTGAAGTTGCGCTGACTAAAGAGCCCATCGAATATTGGAGAGATGTGCAGGCAAATCTCAATTTACTCTTAGATGACGCCTTAGCTCATGCCGATGGTGTCGAGCAAGCAATGGATGTTTTACGAGTCACCCACCATACTGAAACTTTTATTACACTTCTAGCCGATTTAGGGATTGGGGTAGAAAAAGCGTTAACTGTCGAAAGAGTGAGCGATCATTTATCTACTTTGGCTGACCTCATTGTGCAAGCCACGTTTGAGCGTGTGTGGCCTAGTGTTGCCAAGAAGTTTGATCAGTCTGCAGCGCTACCTCCTTTTGCTGTGATTGCGTATGGGAAGTTGGGTGGCAAGGAATTGGGCTATGCATCAGACTTAGACCTCGTATTTTTATTTGAAGCCCAGGAGCAAAACTATGCAGCCCAAGAAATGTATGGACTCCTCGCTAAACGTATGATTAATTGGTTGACAGCCTATACCTCCGCTGGCGGCCTTTTTGAAATCGACACGCGACTGCGCCCTAATGGCTCAGCTGGATTTTTAGTCACCAATGCAGAAGCTTTCAAAAAATACCAATTGCGAGAGGGCGATAACAGCGCTTGGGTTTGGGAGCATCAGGCTTTAACAAGGGCGCGCTTTTGTGCCGGCAGTGATCAAGTCGGCAGCTTCTTTGATGATGTTCGTGCAATCGTGCTGACCCAAGTTCGAGATATTGATGCTTTGCGCCGAGAAATTTCAGAGATGCGTCAGAAAATTCATGCTGGGCATCCTAATACTTCTGGTAAGTTTGATCTCAAGCATGATGCAGGCGGTATGGTTGATATTGAATTTACCGTGCAGTTTTTGATTTTGGCTTACGCCTCACAATACCCTCAGCTGATTCAAAATCTTGGAAATATCGCTTTATTGGGTATTGCTGCTGAAGTAGGCTTAATCGATAAAGATCTTGCCCAAGCGGTTTCGAGTGCTTATCGTCTCTTTAGATCTCGGCAGCACCGACTCCGTCTCGATGGCCATGAAAAAACACGGATTGATATCGCTTCAGAGCCGGAATGTATTGAAGCGCGGTCTGCAGTATTAAGACTTTGGGAAAACGTTTTTAAGTGCTCAGCTCTGCTCGAGTAATTCTCGCGCATGCCGGCGAGTCGTGTCGGTAATCGTGGCGCCGCCCAGCATACGCGCAATCTCTTCAACCCTTTCATTTCTTCCCAACACATTGAGCTGAGAAAGTGTCTTGTCACCGGACTGAGATTTGCTGACTTTGAAATGTTGGTTCCCTTGAGCAGCCACTTGCGGCAAGTGAGTGACACATAAAATTTGGTGAGATTCACCGAGCTGTCTGAGTAGTTTGCCAACCGTTTCGGCTACAGCCCCCCCAATACCAGCATCGACTTCGTCAAATATCAAGGTTGGTGTAAACGAAGCTTTGCTAGTGATTACACTGATCGCTAGGCTTATCCGTGCGAGCTCTCCCCCGGAGGCAACTTTGGCCAGAGGGCGCGG
>JGI26470J50227_1000727_pt1 | contig 12870 bp, 6 predicted proteins | sample FreactTroBogLake_FD_50227 | JGI IMG/M metagenome (IMG submission 50227) | reverse complement strand
AGGTTTGGTTGGGACTTCTCCCGTTTTCAAGGGCCATTAACGCTTTCCGGCAATCCGGCGGGATTATTTTGGACTTATGAATATCTCTATCCGTCTGATTGCGTGCAGCTCCGCCAGCTTCTTCCGGCTACATTACTTGACCCTTATGATCCAGCCCCGATAACTTGGATCGTTGCAAATAGTCTTGTTTCTGCTATTCCTACTAAAGTAATCCAAACTAACCTAATCTCTGCTCATGCTGTTTATACCAATTACCCGCCTGAGGCTACTTGGGATTCTTTATTTCGAGAATCAGTAGTTCGACTCCTTGCCTCTGAACTTGCCATAGCAATTGCAGGGCGCCCTGATACTGCCCGTGAGATGGAAACTTCTGGCGAACAATTTACTCTCTTCGCTGAAACCCGAGGTAGCTAATGTCTAATCCTATCTCTTCCGTTGAAGCTATTTGCAATCTGGCCCTTCATGCCATTGGTGAAACATATCGTATTGGGAATATCTGGGAAGGTAGTATACATTCTGTTACTCTCCTTGATATCTATGCCCAGACTCGTGATGAATTACTTAGAAAATATTCTTGGGAATTTGCTGAGCGTAACCTAAGCCTAGTTTTATTAAAAGTTGCTCCTCCGGGTGGTTATAATATTATCACCCCCTGGTCTTCTATTTATCCATCCCCTCCTTGGCTTTATGAGTATACTTACCCTGATGATTGCTTAAAGGTACGTTCCATTCGTGATCCTAATGCATTCCTTCCCTCATTTGACCCTCAACCTCAAGTTTTTTCCATCAATAATGATAATACCTATACTCCGCAGGTTAAAGTAATTTGCTGTAATGTTCAGAATGCTGTTTTAACCTATACTGCCCAGGTCACAGATATCACCACCTGGGAACCATTATTTATTCAAACTTTAGTTGACACCCTGGCGGCAAAAATTTCTGTTAGCCTCTCCAAAATTACTCAAAGTCAGGATGAGGATAAAAAATTAGAGACGGCAGAAACTATAAATGATTCTACCTCAGCTATTGTGACTCTTGGTTAGGGGAAAATAAGTGGCTAACCTTCCTGCGGATATCATCAATCAGGCCCTAGATGCTATCGGGTGCGAAGCAACTATTGGAGAATTAGAAGAAGGTACCCGTGAGGCTCAGGTGGCCCTTCGTGCCTATTCTCAATGTATTCAGCAACTTCTCCGGGCCGCACATTGGGATTTTGCTAGGAAGGAAGTGCCCCTTATCATGGCTGGGGACAGAACTCGCCAGACTCCTTTTATGTCTGAACTTGTTCCGGCCCCGTGGGCATTTTCCTATCTCTATCCGACCGATTGCCTCAAGGTCCGCTTCGTTCCTTATAATAATTATTACTCAGGTTCCGGCTCTCCAAACGGTAATCTTGCCCCACCGGATGCCCAAGCTCCGATATCTACTACACTCACCACGGTGGTAAATTGCCGTCTCGTGCCGGCCCGGTTCGTGATCACCACTGATCCAAATCTTGCCCTAACTAATCCTCAATACGATTGGTGGAATCAGCCGGGAGTTTCCCCTGACGGCGGTCGAGTAATTTGCACAAATGTGGCACAAGCACAATGCGTTTACACGGCTAAGATTATGTACCCTAATATGTGGGATAGCCAATTTCGTGCCGCTGTGGTGGCCTATATCGCCTCCGAACTTGCCATGCCACTAACTAAAGATAAGAAGCTGGCGATGGCAATTCGTAATTCTCAGATTATGATCGCTAAAGATAAGATCATGCACGCTAGACTTACTGACGGTAATGAAGGTTGGTATTCTACTGATCATGTGCCGGACTTTATTAAGATTCGATCCTGCGGGCAATCTGGCTGGGGTGGGATGAATGATAGTGGCGGCCCCGGCTATCTCGGCCTTGGCTATGATTCCTGTGGTTTTTCCGATGGGAGTTCCTATTAAATGGCCGTCCCGTTAGATAAAACTTCCTTTATTTCCGGGGAAATTTCTCCCGGATTATTCGGCCATGTCGATTTTACTAAATTCGTGACCGGCGCCTCCACCATGCGAAATATGTTCGTCTCCTATCGGGGCGGGGCAGTTTCCCGCCCTGGGACGAGCTTTGTTGGATATTCTAAGCAAATAGGGCGAAATTACCCTCCTAGACTTATCACTTTCCAGTTCTCCATTCAACAGGGGCTTGTGCTTGAATTTGGCAATCTGTACATGAGAGTGATTAAAGATGGCGCCTTTGTTTTGGAAAATTATGCCCCAATTACTGCCATTACTAACGTCAACCCTGGGTCATTTTCAGTAGTTAATACATGGTCGACCGGTGATTGGATTTATTTGAAAGATATCGCAGGAATTCCTAGTATTTCTGACGATATTTACGTCATTACCTCTCGTACAGCTACTACGATGATGCTTCAGGATGTCTTCGGGAACGTTCTTGACACTACTCTACTTGGCACTTACACAGGTGGCGGAAGTGCTGCTAGGGTTTATACACTTGTCACTCCTTACGGTGAAGCCGATCTTGAATATTTAAAATTCACTGAATCTGCCGATGTGATGTCTTTTTGTTGCTGGAATCAAGTTACTAATACTTCCTATCCTGCTTATGACCTGACGCGGTTAAATGATGCCAATTGGTCCTTAACTGAAATCACCCTTTCAGCAACAATTCTTCCCCCTACATCATGCAGCGGTACTACGACTTCTAGCGGCTCTACAGATTATAACTACCGTGTCACTGCAATTTCCTCCTCTGACGGTACTGAAAGTATAGGCTCCCCTATTGCTGATATTCCTAGTGCAGTGAATATCGCGGCGACGGCAGGCACAAATACTATTACTTGGCCAGAAGTTTCTGGAGCGAAGTATTATAATGTTTACAAGACCTTGCCCGGCGATGAGGGCGTAGCAGTTCCTCCAGGCAGTAGTTTTGGCTATTGTGGGCAGGCTGTTGGCGTGCAATTTAACGATACTAACATTACTGCTGATTTTAGTCAAGTTCCACCCACTCATCAAGATCCATTTTCCCCAGGGCAAATTACTGATGTGGCAATTACCGGCAATGGCTCAGGATTAACTACAGTTACTTGGGTTATCACGACTGCTGCTGGTACAGGTTTTGACGGATTTCCGGTGATTGTTGGAAGCGCCCTGGCCTCTTTTGTGGTGACAAATACTGGTAAGAACTATGCCCCAGGAGACTCCATTGCATTCAATAGTGCTGGTTATGCTGCGGGCGCGATAACTTTTGCTGTAAATCCTTCTCCAGCAGATACAATCACTCTAAATGGTGTAGTTTGGACTTTCGTTTTGGTCATTACCGGAACTGCTCAAACTTTAATTCAAGGTACACTTGCCCTAACTCTTACTCAACTGAATGCTGATCTTTCCGCCTCGACCAATCCTCTGCTTACCGTTGCCAGTTATCGCGTTACAGGGGCGGCTTTAGTTATTAACTACCTTTCGGCAGGTACTGGCGGTAACGCCTATACCCTTGCTGCCCCTGCGGCTACACCCTCTGGGGCTCATTTAACCGGCGGTTCTGGTACTGCTGGGACGGCGCCCACAGCTACACTTGTTGTTGGGCCGACTACTGGCACTTATCCTAGCCTTCCGGCTTATTATCAACAGCGTAGAGTGTATGCGTCTAGCCCTAACAATCCAGATACCTACCGGTTTAGCCAGCCGGGAGCATTTCTTAATTTCGATACTAGAATTCCTACAATTTCTTCAGACGCTATCACTGGAACTCCCTGGTCGGTGCAAGTTAACGGGCTTCAGTTCATGGTGGCAATGCCGGGCGGCCTTGTGGTTCTTACAGGACTTTCTGCTTGGCAGCTTACAGGCACTGGCGGTAGCTCTCTTAATCCTCAACCAATAACCCCATCTTCCCAGCAAGCCCAACCTCAGGCGTATAATGGCTGTTCAGCAACCGTCCCTCCAATTAAAATTGATCTGAATATTCTCTACGTTCAAGCTAAAGGTTCCATCGTTCGTAATTTAAAATACCAAATCTACGCCAATATCTATTCTGGCGTAGACATGACCCAGCCATCGTCTCATCTCTTCGGCGGGTTTTTAATTAAAGAATGGGCGTGGGCCGAGGAGCCAAATAAAGTGCTCGTCATGATTCGTGATGATGGGATTATGCTTAGTCTTACTTATCTTGAGGCAGAGCAAGTTACCGGGTGGGCGCGTCATGACACTCAGGGACTTTTTAAGAGCATTTGTAGCGTTACAGAACCTCCGATTGACGCGATATACACTTGTGTTCAACGTTTCACTTCAAGAAACACTCCAACATATTTTATTGAAAGATTTAATGAGCCAGTGGCTAATGGTAGTGAATCTGCTTGGTATGTGGATGCTGGAGTGTCATTGCCACAATCAACACCAAATGCTACACTTACTGCATCCTCGGCTACAGGGTTGGGCAGTATTACTGGAGTGATGAATCTAGTTGGCGGGGTTGGCTACTCAACTTCTACTTATGCTGTTGTTGTAGATAATAACGGTCAAGGGGCAGGTACTGGTGCTGTGCCGGTGTTGACAATAGTTTTAGGTGTAATTACCGCTATTACTTTTGCTGGGGGTAGTCAGGGTAGTGGTTACATTTATCCAAGTATTCAAATTATCGATCCTACCGGTTCCGGCAGTGGTGCCAGTGCTACGGCAATTCTTAATAATTCCATGACCTTTACTGCATCGGCCCCGGTATTTCTTTCTGGCATGGAAACCGCGCCGAAATATATTATTCGCATGGGAGGTGGTAAAGCGCAAATTACTGGTTTTACTTCTACCACTCAAGTCACTGCCAATATGTTATCCCCGATAACCTCTACAATACCAAATACCAATATTCCGGCTCCTGCGACCTCAGGTAACTGGACACTCACAAAACCAGTAACTACTATCTATGGCCTAAATCATCTTATTGGGATGACAGTTACTGGACTTGCTGATGGTCAAGTAATTCCTCCGACTGTTGTGTCTGCCCTCGGTACAATTACTCTTGCTACTGCCGCCTCGTCGATTATTGTTGGATTAAGTTATACTGCACAACTGCAAACTCCCTACATTGATGCTGGGAACCCCACCATTCAGGGCCAGAGGAAAAAAATTGAGGCTGCAACTATTAGGATGCAGAACTCTTGTGCCGCTCAAGTCGGTTGCAATCAAGTAGATGGTTCGACACTTTCCCCTATACAAGTTGCAGTTTCTTGGGTTAATATGGACACTATGCCCGTTTTGGGCACTTCCGCTTATAATGATTCAGCCCTTCCTTTATATACCGGTGATGTTCGTATGCCGATTAGTGGTGGATATTCTCGGCCCGGTCAAATTGCTGTACAGCAAACTTTACCACTGCCGCTGAATATTTTATCAGTTATCCCGGAAGTTTCTACCGGCGATACCCCACAGCCTCCGCATTCGACTCAACCGCCCCAGCAAGGAAGATAACGAGGTATGTGCCATGACTGTTTTCCAATATCATCCAGCTAAGCCTTGGCATGTTGGACAAATAATTAGAAAAATGAGAAAAGAACAGAAGGAGGCGTACATCTCCGCTGGCATTTCTCTCCATTCTGAATTAACCTTTGCTTTTAATAATTCTATTAATCCCCTTTCCGCCTGGAAAGATGGAAAGCTTGTGGCACTGTTCGGGGTGATGGGAAGTTTACTTTCACGGCAAGGAAAGATTTGGCTTGTTATGTCGGATGAGGCTATTGCTTCTCCGATTAGCATGATGAAAGATTGTTGGAAATATTTCACTTGGGCAAAAGAACGATTTCCCGAGCTTGTTGGGCATATTCCTAATAATGATCGGGCGGCGATGAAATTTGCCAAAGCGTTTGGATTTAAGCCGGTAAAAATTTCGGGGCAGGCCAGGGAAGGTTTTACTTGGATGAGGTATAGTCAGGAAATTGAGGAGGAGAAAAGGGGGCGGTTTATTATTTTTTCTCTTCCAAGATCAAGAAGTAAGTGGCTTTCAAAATTATTCTCACATGACGGTTATGTTTGCTATCATGACCTTTCCGTTACTTGCGATCATATGGAAGATTTTTTAGAAAAACTTTCGGCGCCAGGGGTAGGAACTGCTGAAACTGCGATGGCGCGGGCAGTTTGGCAAATTCGGGAAAGATTTCCTGAAATTAAAATTGTAGTAGTAATGAGGCCGGTCGGTGAGGTTTTGGCATCTTCTCAAAAAATTGATTTTCCTATTACTGAAGAATATCTCCTTGAGGAAGAGGAGAATTTAAGGAAGATTTCTCAAATTCCTGGCGTACTTACAATTGATTATGAGGATTTAAAGGACTATTTTTTTTGCAATCTTATCTATAAGCATTGCCTTGAAAAGAGCCTTAATTACCCTCGTTGGGAAGACTTGAATCAGGAAAATATTCAAATTGATATGCCGAAACGTATAGGAATGCTTCGTGAACGTTGGGAAAATATTGCTTTATTCTATTCTGAAGTTTATGATCATATTTCCTATCAGTTTGAAGGGATGAGTATTTTTCTTCAAGATGCTAAAGAACTTCTTGAAATGCATAGGCTAGAGACTTGGGAAGATCTTTCAGTCTATGATTGCAATCTTTCAATTTATTCTGAAATGGAAGAAGCAGGCAATCTTAGAATTCTCACGGCACGAAAAATGGGGAAAATCATTGGCTACTTTATTTTCTACCTTGGACCCTGCCTAGAGACTCCAAAGTATGTTGTTGGTTATCAAAATACTGCCTATATTATGAAAAAATTCCGAGGAATTGGCTTGACTATGTGGAAGATTATGAAGGATCGTCTTAGGACTGATGGTGTTAATCATCTAATTCTTCGTGCAGGTGTGCGAGGCTCGGGACCAAAGTATAAAAAACTATTTCAGCGCGACGGGGCAGAATATCTTGGCGCGATGTATAAGTTAAAACTAGGGGAAAAATAATGAGTGTTGTTGCTGCGTCTGCTGTAGTCGCTGCCGTTGCGGCGATAGCAGGTACCGCGATGTCAGCTAGTGCCGCCGCTTCTCAGGCCAAAGCTCAGCAAAATGCCGCAAATTATCAAGCTCAAGTGGCGGAAAATAATGCCACAATTGCTAATCAGAATGCTAATTATGCAATTGCAGCAGGGCAGGCCAAGGCCCAGCAAACTTCCATGGCGAATGCTCAACGCATGGGTGCGATTATGGCCTCTGAAGCCGCGAATGGTGTAGATGTAAATACCGGTAGTAATAAAGATGTTCAGGTAAGCCAAAGAGAAACTGGGCAATTAGCGGCGGAGACGGATATTAATAATGCACTTCTTCAAGCCTATGGGTATAAGGCCCAGGCGGCAGGTTTCCAGGGCAGTTCTGATATGAGTAAAATGCAGGCCGATCAAGGTACTATGGCAGCGATTGGTGGGGTTGGAGGGAGTTTACTTAGCGGGGCGAAGTCACTCCCTACAAGTTGGGGTAGTGGCAGCAGTGGTGCTACAAATTCATTAACTGGAAATCAAAGTGGTCAAGTTATTGGCGGCGGTATTGCCTCAGGTACTATCACTCCTGATTTTTAATTAAGGACTTTTCCTATGGCACAAGTTCCGTATGATCCGACTCCGAATGTGGCTCCGCTCCCAGATGTGCCGAAAAATGATTACATAAACGTGCCTACAGCCACCCCGGCGGCATTTGGGGGGATTGCTGCGCAGGGCATGAAGGAACTTGGGGCGGGATTTACTCAGGCCAGTCTTACCTTTGGTGAGGTTGCGGCTGATGCTCAAGTTAATGCCTACATGCCCCAGGTTCGCGATCTTCAGGATAGTTACGGTAAGCTTTCAACACAAGAAAAGTTAGAACAATATTCTAATCATATAGAAAAACTAGGTGCTCTTAGGGATAATCTGCGCCAGCAATTACCTAATATCGCTTCTCAACAGAAATTTGATAGTGATTCTCGCCGTATGCAAATGGCAGCGGAAGGGACTATTACTAATCAAAACCTTCAGGCACATCATCAATATGCTTTGGATACGAATAAGAATTCAATCCAACAAAATATGGATATGGCTACTGCGGCGCCGGAAAGCGATGAGGCGGCTTCTATGGCCACTCAGGGAATTATTGGTGCCCAGGTTAAGCTTGCCTCATTGACTTATCGGGCCGGTTCGCCTGAACAAATTGAGGCGACGAAAAATATTGCCCTAAATGCTACGCGGGATGTGAGTTTTGGGAGGATCGCGGCCCTAATTGATACTAATCCTGAAAAAGCAAAATCAATCATGGATAGCGATCAACCGATTGCGGAAGGAAGTTCAGTTACGCTGAAGCAAGTCTTACAAGGCGATCCGAGATTTGCCCCGACTTATGCAAGGGCTGAAGCTAAGTCAAGCGGTGAACGTGCTTTGCGCGCTGTTGGGGTATATTCTGCCTTAACTGAAATTAAAAATGGTGATATTATTAAAAATTCCCCGACAAGGACAATAACTGCAACTGAACTTCCTTCCTCGGAAAATGCAAATAGACTTGTCGGCACCTCAACTTCAGACTCTAAACTTACTGCAAAAACTACAGCTTTTATTAACGGACTTAATGATGTACTTACCCCGGTTTATCCTGACCCAAAAGAACGAAATGCCGCGATAGTCTTAGCTAACCGTCTTTCCTACGGTGAGAATGCGGAACGAACTAATATTATCCATGCTAATGGGAAATCTCTTCCCGATAATGGGCCTTTTCCTGATAAAAATAATTGGGATGACCCTAATGCTCCTTCACATGCTTCTGGTTATTATGGATTTCAGCCGAAAACTTGGGATGATCCTGATGCCCCCTCAGCCGCGAAAGAGGCCAATGTAGACCCTAATGATTTTTCTTTCCGTAATCAAACCCTAGGTGCAGTAGCGTGGGCGAAGCGTATTTATGCGCAGAAAACTGACGGTAGGAATTTACTTACCGATATGGCCAATGGCGAGGTAACTGAAGCTAAACTTAATGATACTTTAGGTAAAACTTGGACTTCCCTTAATACTCAAGGTAAAACTATCATTGCATCACCTACCCCGGATAATTATACTTCCGGCCCTAATTTTGCTGCTCCGGGTGCTCCTGGCCCTGTTTCCGCCGAGCAGGCGCAACAGTTAAGTGATATCCATTGGACAAATACTAGAAATGCAATTATAGAAGATTATAATTTAAAAAAGATTTCATATGATGATATGATGGAATTTACGAAAGCAGCAAATCTGCGGCAGGGTATGGATAACGATAATTTAAAGACTAATATGGGTGCGTGGAGGTTGACGAATGAGAAGATAGCTATGGACGGCTATCTTCTTGCCTCGGAAGGTAAGTATGTTAAGAAAGCTTTTCTTGATGCTAATCCTCAACTTGGGATGGCACTTGCGGAGCATCTCGACCAAATCCAAATGAAAGCAAAAGATCAGGCTGCTTTTGGCGGTAGTATTCAAACTGACCCTGCCCTTGGCCCAATGCTTATTAGTATCCAGAAGGGTGACTATCAAAATGCCTCGGCCCTGATAAAAGATGCAGTGCAATTAAAACCGGATTCTCTTCCGATTGCCATGAAGTATTACGATCAATTACATAAAGAAACTTCACAACAGGATAAAACGGCTGATGCTACTTCCGCAGTAATGGTCGAGCATCTGGCATATAACGGAATTAGGACTCCGAGTATGGCAACAGCGGCTCAAGATGATAAGGCTACGAGGTTAATGTCAGCGGCTGAAGATTGGCTTTCTAATACTTTGAAAAATGATCCGAAACTTACCAAAGCGCAGTTAATTAATGGCGGGTATGATAGTCGTCTTTATAAAGAGGGATTGCAACCTTTGCTGAAAACTATCCAGGATGAAGAAATAGCGAAAAATAATCAAGAAAAGGCAGCAACTGGTGGTGCCTCAATGTATATAAAGAACGGCAAGCCTGTAACTAAGCCGGCCCCTGGATTACAACCTGCCGTTTATAATAATCTTGTTACTAAATATTATAATGATGACTCAAAAAATACCGGAGATATTGGTTTCGGTATTAATCATCTCATTGATAATCCAAGTCCGGCACGAATGCGGACGTTTGATGATGCTTTTGGGGAATCCGGCATTACTGCAAAATCTGTAATTAAGGCGTTTAGGGGGAATGGGGATTCTGAGATTTCCGTAAATGAAACTCCTGCTGAGCGTAAAGTTAGAACAGAGGCGGCAATTAGGAAAAGTCTTATTCCTTCAATAGGTGGGAATAATACTATGGATTATACTGTTAATTCAGGTGAAAAATAATGCCTATTAGCGATGAAGAATATGCAGCGCATTTGGCAGTTTCACAACAGTCAGATATGGGGAATGATGTTAATCAAACTTTCCCTAAGCCTGAACCTGCGGTGCATGTTACTGATGAAGAATATGCTGAAAAGCTAAAAGGGGTTTCATCTTCTGCCCCAGAAACTTCAACAGTAGGCTCGGCTTTCCATCATGCAATTGGGGGCATTGCCCCTGCAACAGCTGGATTTGCAGGTTTCGAGGGTGGCTTTGCCTTAGGGGCGCCGTTAGCTCCATTTACTTTTGGCGCTGCACCTATCATCACTGGACTTGCTGGAGCAATTGGCGCGGGAATGTTGGCTGAGAAGGCTCAAGAAGCTGTTGTCGCTGAACTTCCTTATTCTATTCAACATGCATTAGGTCAGACGCCGGAACAGCGCCAACAGGAAGAAGCGGAGCACCCTTGGGCTAGTTTTGCAGGCGGAATGCTTCCGATGCTGGTGGGCAGCGTTGGTGGAGTTGAGGGCGCTTTAGCTCGCGCGCCTACTGCGACCGCGCTTGAGCGCCTGATGGGTAATCCAATTATTGCCCGAGGTATCGGCGGTGGATTTCAGGGAGGATTTGAGGCTGGGCAGGAATATATTACTGAGGATAATATTGATTGGACGAAGGTTGCTATTGCAGGTGCGATGGGTACGGTTATGGGGCGGCCAAATGCTCTTGGTAATGCATTTGGAAATTTAGGCCGCCTACCGGCCCAGAAAGTCACGCAAGCACTTGGATATAAAGTTGCAGAAATTCCTCACCTTGATCCGAATCTTCCTGATCCAAATAAAACTCCGGCGGAAGTTGAAATTAAAAATCGCCTAGAGACCGTAAATAGTGAAATTGACACTGCAATTAATGGTGAGATAGTTACTAAAACTCCAGCGAATTCTCTTAATACTGCCGTAGCGGGCGGACTTCTGCATACTTCAGATAATGTTGTCAATGACATTACCCCTATGACTAAGGCGCAGGCTGATACTCAGATTACTGCCGCTATGGGAATTAAGGAAACTGAACTGACCATTCCGCCCCTGAGGGTGGAAGATTACATGAGAGAGGCCGACCCTCAACTTATGAATCGGGCAGATACAATTTCCGCAACTTATGACACCCTGCAAGGCCATGTCAGGGAACTTCAGGACAAGCATGATGCAGAAATTCATGCCCAGATTGACAATATTTATAATCCTGAACTTGGGCTTGAGGAAAGGTTAAGTCGGGAGAATAAGGATAAGTTAGCAAGTCTGCGGGCACAGCTTGGTCAGGAAACTCCTGAGATTCGGGCAGTAGGGCAAAGAGCACTAGATGCCTTGGGTGAGCTTTTTGACATGCATCCGCAGTTAGATGATTTGAGAAAGAATGCTCAACTTAGGATGGATAAGGATGGGCGAATTGGCGAGTTAGTTGGGGCGGGCGAGGTTAAAGAAAATATCGCGCCGGAAACACTTGTACCTGAAATTTCTGCCACCGTTGCCCAGCCTGAGGTTCTAAATATCCGTGATTCCATCGCTAATGATTTGGTCCGAACTGGTCGAATTTCTGAAGAAGTTGCCACTGAAACTGCTAATGCCACAGCTGCACATTATTCTGCCTGGGGTAAACTTACTGGATTATCGGCAGAGGAACTTCGGGAAAAACTCGGGGCGACTAAGATTACCGGAAATGGTAAGACTGGTTCTCAATTTTCTGATGAGCTTTTCCAAAAAAAGGTGGGCTCCTATAGTCGTGAAGGTAATACGATTAAAATTTTAAAAAATGCTAATCCCTCCACCGCACTTCACGAGCTTTCCCACCGATTCCTGGATGAATTAGTTGATATCAACCGTTGGGAAAATTGTCCGCCAGAATTAAAGTCTCTCATGTCAGATACTTTTTCTTGGCTCGGGATTAATGATATTGACCATTTCGACGCCTTGAAGGGTCGTGATCGGGAGATTAAACATGAGAAGTTTGCGGAGAGTTTAATTAATTATACTTTTCAGAAGGGGGTAGTTCCTTCGCCTGAGATGCAAAATACGTTTACCCGCTTCCGGGAATGGCTGGCTTCGCTGGTAGGTACGATTAAGGGCCTTGGTGAAAAACTTTCCCCTGGTGTGGAAAGGATTATGGATCGGTTCATTCTTGGTGAACCGGGTATGGCCGCCTACTCTCCCAAGCCGCGCGTTCCTCTTGCTGATGTGCATACCGCAATTGCCAAAGTAACTGAACCGCGCCTTGCTCATGCAGAGGCAATCCGAATTCAAAATGAGGGCGCACTTCAGGCCGCCCGCGATGGAGTGGACTTAAATGCCGTCAACAAAGGAATTGAGCAAGAATCTTTCCCAGACACAACAGAGGTTAACCAACCTGAACACAATGCTACAGCAGGAGCAGACTCCAAATCAAATGTCGGCGGTGAAAAGATATCAGCAGAGCACGCAGGCGGAAGTGAGCCTAAGGCAGAAGGCACTGGATTACCAAACAGCCATGGAGGCGCTGGCGAGCGGGAAATCAAGTCAGATCGGGCCGGAAATAAGCCCGAACCTTCCGCCGCCGCCCCCACTGGAAAGGGTGGATCAATTGCCGACGATGCCTCAACCC
>JGI26470J50227_1000726_pt1 | contig 12884 bp, 20 predicted proteins | sample FreactTroBogLake_FD_50227 | JGI IMG/M metagenome (IMG submission 50227) | reverse complement strand
TCTACCAGCATCGCTAAAGAGATTTATTCTTTCGTGCCAAATTGGCTTGACGGCGATCTCGATTCTAGCATTACGAGTAGAGTTAATCGGGCTCTGTTGTTACGTCACAAGGAAATCAGCTATTCAGAATATGGATATGCTGAAATCAATGGCTCGACTCACTTTGTAAAAGTGTATGAGATGATCGACGGCGCAGAAACTCAGATTGACCCTGAGTTGCGTAAGAAGTGTAAGAATGTAATGCGTATCGATGCTGATCACGCGCTTAGTTATACAGGTCAGGAATACGGTAAGTTAAAAACCAATGGTGATTTAGATAAGCATAAAGCTATTGGTGAGTGGCGTACCAAGGGTAGTAAGTATATGTCCAATGTTAAGGGAGAGATCACTCGTAAGATTAAATCTCTAGTCGCCCCAGAAACAAAGGGTAGAGCAGTAATCGCTGATTTTACCGATCATGTAACTGAAGTATTCGGTGATTTAAAGAAGCGCTGTAAAACAAGTGTTGAGGCGCGTGGCGATACAACCGCAAACCCTGACAAGTTTGCCCTAGCTATCAAGGCTTTTTGGGTAGCGTATAAGTAAGTAGTATATTTAGCCACACTCTTAACGGGGTGTGGCTTTTTTTTGCCCAAAATTTTTAGCCCTTGGCTTTGATGCCAGTTATGAGCCTGCGTGCGCGTTCACAGTGTGTGCCATTATCTAAGATACTCATACACCACAGTCACTGCCCTAATACTAAGTTGTTACCCTATACACCTAGTTCACCTATGTATGACACATTGTTTAAGCGATGACCCCCAGTTAAAATGATGCCAGTTATCTTTCGTCGTGCGTGTCAAGTTCGGGCTTCGCTAATATAGCGTTTCACACCTACATGAATTCTGATTCCACCCAATGATACTAAACTTAGTANCGAGAATAGTGTGTGCGTCGCTGAGACAAGCTGAATATGATAGGATTTCGTGTTTGTTCCACGTTATAAGTAAAGTATGGAGATTTCTGTTCCAAAATGGAGTCGCTTGGAACAAGCGTAAGTGCTTGATTATGCTCAGTAAAACACGATCTGTTCCAATGTTCCAGCGTTTTTAGGGTATATAGGGAGTTGGGAGAAAACTAAGAGCAAGCCTTGCTTTCCTAAAGTGCAAAACTATAACTATGAAAAATTAATGCAGAAGCCATACATACATCAAAAACCTTGGAACATTGGAACAAATGACTATACTATACATATATTATATTATATTATTATTATTATTATTAATAAAAACAAAGACTTACAGATTTAAAAAACCCGAAACTTTACTTGTTCCAAGATCTTTTAGTAAAGTTAATAAAACGGTTTTTGTTGGAACAGTGGAACAGACCTCATAAGCATCATCTCTTTACATATAAGCCTCACACACACCTAAAAAAGTTACCCTAACGACCCATTTATATGTCAAGTTGTTGTATAATAGAAGTGTTGAGGAACGAATTGTTTATCAACGCAGTGAAGTGCCATGTGTGTTGCGTAATATAGCGTTTCACACCCCTGTGAAGTTAGTTCAGTTAATAAAGGAGAATGTGATGGGCAGAGTTAAACAGTTAGCAATGAATGAGTTTGAAAAATATTTAGCCGCAAGGGAAAAGCAAATGAAGTTGGACTTAGCTGAGAATGATCAGGACATAGCCCAATACCATGCGGAATTCAATGCGTGGCTAGATGCTTACGAGAAGTCTTTCGGTAGTGCGGGTAAAGAGGGGGAGTTATGATTGACGAAACTTTTACCCCACAGTGCAAGCTATGTGGTCTTATATATGACTCGCAGAGGTTGAGGCTTGGCTACGCAGTTTGTCTTTCATGTGGTGATGAAATAGCAGAATTAAAAACCAAGCGATATACGGTTGCACCTATGCACAAGTCTAATTATGTCCTGATCACTAACAGGGAAGATTTAAAAGGTCTCAACAACAAAGGGGGGTTAGTAAAATGAAGATAGTAAAGTTGTATAGAAAACCCAATGCACCTGAGTTCTATAAAATGGTGCGGTATGATGCCCATGCGTTTTTAGTTAATTACCCCATAGATAAGCCTGATAGTAAGCGTGAAGCTAGATGGTTTTATTTTGATGAAGTATATATTGATTGGATAAGGGAGTTTGTATGATAGAGCTATTGGGAGTAAATGATTTAAGCATGGCAGAGAAGTTCCTTGGGTGTTGGGCTATTCTTACCACACTATGCGCTGTCTATTATCAAACTAGGTATAAGTCGGCAAGGACAAGGGCTAGGAATATATCGTTCATGTTGTGCGAGGTTGTAGTTGGTGAGTTAAAAGCTAGAAAAAAAGGCGATCTCTATACGCTGGAGTCAGACGAGATTAAGTTTGAGTTCAAGCGCATGGAGAATAGGTAAGTATTTTAGCCAAACCCCTAGGTGTATATGTAAAGTTATGGTATAATTGTTTTTTAGGAGAACGATATGTTACATGACGTAGCTTTAAAAATTGTGTTGGTGTTGTTGCTGGTGTATTTAGTAGTTCATATAGTTGTGTTTCAAGTTAAGTTGTAGTCGTAAATAGTGTTTCACCATTTAGTGAAGTTAAATCTAGTTAAAGGAGTTTTATATGGAAACGAATCAAGTTGTTTTAAATCAACCCAAGCATATCATTAGCTTGGCAACATCATCTGTAATAGTATCTGCTGATGTGAGTGTCTGGTCGGCTACCAAGCAAGACAGAGAGATTTCTAATGAGGTAACTACCGCTAAAAAGGCAGACCAAAATGCGGGTCGGTTTGTCAAGTCCTTGCTAGCTGGTGATGTATCGCATAAGAATCTGCTCAACTATCGGCAGACGGTATATAACTGGTTTCGCAGGGCTACTTATGATTGGAATGGCTCTAGTCGGTTATTGCCTGTTGTTGATTTACCGAAGTTTAAAACAGAATTTCACGAGCATGAGAAATGCTTTTTTGCGATACGAGATGTATTCTTAGCTAAGTATCCAAGCATTGTCAGTAACATGGCATTTGCACAGGGTCAAATGTTTACAAGAGAAGAATATCCTACCGTAGACCAAATCCGCAATAAGTTCTCAATCAACCTGTTTGTATCGGAAGTTCCGACTAATGATTATCGGTGCAACATAGCCCAAGATTTAGCAGAGGACTTGAAAGCGCATTACGAGGGACAGGCTGGCATTATAGTTAAGAGTGTGGCTGATGAATCTCTTAGGCGTTTGGCTGAAGTGATGGAAAGTATCTCGCATTGTTGTGGCGTGGATATTAGCGAGTCACCTGATGGTGAAGAGAAAACTAAGAAGCGTAAGATATATGAGTCAACGATTGAAAAGGCAAGAAGTTACTGCAACACCTTTAAGTCGTTCAACTTAGACGGGTCGACGCTGTTAGAAGAAGCTTCAGTATCGCTGGAGAAAGCATTAAATGGTATTAGCGCAGAGGACATTCGGGATAGTGATGCCGTAAGAACCCATGTCAAGGACGAAGTAGATAGTATCCTTAGTAAGTTCGGTAGTTTAGTGTAGTTCAATTTAGTTAATCAATCAGTGTTTGATCATAAGAAAGGTAGTGAATAGCATGAGTAAAGTAAATTTTAGTGCAAAGGTTTCGATCGACGAAACTAAAAACATCATCAAGAAAATTGGTGAGCATTTGACACCTGTCGTAGTAAGTGAACCTGGGGTTGGCAAGAGCACGCTTCTTAAGATGTTACAAGAGGACATGGGCGATTCTTACGACTACATCTATGTGGACTGTCCTGTAAAAGATATGTCAGACATAGCCATGACTATCCCCAATCACGAAACGAAATCCCTCGAATACTATGTGTCAACGCTATTCAAACTAGATAGTCCTAAGCCAAAGGTCATCATGCTAGACGAGATGATGAAAGCCCCCAAGCTATTGCAGATTATCTTTACCAGACTAACGCTAGAGAGAATGGTAGGTGATGTGTCGTTGCCCAAGGGTAGCATAGTGTTTGCGACAAGTAACAATTCATCTGATGGTGTAGGCGATAGTATGCTGGCACACGCTGGTAATCGGATATGTAAGGTAGACATGGCGAAGCCTGAAGCTAAGTCGTGGCTGATATGGGCTGATAAGAATGATGTATCTAAGGTCATCATGGCATGGGTCGCTATGTATCCCCGTTGTTTGCATAGCTATCTAGATGGTGGTGCGGAAGATAATCCATACATATTCAACCCTAAGAAAGCGGGACAGTTGTCGTTCGTATCCCCTCGTTCATTGGCAAAGGCATCTTATATTGTTAATGTTCGTGATGAGTTAGGTGAAAACGCTACTATGTGTGCATTGGCTGGCACTTTAGGTGAATCTGCGGCGAGAGATATGTCGGCTTTCCTTGCCATAGAAAAACAACTACCGAGCATGGAAGATGTGTTGAAGAACCCTAAGACGGTGAAAGTTCCTGACGAGGTATCGGCTACGCTTATGCTGATGTTTCAGGCATTAGATTATCTAAAGACACAAGATGATATGAGTAAGTTTATGGAGTTTGTCAATCGGGTAGCTAGCTCAGAGATTCAGGCTATCTTCTTTAGTTTGATATTGAGTAGTAGTAAGACTGTTCGTATTGCTCGCAACAACAATGAAGTTAAAGTATGGGCAAAGGACAATCATCAGTTGATGTAAACAAGGGGGCTGGCTAAAAACTGGCATCACCTTATAGTGAAACGCAATTTAACAAAGGAGTTAAAAATGGATCAGGAAACAAGACTCAAGCGTAGTCATATTATGCTTATGAAGAATGTTGAAACAACATGGTATTCGGGTATCTTGATGATGGGAGTATCTGAAGTATTAGATAATAAATTCACTGCTTATACAGATGGTGTAAACAAGCGGTATTCTCGCCCATTTATGTCTGATATAAAAGATGATGCGAAGTTGCGTGGTCTTATCATGCACGAGAATCTTCATGTAGCCCTAAAGCATATCCCAAGATGTAAGGACTTGTTCAGGGAAAACGCCAAGTTAGCTAATGTGTCAGCAGATTTTGTTGTAAATGACATCATTGAAAACTTTAAGGACAAGGCTAATTGTGTATTACCTGACGGTGCGCTTTATCACCCAATGTTCCGTAATTGGTCTGTGCGTGAAGTCTACGCATACTTAAAGAAAGAGCAGGAAAAGCAAAAGCAAAAACCCGAAGATAGTGGGGGTAGTGGTGATAAAGGTGGTGATGGTGAGACGGAAAGTAACGATTCACCTAATGATGAAAAGGTAACTGACTTAGAGAAGTTACTGAAGAACCTTGATAACGCCAAGACTTTAGATGAACATGATTGGGAGTCAGATAAGGAACTAACACCTGAAGAAGTTAAAGCGGTGGAAGAGGGGATTGATAAAGCACTACGCCAAGGCGGTATTCTAGCTGGTCGCATGGGTGCGAAGATTCCTCGTTCTATCTCAGACTTGTTAGAACCCAAGGTTGATTGGCGTGAAGTGTTGCGTGAGTTTGTTACGTCGGCTACTAAGGGCAAAGATGAGTTTACATGGCGTAAGTTTAATAAGCGTATGTTGGCCAATGATTACTACTTACCGTCGTTAGAGAATGAATCTATTGGCGAGGTGGTGGTAGCCATTGATACATCAGGGTCTATATCAAATGAACAGATAGCGGAATTTGCATCAGAGTTAGCTTCCATCTGTGATACTTGTGACCCCGATAAGGTGCGTGTTTTATGGTGGGATACTGCGGTGCATGGTGAGCAATTATTCTCAGGGAACTATACAGAGATTGCTAAGATGCTAAAGCCTATGGGTGGTGGCGGAACTATGGTTTCATGTGTCAGTGAATACATAAATAAAGAATCAATAAAGGCTGAATGTGTGCTGGTCTTTACCGACGGATATTTAGAGAGTGACATCAAGTGGGACATTGTTACACCAAGCCTGTGGTTAGTAACGCAGAACAAGGCATTTGAACCCCCAAGCGGTAAGAAAATATTACTTAATAAGGAGTAGCAAAATGAACATGAACATAAGATACAGTAATCTAGAACAAATAGTTAAGACAGTTAAGCCCTATCGTGGAACACAACAATATCCTACGCATGGTAATTATTATAGGAACGGTTCGCATAGGGGCAAGATGTTTACCGTTGATGAGATTGATGGAGAGAAAATCTTTCGTATTCATTACGGCAATAGCTGGAATAAAGTTGTGGTGCTTGAGAGTATGATCGAAGAACTCAAAAAAACTGGCATCAAAAATATTCAGAGTCAGGAAAAACATGAATGGGTTAATGGTAAATATAAAGAAACAAGTGAATGGGAACATTATTATTACAATGTTGTGCCATGTGAGATTGGCATAGTCCGACCTGATGATACTTTAGAGATTACTGCTGAAGAGAATTTAGGACAAGGCGGTAGGTATTACTTAGAACATTATTTGATAGGTTATGGGCGTGTGTATACCGATTGTCGGCGTGGTGGTGTATTGTTATCTACATACAAAGGATCACGATATGACTTTCCATTGTTTAAAGGTATACGCATCAATCTAGAAACTTCTATGCCATGCAACGACGGCGTATTAAAAGTATTTAAGAATAGGATTGATCGGAAGGAAGCTAAGAAATTAATGGCAAACTATAAAGATATGTTTGATGTGTCTAAAGTTATGCTTTCACAGATGAGTGAAACGGTATTTACCGAGACTGTTGTAGATATATTTACAGAGCATGGTATTGTAATAAAAGAAAAAGATAAACCAGCACCAAGGGAAATGAAACACGAAGAAGTAATAGCATTGGCTGATAAATTGCGTATTGAGGGTAATCACTTTGATAGTGCAATTATGTATGCTTATGCTTATGATGTTGCTCATATTTCGTGGCGAATGAGGTATTACATAAATGGTCATTATGTTTTTAATCCTGAACATTTTATGAATATTAATCGTGTGATAAATAAGAAAATCTATCTAGATAAAAAGCCATTCAAGATTAAGGAACTCGTATTCGGAGAACCCATGCCTAGTAGTGAATGGGGATATAGCGTTTCACTCAATGGTGAAGAGGTAAAGCGGTATCGTTGTTAGTTGTCGGCAGCAGCGCAGTTAGTGTGTAGTATCAGTTAATTAACTTTTAATTTAAATGTGAAGGAATCAAAATGAATTATATATACGAGGGCTTAGACCCGACAGGCGAGATAGAAGCTAAGTTGTTAGCGGACAGAGTATTTCCGCTTGTGCGTGAGTTAAGATTTAAATATAACTTGCAAGCGGTAGCGGAAAGTAAATCACAACAGGGGCAACAAGCGTTTACTCTATGTAATCAGTCGGGCATCAATGTTGCAAGGGTTTATTACGATCAAGATGAGGAACAGTTTTGTTACTACTCTATCTTTTACCAAAAGGACAGAGGTTCTGATAGCGCGGATCGTAGAACATTGCGTAGTAAAAAATTATCTTTGTTGATGGCTAACATTAAAAAGAATGAGGTTATACCTACTGATGAATTTATTTTACTCCACCATAATTCTGTAGTCGGGCATTACCGATATGCGGTTGAATCTGTTATAGAGAGTGTTGGTTCTTCATCAAAAAGTTCAGTCTTATCAGCAGTAGAAACACAGAAATTGTTAGAGATTGTTTTAGATGGTAAAGATAGCGATTCACTTGCTCGTGACATGAAAAATAAATTTAAACAAATACTTGACAATTACCATGAAAAGGATAATATTAAGGTAAAGCAAAACGAAGCGGTTGATAAGTTTTTTAAACCTTGCTATATGGTATCAGTTGATAAACGAGGACAGTTTGTAGTTGGTGTAGTTACAAATGAAGAAAGTAATGGAGATGGTAATAAGCGCAAGCATTATAGTATTGTTAAACCGTTTAAGCGTGTTGCTAATCTTGAAGACTATCCCGAGTTGTTATCTTGTATGCCTATGCTTAAAGTTTATTCAGAGGAGAAGTATAAGAATGAAGAAGTTGAATATTGGGGTGAATTCATACCAAAATTTAGTGGTAAGTATATTCCTGATTTAGATATGATAATTTCTAGCGACTATGTAGATGGTTCGGTTGACTTCACACCTGTTTGGGTATTAACACCATGCTTGTCCCAGTAGTAGGGTTGTCACCGATAGTAGCGCAACACTCAGGCGAGTATTATCGTGTTCCTATGTGGAAAAATGATGGTAAGTATTTTGTTTATGTAGCAGAGAACAAGGTAAGAATATTTAATGACAACAGTCTACCCGATTGTATTAAGACTAGGCTATCTATGATTCTTGCATTGGATAAGAAGTTTCCATATAAACAAAGGGCTACATCATTAGATTTATTTATTAACCATGTTGGTGAGGAGTATAACGAAATAGGTTGGCAGTTAGATGATGAGTATTTTTTGTTGGTGTTAAAAGTATCGGAACTGGCATCTCTTATAGGTGAACAGTTAAATAGTGATTCACTCAATGATGAATTTTTAAATTAAATAAGGAAATAAAATGTTAGATGAAAAGTATAAACAAATTTTAAGAGATGCGGCAAGACCAATCAGGCTACCATCAGGTGCGGATAACCCCGAACTTGGTAAATACAATGAGGAACTAAAGATAGCTACTGAAATAGTTATGATTGAAAGTCCTTATGATTTTTTAACTAAGTCTGATTTGGCTAATCGTGTTTTTTATAACGAACCAATAAGCAACATACCTTATGCTAGCTTTGTAATACCATATACGAGGTTTGCAAAAAATGCTAAAGTTTAAAGAGAAAGCTAAGTTAGTATTAAATGAGATGAGTAAAGCGTATCGTAATGATATGGAGTATGGTTTGTTTCAGTTAAATGAAAAAGCTAAGGAAGATTTTGCAAAAATGTATCCTGAAATATCGAGGGCGTGGTTTTTTGCTATGGATTTTTTAGACGAAGTGGATAACGACAAATATGACTCCTGAAGCCAAAGTTAAAGCTAAAGTTAAAGTGATATTAAAAAATATTAGGGCATATGCTTTTTCCCCAGTAACAGGGGGGTATGGTAGTTCAGGTGTACCTGATATTGTTGCGTGTGTAGATGGTTGTTTTATTGGTATCGAGTGTAAAGCTGGTAAGGGAAAGCCTACTCTTCTTCAATTAGATAATCTAAAGAGGATAGAAGCATCAGGGGGCTTTAGTGTTGTAGTTAATGAAAGTAATGTTAATCAGTTAGAGGAGTTAATTAAGTCATGGGTAAATACAGTAAAGACAAAAACATAGATTCACTTGTGCGTGAATTGATAAGTGAGGGCTGGAGTCCTACTAGGAAGAAAGGTCATTGGCAAATAAAACCGCCAACAGGTAATAAGATTCAAACAATCCCAGTAACACCTAGTGATGGCAGAGCCTTTATGAATTTTCGTGGTGACATCAGGAGAATTAAAAATGAGGGCTAAACAAGAGTATGCAAAGTGGTGCGCTTTAGAAGGTATGTGGGAAGAATCTCGCTTTGGAAAGGTGCAAGAAAAGGCGTATGTTGCAGGTTTTAACAAGGCGGTTGAATTAGCCCAAGAAATTCTTAAACGACAAAAAGAAGGAGTTGATGATGAGTATGTTTCGTAAATTCAGAGCAGTTGAAACAGTTGCAAAACCAGTAGAAAAGAAGTTACCTTTAGCGTTAGATGCTAACTCTAAGTTTGTTTATAGGGGCGGTGCAGATGTATTAAAAGTATGGCGTAATTATGGGTTTATTCCGCCGAGTGAGTATCGTGATGATTACTTGTTCAAAAAGAATCGTGAGATGAAAGATGAATGAGTCTGATCTAAGAGATTGTTTTGCCATGTTTGCTTTGAATGGAATATTGTCTTGTAGTTATGATGTTGGGGAAGAACCAGCAGTGTTGGCTTATAAATACGCTGATGAGATGCTTGAGGCAAGAAAACCCAAAGAAGATGGCATAGTATCTATTAAAAAGAGAGGGGTAAAGAAGTGAAAAAACTATGGGGAGAAGAGGTGCTAGATTTGATAAATAAGGGTTCACCAGCGCATGACATGGTAAATAGCCCCTCACACTACACCGCAGGTGGAATAGAGACAATCGACTTTATTGAAGCGAAAGAACTTGACTATTGCCTAGGAAATTGTGTAAAGTATATATCTAGGGCAGGTAAAAAAGAAAAGAGTAAAAAAGTGGAAGATTTGAAAAAAGCCGCATGGTATCTGCAAAGAGCAATTAGTAATTTAGAGTAAACCTTTGGGGGGCTAGGCTACGGTCTATGCTCCCCTTTTTGTAACTATACTTTTTGGAATTTTAGTGAGCATCATTACCTTAGACTTCGAGACCTATTATGACAAGGGTCTTGGTTTTAAAACTCAGACGACAGAGGAGTATATTCGTGATCCACGCTTCGAGGTAATTGGCGTGGGAGTTAAGGTTGATGACGGTGCGGCCGAATGGTTTAGTGGTAGTCGTGAGGAGTTGTATTCTTACCTGAAGAAGTTTGATTGGAAGAACTCAGCCTTGCTATGCCACAATGCGCTATTTGATGGGGCGGTGCTTAATTGGTTCTTTAAAATCTCCCCCAAACTCTATTTAGATACCCTGTGCATGGCTCGGGCTATTCATGGCATGGAGGTAGGGGGATCACTGGCATCACTTGCGGTAGCACATTCAATTGGGCGTAAAGGCACAGATGTAGAAGATGCTCTTGGTAAATGTCGTTCATCATTTAGTGAAGAAGAACTCAAGCAATATGGTGAATACTGCAAGAACGACGTAGAACTAACCTATAAGCTATATCAAATACTATCTAAAAACTTTCCCCTAAATGAGATTAAGCTAATAGATATGACCTTGCGTATGTTCACGCACCCTGTGTTAGAAGTTGATGATGTATTGTTAGTGGATAAGCTTGTTGAGATTAAACAAGAGAAACAGGAATTATTATCTTCACTCATGGGTAGGCTAAACGTTACGGCTGCCGAGGAAGTAAGAAAGAAGTTAGCAAGTAATAAACAGTTTGCAGAGTTATTAACTGAAAATGGTGTAGAACCACCAATGAAAGAAAGCAAGACTACTGGCAAACAGACCTACGCACTAGCTAAAAATGACGAGGGGTTTATAGCCCTTACAGAACACGAAAACCTATGGATACAGGAACTATGCGCTGTCCGTCTGGGAACTAAGTCTACGTTGGAAGAGAGTAGGATTGAACGGTTTATAGACATAGGCAAGCGGAACAAAGGTAGGTTGCCCATACCCCTCAAGTATTATGGGGCGCACACAGGGCGGTGGTCAGGCTTAGATAAGGTTAACTTTCAGAATCTTCCATCAAGAGATAAAAAGAAGAAGACTTTAAAAAATGCTATACACCCACCAGAGGGTTATGTAATTATCAACTGTGATTCTTCTCAGATAGAGGCAAGAGTTTTAGCGTGGTGGGCTGGACAAAAAGACATTCTTGAAGCTTTTGAGAGTGGGCGTGATGTATATTCAGAGTTTGCAACCAAGGTATATGAACGCCCAATAACTAAAGATAATCCGATTGAACGGTTCGTGGGTAAGACTTGCATCCTAGGATTAGGCTACGGGACTGGGGCAATTAAATTACAGCACACACTAAAGACAACACCTCCTGGGGTTCAACTAGACGAAGATGAGTGTAAGCGAATAGTTAAATTATACAGGGAAGAAAANAATAAGATTACGGAACTATGGAAAGATTGTGATGATTCGTTAGATGAGTTGCTAAAGTGGACTAAGAAGGGCGATATGTATTACTTGGGACAGCACTCCTGCGTGTGCGTAACTGCTGAAGGTATTATTCTACCTAATGATCTTATGATTCGCTATTCTGATTTAGCTTTGGATAATAACAAATACACATACAAATCCCGCAAGGGTGAAGTATCTCTTTGGGGAGGGGCTGTTGTTGAGAATGTGGTACAAGCACTCGCAAGGATTATTGTGGGTGAACAGATGCTTAAGCTACAGGAAAGGTATCGCCCCGTACTTACCGTGCATGATGCGGCAGTTTGTATAGCCCCCGAGGATGAGGCAGAAGAAGCGGTTAAGTTTATTATAGAAGCCATGTCTGTGCCGCCTGATTGGGCTAAGGGATTACCCGTTGCTTGCGAAGCAAAGGTAGCTACATCATACGGAGAGTGTTAGTAAATGGAAAAGAAGTTTTGCCAATCGTGTCAACTGATGAAGCCGACAGAAGAAGTAAAGTTAGTTAAAACGGTGCATAATAAACGGCGATGGAAATGTTTAAGTTGTATTAAAAAGACCTCTACAAAAGTATATTCTAGTGAGAAAAAATGAAAAAAGTATGCATAGTTAATTTTTGGGATGGCGCATTTGACGGAGACTTTTTTGAGTTCTTTTTTCGTACCGCTTTTGAAGGCATAGAGTATGTACTTAGNCCACATGANGCTGACGTAGTTATTAGTTCAGTCTTTGGTCATACACAGACAGACCCCGCAAAAACAATTATGTATATTGGNGAAAATATACGCCCTAACTATTTAGGATATAACCATTCTCTTTCATTTGACTACGATACTTATGATGGCAAGAATTTTCGTTTGCCTTTATGGTGGAGTCGTCTTGCGTGGGATGGGTTTATTCAGAAGCCAAGGAAACCTAATGCACACAATCATGGATATGAACAATTACTAGATATTAAAAGTTTAATGCAACCACGCAAGCTAGACATGAGTATCAAAGATAAGTTTTGCGCTATGATTGCTGGTAAACCTGAAGGACTACGGATTAATTTGTTTAACTCTATATCGAAATACAAGCCAGTAGACGGATATGGATTAATGTTTGGTAACTCACTACGCAAGTCTAAGTTTACCGTACTTCCTGAGTATAAATTTTGTTTATGCCCTGAGAATTCTATATACGACGGCTATGTAACAGAGAAG
>JGI26470J50227_1000722_pt1 | contig 12921 bp, 25 predicted proteins | sample FreactTroBogLake_FD_50227 | JGI IMG/M metagenome (IMG submission 50227) | reverse complement strand
AATGCGGAAGAATATTGTGCTAAATGGAAAAAAGAACATTACATTGCTCCGTCAATAACTGAATTAGATTTGATTTAAGAAAGGCACAAGAAAAATGAACGCAAATGAACTAGCTGATGAATTAGACGGCTTTCTAAAAGAGCAGGAGCAACTACCTTGGGGAACCAAGCAAGTATATTTAGACCTAGCAGCCACCATTATACGCCAGCAACAAGCTGAAATAGGCTTTTATAAACAGGATGCGGACAAGTACAAACAAAAGTGCGCAAGCCAACAAGCTGAAATAGAGGCGTTGAAGAAGACCATCGAATCCTTGTTTGGTGGATTGGAATCATCTTTAGCATTAAACAAAGCACAAACTGAGCGTAACCAATGACCACCTTCACCACACAAGACCGGCAAGATGCACAACGTACTCCGTTGAGCGACCAAGAGTTACTTAAAATGGCGGCGGATAAGTTTCATTACACCGAGTACAAACTCGCAATCGAGTTCGCCCGTGCCATCGAACGAGCCCACGGAATAGGAGAATAGGATATGAACGACATTATTGTTTTTGTTTTAGCTAGTTGGCTTATCCAAGGCTTTTGTATTTGGATTTTATTAAAATGAGCTTCACCATCTACCAAGCAGACGGCCTCAAAGTCATCCAGTGGTTTTGGACAGTCGATGAGCTCATTGCCAGTATGATTAACAACCCTAATGACACTTATTGGAGAAACTAAATGTGGCAAGATATTAAAGATTTAATCAGCGGAACACTAACAGCAGTAGGAATGTTGCTTTGGGTATTATTTGTAGTTGCGATATTGGGTGGCTTGGGTGTTGGTGTTTACTGTTTATACCAAACCACATTAACGCCAGCACAATTAGAAGCACAACGACAAGCTGACATTGCCGAGCGAACACCCCATGTGTATAGTAAAGTAGATAACTGCACTGTATACATTTGGAAAAATGGTAGCTATAACAGTTACTTTACAAAGTGCGATAACACCAACAAAGTTGTGACAGAGTTTAGTCACAGTGAAAGTTGTGGCAAAGCATGTACCAAAAGGGTAGATGAGAAAGTGGAGACAAACTGATGACCGACATAGCCCTAGCCTTTATTATTGGCCTCATCATCGGCTTAGTGATGCGCCCACAAGATAAAGACTTGGCCGAACAAAAGCGCATATACGACCAAAAGCTGGCCGAGTATGAGTACAACATTCAGTACTATAAAAACTTGTGCAAGTGGCACGTGGAGCAAAAGAATGCCAAAGCATCAAACTAAAAAAGAACAAAAAGAGATGGACAAATACCTCAAAGAGAAGTTTGCAGAAATTTCGAGAGGGCAAGAGCTTATCCCCGTAGTACTTGATAGGGCTACATGGGAAGGCGTAGTATATTCAATTAACCTAGCACTAAAACTGGAGAAAAAACATGGCAACAAAAAAGATTAAAGTGGTTGAACCCGCCGTAAAAGAAAAGTCAGGTAAGATCTTAAAAGACACGCCTGCTTACAGTCACGAAGAGATTGAAAAGAAGGCAGGTCGCCCAAAGAACGCTGACAAGCGTGGCTTCTTGTTATCGAACGGCAAGTTTGCAGATCGCAAAGAGGCTGCAAAGATTGCCAAGAAAGCCGGTGAGGTAAAGAAGCCCGGCAAGAAGTTACACAGCCACGAGTTACGTGAAGGCCTTAGAATCAAAAAAGCTAAGGAGACAAAATGACCAAGCCAAAAATTATTTTTGAAGAGGGTTGTTTTGATACCATGGATGACCTTACAGAAGAAGAGATGGAGGCGCTTATGCTAGACATCACCGACGCCGTTGAAAGCGGTGAGTTTTTTGAGAACTCAATTTCAATTGAGGAGTTACCACCTGAAGAGCAAGAAGAAGTTTTAGAAATGTTGAACCGAAAGAAAAATACGAGGCATTAATGAAAAAGAAACCATACTTTGCGGTAAAAGTGCCAATCTTTCCAGCAAACATTTACGTTTGTATGGATGAGATTAGTTTTCGTCAAGCGCTAAAAGACAAAAATGTCACTCAAAAGATTGAGATGCTTGAGGGTGGTGCCATGGCCGAAACACATTCAGTGCCAACAGCAGACGGCAAGACCATGATCTCATTGGTGCTCGACCTTTTATCAATTGATGACTTAGACAGCACACTGGTTCACGAGGCAGTTCACCTAACCGAGCGTATCTTTGAGTACATTGGCGAAGAGTCAGCAGGTGAAGAGATTCGTGCGTACCTGACAGAGTACATTTACAGAGAAATTAAGCGAGGCATTGATGAGCACGGTATTGGAGAAAGAAATAGAAAGCTACTTGACGAAAAGAATCAAGCAGTCGTCGGGGCTCTCATTCAAATGGCTGAGCTCGGTGTCGGGGGTGCCGGATCGGATAGTATTCCTAAACCAAAGGGTGCACCTAGTCGAACTAAAAACACTGACGGGAAAGCTAAGCCCAAGGCAAGAGTTAATATTCAAAGACCTCGCTGACCAAGGGTTTGGTGTGCACGTTATTCGTTCAAAACAAGATGTAGAGGAGTTTATTCATGGAGTCATGCAGTGCTAAATCGCAACCAGTTACACCAGTACCAACAGAATCTGATCTCAATGGCCAAGCAGATTCCAAACGTCGGGCTCTTCTTACCGCCCGGCTTGGGGAAGACCGCAACGACGCTCACCATCATTGCGGAGCAGATGCAAGGAAAGACGCTGATCATAGCGCCAAAGCGTGTGGCGGAAACTGTGTGGGATGCGGAGGTAAGTAAATGGGAACACCTGAAAAGTTTGAAAGTTTCCAAGATCTTGGGAACCCCTACCCAGCGCCTACAAGCTATAAAGAAAGACGCCGACATCTATCTTGTGAATTTGGAGAACGTGGTGTGGTTGTTAGAGCAGGCGCCTCACTTCAACAACTTAGTAATCGACGAGAGCAGTCGATTCAAGGACAGCTCGACAAAACGATTCAAGGCGTTGAAGAAGCACCTGAAGAACTTCCAAAGGCGTATAATCCTGACTGGTACACCAACGCCACAGGGTTTAGCAGACCTGTGGGCTCAGGTGGGTATACTGGACTTAGGCACGAGGTTAGAAACCTCACTGACCAAGTTCAGGGACAAGTACATGCTACCGGATCAGATGAACCGACACACAAGGGTGGTGTATAACTGGAAGTTAAAGCAAGGCGCAGATGAGATTATTAAAAATAAGATTGAAGATATTTGTTTTAGTCTTAAGGCTGAGGATTATTTGCAGCTACCTAGCTGTACTTCGCTTTATCACAAAATAGAACTGGACAAAAATGTAAGGGCAAAATATGAGCAACTTAGAAAAGACATGGTCGCTGACATCGGCAAGGAGCGTATCACAGCTCCAACTGCGGCGGCACTGGCGGGCAAACTGCTTCAGTTCACCTCGGGCGCAATTTATGCAGAAGATGGAGAAGCGCAAGAAGTACACCGTGCTAAGTTGGAACGGCTTGAGTCGATCATGGAGGAATCTTCCTCGCCAACGCTGGTCTTTTACCACTTCAAACATTCGCTACAGAGACTACGTCTCTTGTTCCCGCAAGCTGTGGTCTTGGACGACGACAACATTGAGGCGTGGCGTAACGGCAAGATTCGTATGCTCTTCGCCCATCCCCAGTCAGGGGGAATCGGGCTTAATCTACAGTGCAACGTTGGTGACACAGCACAAACGGTCTGGTTCGATTTACCATGGAGCTCAGAGAACTACATCCAAGCCAATGCACGTATTTACCGCCAAGGGCAAGAAAAGCCGGTTATTATACATCACCTAATTGTGTCTAATAGCTTGGACGAACACGTTGTAAAGGTGTTGGAAGGCAAAATAAATTTGCAAGAAGCCCTTTTAAATGACCTTAATTTTGTATAGTTAGATAGTATGGGAACAATAATACACAAAGTAAATGGCGCCAATCCTCGGTTATCTGATGAGGAAGTAGATCCGCTCGAAGCGGACGACGCAGAAAGTATTACCTCGAACAGAAATACCGAGGGTTGGGTTCCGTGGGACATGGACGACTTGATTGATATTTACCGTATTATCGAGGAGCGCATGCCCAAGAAGCAACGCATGGTTATTGAGGCATTTTTACTTGGCCAAAATAACAAAGACATTGGGGTTACAGAAAAGTTTTTCCGGTATCACTTGGAAAAGGGCATTGAGTTTATTAAAGTGGAGCTGCAGTTATGAGTCATTTTATTGTCGAGCATAAATACAAAGGTCACTATGTTATGGAAACGATTACTGGTGTGGAGGATCTCGACACTAGCCGCTTTGAAGATATATTGGGAATCTGGGTTTGTGACAGCTTACAAGAGTTACAAGTCATGGAACATGAACTTAAGGAGATGAGATATGCAAGATCCTGTCAACCATCCTAAACACTACACCGACCATCCGTCAGGCATCGAGTGCATTCAGATCACTGAGCACATGAGCTTTAACCTTGGCAACGCATTAAAATATATTTGGCGCTGTGATCTAAAGAAAGATGCCGTAGAGGATTTACGCAAGGCACGCTGGTACCTTGACCGTGAGATTCAAAAACGCACTAAACCAAGTCCTTTTGAAATTGTGGACTACAACAATTACATGCCTGATAAGGATTGTGGAAAATGATTGAGTTTATTTTTGTATCCGTGATGTGTATTGGCCAAAGCTGTGACTTTATGGTAAGCACCCAACCCATCTCTTATGAAAAATGCCAAGATGTTAAAAAACAATTTTTAGCACTACCGTTCAAACCTGAAGTAACCTTGGCCGCAGCTCAGTGTATGCGTTTGGATACTGGAGAAAAAGTATGAACATTGAGATCGATGACGACTTTGTTGAAGACTTGGTTAGCAAGTCTATGGTGGATAATTACATCATGGTTAAGAGTTTTTTGAAAAACCAAAAAAATGCACATCCCGAAGACATTGCCAACTGGAAAGAACTACTACCAGCATTAGAGTTGGTGGGTAACTGGTACACCTCAGACTTTCAGGCCGCAGTTAAACAAGCAAACAAAAAGGAAAAGAAATGAAACTATTTTCACAATACGACCGCTTTGAATTAGAGCAAGACATCATTAAGTCATGGGGCGTTGTTGATTTGATTGATGAACTTGTTCGCCAACACTTAGATCGTCCTGAAGGTGGCTTTACTGAAGATGAACTGGCCAATCGTTTGGAAGGAATCAAGTACGTCACAGAGCTAAACTTCCAACGATTGTGGGATGGCTTTGAAGTAATGATTAAGAATGGCCAGTTCGCAAGAATTGGCGAGGCAGTACCACACACAGATAATGATCAGTTATTTGAAATTTTAACAAAGAAGAAAGGAAGTAAAAAATGAGCGATGAATTAAACCAACGACTAAACGAGATTTCTGTTACCTTGGAGTTTACGGTACAAGAATTGAACATCTTAGTAAATATCTTGAACATGCCGCTGCAAGCACCAGCATTGACACTGGCAAGCCTAATTAATGCCATTCAGAACCAAGCAGGCCCGCAAGTAGAGAAGGCTAAGGCGGCGTTTGAGGCCATTAAGAATGCTGATGGCGTGCCAACAGACTTGGAAGAGAAAAACTAATGAATCTAAAACAGTTGCTTAGATCAGCCGGTGTTAGCAACAACATCATCAAAGAGGTCGAGCGCAAAGCTAAGATGACAACAGCCCAGCAGGAGATCGAGCACCAAGAAAAGGCTGCCGCTATGGCCAAGATGATGCTCAATGATGTCATGCCACACCTGCACGGTGCCTTAAATAAGACACCACCATCCAAGCCTAAAAAGACGATTATTATTCCAGACTAAGGGCGAAATCACGGCGTTTCCTGTATACATAGATATAGGACACGTCGTGAGACGCTTCTTGGGCTGGGGAATCTCGGCTATCTACTCTGGCCGTAAAGAAGGCCACAGGTCGCCGGACACCTGCATAGAATCCGGCGTTTTCTATACACATCATACACAACATACATAGGAGTTATACATGAACCCTTTCGAGCTTCGCTTTTCTATTTTCAACACAGCCAAGGACATCTTGGTTAAGCAACATGAGGCTAATTTAGCCGCATGGGAACTGCTTAACAAGGCATCCAAAAAGGTCGAAGACGCTGCACCAAAGTATCCAACAGTTGATGAGATCATCAATACTGCCGTTGAGATCAACAAATTTATCAGCGAGACCCAAGTAAACGAGTTTGGCAAGATCGCCAAACGTTTAACTGGTACTACTGTAATATTCTAAACTTTACAATCATGGGCGGTTAACTTTACAATCGCCCATTTTTAACTTTACAATCATGGCAAATAAACCCGGACTCTACGAAAATATCCATAAAAAACAAGAGCGTATTAAGGCTGGCTCGGGCGAGAAGATGCGCAAGCCGGGTGCCAAGGGTGCTCCAACAGCGAAACAGTTTAAAGAATCTGCTAAGACAGCAAAGAAATGAAAGAATTTAAAACACTGCCTAAGATGGCATCAGGTGGTTCTGTTGACCATGACAAACCAATTGCCAAAACGACAACCGGCAAAAGCCGCCACTATCTAAGCACCAGTGAAGGCGCCGGTATGACAGAGGCCGGACGTAAAGCGTATAACGCTAAGAACGGTAGCCATCTAAAAGCCCCACAACCTGAAGGCGGCTCACGTAAAGATTCATTCTGCGCCCGTATGAGCGGCGTAAAGGGTCCGATGAAGGACGAGAATGGTAAACCAACACGCAAGGCAGCAGCACTAAAACGGTGGAAATGTGGCAACTAAAAAGATAATTACAAAATATGCACCATCAATGTGCCAAGTCATGATTGACATGGGCATGGAAGGCGCCAGCCAAAAGATGATCTGGTCGGCACTGGGAATTAGTAAGTCTACAGCTGAGAGCTGGAAGAAAAAGTATCCCGACTTTGCCGAAGCACTAGAACTTTCCCTTGTGCACGCCCAAGCATTTTGGGAACGTGAGATTTTGGCCAACGTGAACAATAAAGGCTTTAACTCTAGGATCGCAGAAATAGCGTTGAGGGGACAATTTCAGCAGGACTATCGTGAGACTAGAGATACAAAAGTTGACCTAAAGGCTGACGTAGTCATAGATTTCAACGGCGCTGTTTCAGACCTAATTAAGCAACTCAAAGAAGCAAAGTAGTACCATCAACGAACGAACGGGGTAGCTCCCCTGCCGGTACCTAACTACCGGCTAGTTCACCCATAACTGTTAGGAGTATCAATGAAGCACTGCATTAAATGTGGTATCGAAAAACCATTATCTAAATTTAATAAAAGATCAGATAACGGCAAAATCGTAAACACTTGTGTTGATTGTAAAAAACAATACGACCACAAATATCACATTAAAAATAGAAAAAAGAAAACAAATAGGGATTTAATTAAGTCCTATGGAATTTCTTTACAACAAAAATTACAAATGTTAAAAAAGCAAAATGAAAAATGCGCCATTTGTGAAAAAGAATTATTAATTGATCGAGATAAAAACGTAGATCATTGCCACAAAACAGGAAAAGTTCGTGACATACTTTGCTGTAAATGCAATTTTGGTATAGGTTATTTTAATGATAGTGTTGATCTTTTAAAATCTGCACAAAAATACCTAGAAAAGCATCAAAAAAGTCCTTAAGTTTGTATACTTAGATATATCCTAATCCGAATTGAAAGCCTAAAATGACGTTTCATAGTGTTCTATCCCCATCTTCCAGTGCTCGCTGGCTGGCATGCCCTCCTTCGGTGCGTCTTTGTGAAACATTACCTGATATAGTCAAGCCAGCTGGAGCTTTTGATTACGCCGCCCAAGGTACTGCAGCACACACACTTAGTGAAATCAAATTACGCTTTATTTTCAATCAGATAACGAAAGAAGAGTATGATCAGCAATACGAAGAAATCAAAAAGAGTGAATATTACGACGAAGAACTCGAACACTACTCAGATACCTACGTCAATTATGTTCGCAGTCAAGTTGGTTCAGAAGATGATGTCTACATTGAAACACGTGTTGACTACTCAGATTATGTGCCTGAAGGAACGGGTAGCGCTGATTGTATTATCATTGGACCTACCGAGTGTCACGTCCTCGACTACAAGCACGGGATGGTCCCAGTCAGTGCCATCTCTAACAGCCAAGCAAGACTCTATGCCGTTGGAGCTGTCACAAAGTTTGAAGAAAAATACCCGAACATCAAAACGATCCGCTACACAATCGTCCAACCAAGAGCGGAAAACATCAGTACAGAAGAAACCACAAAAGAAAAGCTCCTCCTCTGGGCAGACACAGTCGTCCGCAGGAAAGCAAAGCAAGCGTGGGTCGGCAGCGGCAACTTCCAAGCCGGAGACCATTGCAAATACTGTAAAGCAAAAGCGTCGTGCAAAACCCGTGCAGAACAAGTCAACGAAATAGCCGCACTAGAGTTTAGAAAACCCCAACTCTTAACAGATGATGAAATTGCTTTATTATTGGAAAAAGCAGACAGCGTTAAAACCTATATTTCAGATGTGCAAGAGTACCTACTAAATAAATCGTTAGAAACCGGAAAAGCTCCAAAGGGTTACAAGTTATCCACAACGGTAACGCACCGCAAGATTGCAGATCAAACACTGGCCGCATCGGTGTTGATTGACAAAGGTTTGACTGAGGAAGAGATCTACGAACCAATGTCTCTCAAATCGATTTCACAGCTCTCTAAGCTGCGATCAAAGGGTCAGATAGAGTCTATCCTAGGCGACTTGATTGTGCGCCCTGAGGGCTCTCCAAAGCTCGTTAAGGACAAGTCTGAAGCAGCTGAGGAATTTAAATGAACGCATGGTTAATTGCTATCATCGGAGTAGTGTATTCTGTAGTTGCCACTAAGTTTATGCTTGATGGTAGAATGGGCCTTGGAATATCTTTTATTGGATATGCCATCGGTAACATTGGATTAGTTATTGAAACTTTGTATAATTAGTTGTACGGGCAGACGAACCAACCCCGATTGAAGTTTGGTTCTTACGTTAAAAAGGTAATATTATGAGCTCAGCTCCAAAAGTAAAAGTAGTAACCAACAAAGTACGTTTTTCTTATGCAAACGTGTTTACAGCTAAGGCTGGAATTGAAGGTGGCACACCAAAGTTCTCCGTGTCATTGATCGTTCCTAAGAGTGACAAAGATGGCGTTGCTAAACTCAAGAAGGCATTTGAGGATTGCAAGGCAAACTCTGCAGCATTCTTTGGTGGCAAGGTTCCTCCAATGCTTAAAGGTGGTTTACGTGATGGTGATGTTGAGCGTCCGGACGATGAGGCTTACAAAGACAGCTACTTTATCAATGCCAATAGTGCTAATAAGCCCGGCTTGGTAGATGCTGACATGAATGGCATCATTGATCCTAGCGAGTTTTACAGTGGTTGTTTTGGCCGTGCGTCAATTACGTTCTATGCTTACAACGCACAAGGCTCAAAAGGCATTGCATGCGGTTTGAACAATCTACAGAAGTTAGAAGATGGCGAGCCACTTGGTGGCGCAACATCAGCAGCAGCAGATTTCGCAGTATAAGTAGTTAGTAGTACCCAGTAGATGGGCGAGGGAGGGCTAGAAACTGGCTCTCCCTTTTTTGCCCTTTAACCAACCATAATAACAAAGAGAATATAAATGGATCAGTATCAAGAATATATCGCAGCCAGTCGCTATGCTCGTTTCGTTGACGATAAGCAACGTAGAGAAACATGGGCAGAGACAGTAAACCGTTATGTGGAATATATTTTTAGCCGTACCCCAACAATACAAGATAAGACCGAATTAAAAACTGAAATTTTTGATGCAATCCATAACCTAGATTTGATGCCGTCCATGCGTGCCATGATGACTGCAGGAAAGAGTGCCGATCGTGACAATACTTGCGTATATAACTGCTCGTATCTCCCAGTGGATGACCCCAAGAGCTTTGACGAAGCCATGTTTATTCTGCTCTGCGGAACTGGCGTTGGATTCTCAGTTGAATCCAAGTACATTAACCAACTGCCCGAAGTGCCAGAAAAGTTGTTTGATTCAGAGCATACCATCTCGGTCCACGACTCCAAAGAAGGTTGGGCAAAGTCACTGCGTTTACTCCTCGCCCACCTCTGGGCTGGAGAAATTCCAAAGTGGGACGTGTCTAATGTCCGCCCAGCCGGAGCACGACTCAAAACTTTTGGTGGAAGAGCTTCTGGGCCGCAACCACTAATTGACTTATTTAACTTTACTGTTAATACTTTCAAACATGCACAAGGTCGTCGATTAAATTCATTGGAGTGTCATGACTTAATGTGCAAAATTGGTGAGGTAGTTGTAGTTGGTGGCGTACGTCGCTCTGCAATGATCTCGTTATCTGATCTTGATGATGAAAGGATCCGTCATGCAAAAGCTGGTCCGTGGTGGGACACTGCGCCGCATCGTGCCTTGGCAAACAACTCCGCTGTGTATAACGAAACACCAACAGTCGGCAAATTCATGGAGGAGTGGTTATCTCTTTATAACTCTCATAGCGGGGAACGTGGCATCTTTAACCGTGAAGCGGCNCAAAAGACAGTTGCCAAATACGGGCATCGTGACCCCAACTTTGAGTTTGGTACGAACCCNTGCTCGGAAATCGTTCTCCGTCCTTACCAATTCTGTAACCTCACGGAGGCGGTAGTACGCCATGACGACACACGTGAGACACTCNTGCGCAANGTGCGCATCGCCGCTATCTTGGGTACCATCCAGTCTACCTTCACAAAGTTCCCCTATCTGCGCAAGGTGTGGCAGAGAAATACTGAAGAAGAGCGGTTACTGGGTGTTTCCCTCACCGGAATCTATGATAATCCCCTTCTCACAACCCAAGGAGACGAACTAAATGCACTACTCGGAGAATTACGTGAAGCTGCTAGAAGCGCAAACGAAGAATTTGCACAGCTCCTTGGAATACCTGTCAGCGCTGCAATCACATGCGTCAAACCTTCCGGAACTGTCTCACAGCTGGTGGACTCAGCGTCTGGTATCCATCCAAGACATAGCAAGTTCTATATCCGCAGAGTGCGAGGAGATAGGAAGGATCCGCTCACTCAATTTTTAATCCAGCAAGGAATCCCAAATGAAGCATGCGTTTATAAACCTGATCAGACAGTGGTGTTTAGCTTTCCTCAAAAAGCACCCGCCGGTATCACAAGGTCAGATGTCAGCCCTATTAGCCATCTTGAGCTCTGGCTCACATATCAGCGGCATTGGTGTGAACATAAGCCTTCCGTCACTATCTCCGTCGAAGAGAATGATTGGCCAAGTGTCGGTGCTTGGACATGGNAAAACTTTGGAGAAATCTCCGGTGTTTCCTATCTNCCNTANGACGGCGGCACGTACCGCCAAGCCCCTTACGAAGAATGCGACGAGCAAGTCTACAACGAACTCAAAGGCAAAATCCCAAGCATCAACTGGGAAGAGTTTAAAGAAAACACAGACAACGTCGAAGGCGCTCAGCAGTTAGCGTGTGTGGCCGGTGTCTGCGAAATCTGACCCTTGGGATTGTCCTCCACTCAATCTGCTCAATTGGAACCTAGCATGGACGTGGCAAGTCCATGCGTGGGAAAATGCGAGCTCAACTTCTCTAGCGTATGCAAAGGTTGTAAGAGAACAAGAGATGAGATTGCGGCTTGGACACGTTTATCCAATAGTGAAAAGCAACAGGTAATCAATAGACTCAAAAAATAAAAAGCCCCTACGGGGGCTTTTTTGTATACTTAGTTATGTCGCCAATACGTTGGCCTGCCATAGGAGCATTTATGATTTATAGCATCGACTTTGAAACACGAAGCCACATCGACCTAGCCGAACAAGGACTAGACATCTACGCCAACGACGATACAACAGAAGTGTTGTGTATTGCGTTCGGCACCCAACCTAACAATGTACAAGTAATCGACGTATCTAATAAACATGTCGAAATTATTGAACTTTTTCGACATGTTGAAAATGGTGGCAAAATTCAAGCATGGAACGCCATGTTTGAGTACGCTATTTGGAACTGTGTCTGTGTGCCAAAGTACGGTTGGCCGGAACTAAAGCTGGAGCAGTGCATTGACTCGATGGCCACAGCAGCTGCCAACAACGTCCCGCAGAGCTTAGGTGACGCTGCAATCTTTATGGACGCAAACCAGCAAAAAGATACCCGTGGTAGGTACTTGATCCAAAAGCTATGCAAGCCCCATAAAGGTGCATTCAATAACGACCCTGATTTGTTACGTGAGTTGTTTGATTATTGCGCACAGGACGTGCGCACAGAGATGGCCATTGCAGCCGATTTAAGGCCCCTTACAGCCTCGGAGCAGGACATCTGGACCCTTACCCAGCGGATCAACCTACGAGGCGTTCCAGTGGACTATAACGAGCTCCACAATGCCGTCTTGGCTGTGGTAAGGGCTCAGGATGCCCTTGACAATGAATGTGTAGCCCTGACCGGTTGTAAGCCGTCTGAGAGGGCCAAGTTACTAGACTGGATTAATAAGTGTCTAGTAACATGCGGACAAGTCACACTCACCGACTTGACCGCCGAGACCGTTGAAAAAATGCTGCAATGCAGCATTCCCGCACATATAAAAAGGGCGCTGGAGTTAAGACAAGAAGGAAGCCAAACTAGCGTGGCTAAGTACGCTAAGATGATGGAGATACAAAGAGATGGTCGTATTAGAAATACTTTGGTTTATCACGGTGCGAGTACTGGTCGCTGGGCTTCTCGTGGTGGACTCAACCTTCAGAATATTGCACGCCCTACTTTGGAAGATGGACAAATTGCATCTGCTATTCCTAAAGTTTTTAGGGAAGGTGTTGGTACGATGGACGAGCTATCCAGCTTGGTGCGTTCCGCTATTAGTGCGCCAGATGGACAAACCTTCGTGGACGTCGATTTTTCATCCATCGAG
>JGI26470J50227_1000720_pt1 | contig 12935 bp, 20 predicted proteins | sample FreactTroBogLake_FD_50227 | JGI IMG/M metagenome (IMG submission 50227) | reverse complement strand
CCGCCGGCACAGGCAGGCCACATCCAAATTGGAAAACCACCAACTGCGTATTTTATGATAATATCTAACATTATGCATTCCCTTGTCGCTTAAGCCATTTATTAAAATTATCGATATCCATTTCTTTACCGTTAGCAGTCCGCGAACCTTCATACCACATTCCTGTAGATTTTTGAGTCCAACGATACAAAAATGCTTTTGTCATAATTACGTGTTTAATACTTGAAGTGCATGGTTACATTGAGCAATACGCTCTGGTAAGCCCAACTCTCCGCCATTGATCTTAATACTTAGCTTTTGAATGTTCCAACTATCTGCAAACTGATTAAGATTATTGGTTTCCCAAAATGCGGTCGCTGATTGTATAGCACCTTCAAATGTTTGTAGGAAGGCAGGAACATCCGCAATGTTCATCTGTAGGCTATCTGCAAAGGCCTGATAGTTGTTGCGGCCAGTAATCTGAATAAGTCCGCGACCGCAATAATTCCATCCATCACCTGACGCTTCGTCACCGTTGCCCATACGGCCAGCATAGGCACGATTGGCAATGCGTTCGGGATTGTGTGCGTATTGGTCAGCAATATCTGCGGTAAAATGGCTGGGCCATACACGGCAAAGACTCTGTGCTGTGTAGTTCAAGTTTTCGTGTAGGGCTGTATAACCAGCACTTTCCACATAGGTTTCACCTAAAAAGGCGGCCACACGCTGTGGTGTGGTGATGTCATAGTCGGGTAGGATCTTGTTTAAGGCATCCGTCCAGTGTTCTATGTAGGCGTTGCCTGGTAGGATTTGTGCGAGTTGATCTTGTCTAATTTCCATGGTATTGTGCTCCGTCGATACCAATATTTAGCTAGACAAACATTACAATCGACCCCACCCTATTTTGTTCCATATTCGCTCGTGTGCCCAAAATAACCCTACTTTAGTCATAATTTCGGTAAGCGCAATGCCGCTGGCTAGTAAAGGCTCACCAGTGATAATCCAACTAATTATAAAAGTATCTATGGTACCCGTAATACGCCAGCTTACTGCCTTGGCCAGGCTACGAATAGGAGCATCACTCAATTCCTAACTCCTTGCGAATCTTAGTGGCACTAATATCTGTAATAGATTTGTCAAATGTTTCTTGCGTTATCTTATAACCTACATCTCTTCCATATACAATTTCAGTTATATTAGGAACTAGCATTATTTCGTATTGCCCTTGATATACCGGGTCAAGATCGCGTTTAATAAATGATTTAACTTTCTCAAATTCAAATGGATTAGATCCATTCCATCCTTGGCAATTACGAACTTGAATAATCACCTGTCCGGATTTGGCAATAGCACGGTCAAATAGTGCTCTGTGTCCGTCGTGCCAGGGCTGATATCTTCCAAGTAACAAGGCACTTTCGGCTTGCCAATCAAATACAGGACGACGGCGATTAGCAACAATATGCTCTCCGATAAATTCAGCCCACTTTTCGCAATCTTGTTCTGTAATTCGGAAGTCATACTGCTCAGGTTCTACAAATGCTTTATTGGTGTCTTCGTAACGACCTTCGCGGATTGTATCGACCCAGATGGTCCAGTCAGCTTTGAAATTGTTACGCTGTTCGACCAGGGGAGCAACAAAGTCGCAGATGACATAATCGCCGCCGGATTCCATACTAAACTGGAACATACGGATACTCTGGCGAATGCGCCCGTCATTGCTAAAGTCCCAGTCGTTATACTTGCGGCGGATGTCATCAGCATTAAACCAGTTCACCATTATACTACTATCCATTGGTTCTGTTAATGCACGAGCATAACTAATCTCGCCATTGGCTTCTAGATACCGTTTAAGAGCACCTGCTAGAGTTGTTTTACCGGAGCCGGGTAACCCCATAATTAAAATTCGTTGTGTCATTGCCATTTCCTTGAAGTGTGTCGTGCTAAATCGTCAACCCAATGATGTTTTACGGATTGAAAATATTTGGTATTTGTATCTTCCTTGAGTATTTCGTTAATCCTAGGATCATCATAAGCAACTGGAAAGTTGAGTATACTATTTAACTGTATTAGATAGTCGCCTTGATATAAATGTAATAATTCATAACTTAAAAAGTGTGGCATACACCCAGATAAATTTTTAAGTTCCTTTATAGCTGTATCCACAGTAGGTTCGCCGCGTACACGAGTTTCTTGCATTCTAACTATGTTCTGGTCTCGCCCTATTATAGCAAATTCAATCGTTATACCTAACTCCTCAACTGCACGAATAAACTCTTTAAATTTGGGTATAGTAGCTTCACCGTTATTCATATACGGGACACTAATGCTGGTTACAAAGTAATCGTACCCGGACCAATCAAAATCTTTTAACTTTGTTGGATCTGTCCAGTATTCAGCAAACGGTTCTTGGTCGTGCCCAATCCAATACTCGTCCAACAGAGCTCGCCAACCAAATGCTCTGGGATATAACGCAAATATCTTTGACCACATGTGATTGCCTGAGCCCTGTGGCCCAGTTAATACTAGTAGTTTCTTCATACTGTTAAATCTGATATTCGTTGACTTTTTTCAACTCTGCTAAAAATTTGTGTGTTTGTTCTGTAGCATTACCTGTTAGCAATAATGTAGCCCTTGGNANNAAACTGGCATTNGCAGTACCGTGTGGAAGATTCATCCAGTCAAAAGTAAAGATATCACCAGCTCTCCATTTGGTATGGGTATAGTTACCACTTTGCCACCACTGGCCGGGTTCCCAATCATTCAGGTGTATTGCACAGCGAAATACATTTTCTGGATGTTCTGGATTCCACTTTTGTAATTTATCAATATGCATGGTAAACACTTCTCCGGTGCGTTGGATGTGGATACGAGAAAACGGATCTTCGAGTGCAAACAAGTCTGTAATCTTTTGAAACTTAGGAGTCATTTTCCAAACAAAATGAGCAATGTTCATCTTAGGGTCAGCGCCTGCCTTAATAAGATCGTATTCTTCGGCTGCCAAATCTGGACTAACAACACCTTCGCCTTTATAGCCACGATTGGCCCAGGTCCCTGGAACAGAATTTTCGATGGCAGCATCGAGCTCATCTTCCCAGTCGCCTGCGATACGCCCTAGCCCAACAACGGCATCCCATCTAGGATCCATACGCCACTTATCAAAGTGATAGATACTGCGTTTTTTTGTAAATTCCCAACTGCTTGTCATAGTGCTTGTCATATAACTGTTACCTTTATGTTTGATTTGTTGTAATCCTGCTGATACTCATTCGGTGATGAGGCAATTCCTAGTATTTCTGTTAATTCTTTATTATTGTCGGCTGCTCGGCCTGGGTAGTTGTTCCATGCTGATAAGATGTCTTGATTTTGTTTAGTAATAATCTGTGCCATATCTCTTAGATTATGATAATATCGATCGTACTTAGGATAGGTAATGTTAAAATGCCCACACTTAACCCACCAACCTAATGCAGCATCATCATCTCGGTGTGCCAATATAATAGGACAGTCCGGCCAAGTAGCTTTAATAAAATCTATATGGTGTGCAAACACATGGCTCTTAATAATACGCACACCTTCTCCAGAAAATGGACGATCAAATTCTGCTTCACATTCCTCTTTGGTGTATTGATCTAGCTCGTCAAAGAACTCACCAAACTCCATACCCGGATCAAAGTAAGCACCTAGGTGCATAAGATCCATCCATCCTGGAGCATCGTGCCAGTAGGTACGCTCTTCCGTATAGTCTGTACGATCAACACTGGGACTATAGTAAATGTTTTTAATTAAACTGCTCCATTTACTGCCTGGCGCACCTGCACAAAAGATGTATTTCATAAGGTCTTGATTAAAGTTAGTAATGATTCTCTGGTATGTTGGTTAACTGGGCGTTCTGGATGCCATCCTATACCTAGTAATCGCTTATCTCTATTTACGGCTAATTCAATAACACCGTTTTTATCTTGTAATACAACTTCAAATCCCGGAGCAAGTTGATCAATGGCAATAGTGTGATGGCAAACAACCGTTAATCCATCTAGCGCCACTTCGACATTATCGTATGGTGTATCTAGCATACGCAATGTACCGCCCAAATGCTTGTTGATAAAATGACTGCCACGGCAAATACCTACTACGGGAATATTGTTAGCAATAGCCCGATCAATTAACTCTGCTTCAAACGCATCACGCTCGGGATAGTTGTTATCGCGCCAAGTAACAAAGTCACTCATATCGTTGCCGCCACAAAGTATAATAACATCAAACTCTGTTACATCATATTTGCCTAAACAAATTAGTGGCACAATAGTATGCCCTTGTAAGAAGTCGTACCAATCGTGGTTAATGGCACTATGCCAGGTATCTCTTAATACTTGTGTTGCTTCTAGACTAAGTCCTATTTTCATTCTTTACTTAGATCAATTTTCTGTAATACTGGTAAGAATGTAGCACGAAGTTCATCCATATGTTTACGCAATCCTGTTGGTGTAAGTTCTGATTCTTCATAGAACACCACATTGATATTACGCCACTCTGCGTACTCTTTGCTACGAACAGCTGCCGCAAAGTTCTTCTGATACCATTCAACTATATCCGTGGGTGTCTTAGGAGGCAACTCTATACTCCAGGCTGCATATACATTGATACCTGGGGCGATAGTGTTTAATAGTGGAACATCGGGGTACTGTGACATTGTGTGTGTGCCGGTAAATCCAATGGCTTTAACCTTACCAGCTTCTACAAGTGGGCGGGCAACAGCAATGGGCATAATGCCAAACTCTGTGCCGGATTTGCCATCGTAACTTGCCACACTGGTCACCGCAGGCAATGGGCCATTGAATTTAATAGGAATAATTAGCTCTTTATTACCGTGAGCTTTTAACATTAAATATTCGTATGCTGTTCTATGTGCTCCGCCTCCGATGGCAATATTAATTGGTTTAGTTGTTTTGGCAATATAGCGTACAAAGTCGACTGGAGTGTTTACTGTCGACTTAGGACTGGCTACTAACACTAATGGACTTTTGCCCATTGTTAGGACATCAACAAAACTGTCATATTGGTATTTTTTAATTTTAGATTCCCAAATGTCATTGGTAACATAGCTACTCATATGACTTGGTAAGTTAATCGTATACCCATCTGGCTGTGCTTCTAGGAATTTATTGTTAGCAACCACCGAATCGGCACCTGGGCGATTCTCTACAACATAAACAAACTTAGGGTTGTTCTTTTGCACAATTTCTGCTAGTTTTCGAAATGCGATTTCATTACCTGCTCCTGGGGTGTTACCTACAATAACTGTGACGGGTTTAGTTGGTTGCCAGGCAAATGCCAGAGCAGGGAGCAGTAATAATGCTAGGAATACTTTTTTCATGGGGTCCTTAAAATGTGTTAAATACTTATAGAAAAAACAAGAGTCCGTAAAATTTTTTACCATCTTGTAAATTTATTTATCAAATACGAGAAAAATTCAATGAATAACAAAATTTTTAACCTAATTAAACAAAATTTAGAAGTGACCTTTAATTTACCCAAATACAAAAACATCACAATAAACAAGGATACCGTAGTTGACGAGTTGCCGTGGACTCCTGCTCGCTATCGCAAATTTAAGGATACGGTAGAAGCGGCACTTATGCTAGAGGACTGTGCGTTTAACGGTCCGCTACTCGATATTGTGGACACTATCAGCGAACGCTATATCCTACGCTTCTTTGGCGAAATTTGGAAGCCGCGAACTGATGACTATAATCACACCGGGTGGCAGTTAGTTGAAGAAGTTAACAAATTTGATCCTCAAGCGGTATTGGATGTGGGTTGTGGATATCATCCTTTTAAAGGTCGTATACAAAATCTTATTGGTATTGACCCTTACAATGCAGCTGCCGATTATCAAGTTGATATTTTAGAGTACAAGGTTAAGCATAAACACGATGTTATTATTGCCCTAGGATCAATTAACTTTAATAGCCAAGATGAAATTGAAGCACGTTTTAGCCACTGTGTAGATTTGCTCAAAACTGAGGGTAGATTTTATCTACGTGCTAATCCTGGTATTACACACAAAACTGGTCCGTATGTGGAAATCTTTCCATGGACATTTGAAACAGTTGTTGAGTTTGCTGAAAAGTTTAATCTTAAATTGTTAGAGTTTAAAAAGGATGCTAACAATCGATTATATTTTGTTTATCAAAAACTTTAATCATATAGTCGCCGGCGGCTCGGTGTGCTTCTTCTAAAGGGTGCCATGCTTTAGTTTCTGGATAACCATTTTTGCGACTCCAATCTAAAAAATTCAGACCGTCGAACCAAGTGATATGAGGTTTTATTGATCGCTGTAGTATTCTAAGTGCGTAAGGATCCTGCCAATTTGGATTGATGGGGTCAAATAGTGTGTTATCCATTAACGTCATGCAAAAAGGAATATTTTTGGAATTTAACACATTAATTGCGGTTGATATATAACTGGCATTGGTTAGCATAGTATGATACTGATGATAAAAATATTTGTAATGCATTTTATGTAATGCCGTGTCACTACCTGGTCGCAAGGTATCCCATGTCTCGTCTACCGGATTAATAAAATCAAATCTGTCTAACCAGGTCCAGCCAATTATAAAAAATGCAGAATCCTTTAGTTCGGCCTGTGTTAATACCTGTTCCAAGATTCTAAGATTGCCTATTCCTGGCCACGCATAATTTTCAAATTCTAATTGATAGTGATTAGCTACTAATGAGGGCCAGGTATCATAGGAGAGAGGATCGCCGACGCAATTGTTCTCTTTGAGATTGACTTGTAACTCGCTGCCGTAGATAAAACTACAGCCAAAACTTTTTAGTTTCATAGGTAATTATATACCTAGTTTATAATACTACTAGGATTTTTAGAGTATACCGGCGGCAGATTGAATGGCTTGTAGGGCTCGATCTCGGTTGTCGTAGTTAGTGATTACCGGCAACCCGGCAGCAACACGAACTTCGTTTAGATCTTTTTCGTAACGCTCACGATAGGCTCTAGGACTCAACGGAACTAGGCTGTCAAATGTATCACGGGTAAAAGGAACTTCTTTACCTTTGTAGTGCATGGTCCAGTCGGTACTATCTTCAAATTCTGTTAGTGTGTTTAGATCATTAAGCAACTGTTCTACATGACCGCCGGCTGTACTACGACGACGTATTTCTACATAGACCAAATAACGATTTGGTTTAATTTCGCCTGGGCTACGATCAGCATCAAGTACAAAGTCGTACCCTTTTTCAAACCAGTTCATCAAATCCTTAGCGGCTTGAGCATCGCGTAGGAAAAAGCTAACAACAATAATATCATCGTCATCGCCCATTTTGGAACTAAATTCGTCCACATGAACTGTGGGCTTCATTAGGCCCTCCATTTCTTTAAAGTCCAAGCTCTCAGAAAGCGGCTGGAAGTTGTGGTTGTTGGAGTGATTGTTGTGCATTGTCGGCTTGCTCTTGGTTTTGATATTCTTGTTGATCTAGATCCTGCTCGTATGCATCATCTAAATCTGCCAGATCAACATCTTGATCTTCTAATTCTACACTACCCGTACGGATATCGCTCATTAGGGCTTTGGGCATGGTAATTTGTACTAGCCAGATTTTCTTTTCTGTAATCTTAGCTTTGTGTGTTCCGGGGCGATAATCACTAGGATCCATAATCTTAACCGGGATCTTCATGTTAGTTTTTTTGTATTCAATTTTACAGTCAAACGGCAATAATCTGCGGGCGCCGCGTGGATCTGGCATGAGTTTTTCGGGCCACATAAATGTAGCGGATACACGGTATTTTGTAACCACAGGACCTTGTACTAATTCGCCCATTGACCAGTTTTTAAAAGCATAGATATCTAGCTCATCTAGCACTCTTTCAAAATCTAATAGGGTAAGTAGGCTTCCTTCGCTAAGATAAATGTCGCGAATATTTTCAGCAACTTGATAGTAATCTTCGTGTGATTTAAATAGTTCTTGATCCATATTATTATTTATGGTAGTTCGATAGGTACTGTGAGTTTGATATTTTACTGTCTAGCTCTTTACTTATGCCGTTTTTAAATCATTTACTACCCACACTAAACTCAAGGATCTAGATCCGTAAATACTTAGGACAGCAATTTGCTGTTAGTATTAACTCAACTCAACAACGGAGATTACATGAGTAAGCAACGAGCAGTAAAATCACAAAAAAATCGTATGACACAACAAGAAAATACAATTCGCTTCGATCAGGTAAAACCAGTAAAACAACGTCCCATTGACATTGTGCCCCGCACAAGGAATCAAGAGCGTTTAGTATTGGCTTTACAAGACGCTGATCAGCATATTGTGGTCACAGCAGGGCCAGCGGGAACAGGTAAATCATATCTAGGAATTTTGGCCGCTGTTAAAGCATTTAGATCAGGAGCCGTTAACCGTATTGTATTAACCCGCCCTGCAATTTCTGTAGAAGGAGAAGAGCACGGGTTTTTACCAGGTGATTTAAATCAAAAAATGGATCCATGGGTTCGCCCATTAACTGATATTTTGCGTGAGTATTACAGACAGCAGGACATTACTAATATGTTAGAAGAACAGACGATCGAGATTGCGCCCTTAGGATTTATGAGAGGTCGTACTTTTAAGGACTGTTTTATCATCGCTGACGAAATGCAAAATGCTACCCCAGATCAAGTAAAGATGTTAATGACTCGTTTAGGCGAAAATAGCAAAATTGTGATCACTGGGGATATTGAACAAACTGACCGTAGTAAAGGCAACAATGGCCTGGCAGATTTATGCCAACGATTGAAGGAAGGGGGTGTAAAAGGTATTAGCTTGTGCGAGTTCGATCATCGCGATATACAGCGTCATCATTTGATAACGCATATTTTAAAGATGTATGATTAGCACTGCAGGCGTTCTAAGTTAAAGATGCGGCTCGTAAGGCCGCATTTTTACGACGAGTCTCCCAGGCTTTTTTGCCCGTGCCGGGAGGATTTTTCCAGCCTTTGTTTGTACCATTTGCTAACTTTGTTTGCTGAATTTTAGCGACGGCCTCCGGAGTATTTTTATAGCTACCATTCATTTTCCTAGTAGCCACCATCTTTTTTGTAGCCTCCATTGTAGGTGCTAATGTACCATTCTTCTTTCTAGTTTCTATTTGTTTGGCTATGACATTCGGCGATGACTGATTTGTCCCTCGTTCTTTCATAGTTGCTATGGCTTTTTGTCTAGCGGCCGGTTTATGCGGATTACTTAATGTACCATTTTTTAATTTTGTTGCTTTAGACTTAGCTTTTTGTTCGTCTGAATGTATAAGTCCAGTGGCACCTTCGCCGCCATCTGTTTTATTATGTAATACACCAGTTATTAGATCTTTACGACCATACCAACGAATTGTTTTACGCTCAAGAATAAATGAGCCTATTTCTAGTAAATTCCAATGTACTACTACAATACGAGATAAATCAGTAGGAGTCCATACTCCTCTATTATTTTTTATATCTCGATGTTGCTCCCAGGCACGAATGCCTTTACCTTTACCGCAATAGTAAGGAGTACCGTCTTCTCTTAAGTAGAGATAAACATAAAATCCAGTAGGAGGGTTATTTTTATTAAATATCATGCTGACATTGCCTTATAATGTTAGAGTAGTTGGGTACGCCAATACCGCGAACTACACCTTTATTTAGTAATGACCGTTATTCTTTTTCACCAGTGATATGCTCGTAAATCTCTTTCCAGTTCTTTACGATTGTGATTTCTGGGTGATAGTAGTGCATGTTGTGGCCATGTTCTAATAACAAACACTTTAGTCCGGCTTTATATCCAGCTTCGGCATTCTCAATTTTGTCCTCAATCCAATGGAGGCCAGACCCTTCGTACTCCTCAAGAGCTTCGTCTTTATGGGCGCCGGTATCTAAGCAAACAATTCTTTCAAATGCATCACCGAACAATTTGTGAAGATTCATCTCACGAAGTTTTTGTGCGTTTGGATCTAAACTTAACGAAGTAATAGCATGTAATCGGTAACCATGTTTTTCAAAAAGTTTTTTAATATAGTACATGGCATCGCGCTGTGCGGGCAAGAATCCAATGGCGGCACTTTCATTAAAGATGCGAATTAATTTGACTACTTGTTCTCTGGGTATGCCGTAGCGTATGCTCATGTCATAGTTGAGCTTGCTACCAGCTACTTCTTCAAAACCGTGTTCCTGCATCCAGACATTAAAGGCCCACTCCCAGTCAAGGCAACAGCCATCACAGTCAGTTAGGATGAGATTTTTTCTGTTTCTATATTTTGATTTCATAATACATTATACTATGAAATGTCATTATTGGTCAACCGGCAGGAATTTCAGCTTTAATATCAATAGGATGTCCGTTTTCTTGGAACAAGCGTTCAATTGTAGCCGAATAGTGTCGATAATAATAACTAACAATGCGATCCCAATCTTTTGGTACGGTAGTATTATTCATACTAGCTTTTATAACCTTAAGTTCTTTAAAATCTAGAATAACATTAACCGTTTGGTAGTCTCGTGTTTTAATTTTAGTAGCAACGGTCATAGCTTCGTCAATTTTACCATTAGGTTTGGTGTAGTAGGTCAGTAGTAGGTATCTCATAGTAGGGTATTTAAGTTGATTTTAAATCTTGGTTTTTTTCTAGCCAGGATTGATATGTTGTTTGAAAAACTTCATTGTATATTACTGGTTGATTAATTATTTTTTCAACAATATTTTGCATTTTTGTGGCATTGAAAAAATCTAAAAAATTAATAGGAATCATGTGTGAATTTGCCCTCCACACAAGGAGATTTCGATTCCATCGTTTACTAAAAATTTCTATTACATTATCTACTGTAACTTTTTGTTTCGCAAATTCTGGTAAAAATTGTTTATTGTATTCTAAAAAATTTATCCAACTATCACCGTGACGTTTCTTTTTGACACTTTCTAAAATTTTAATTTGATAATTATCTGGATAGTTAATGTAATAAAGTGTTTTAGCAATATCAGTATAAAAATCTAAATAGTAGTGAGTATTTTCAATTGGATTAACTTTGTTAAAATCAATATCAGCTGGAGTATTATGTTTATAATATATTTGTTTTGTTATCTCTTTGAAATATTGTTTTTTTAAATTAATTGCTCCGTTGGCATCTAGAAAACAAGCGTAACTCGGATTTAACTGAGAAAGGCAAAGAGCTAATAGTAGGTCACCAGCGGATCCAGAATTAAAACAAATTATTGCTGAAATAGGTAGTATAGTGTTTTCCATAATAGGCGATGACTTTTTCTTCCATAATGAGTACCGGATATATCATAATCTGCGTTAGCCGGGGTTGCATAACAATTATCGTGTGGCAGTCGTTCTCCACAATAAAAGTGTATTATATTATAAGATTTTAGTTTCAAATAAAAATCTTTTAAACATTCTGCATCTCTACTGTGCCATACTACTGCTATTTTAGTTTGATTTGAGTATAGATCGGATTTTAGAAATGTTTCAAGCACTGTCATAACATCGCGATTATCGTAAGATCCTGCCAGACCATAATTTTGTGAACGATCAAACAAATACGGAAATGTTTCTTTTTCTGTCACACCAATACCAAATACAAGACTGCACCCAAAGAATGCGTATTCTGGCACAAAGTCAAACTCCGAAATTCCTCTAAATCCTTGCTGATTAAATTGATAATTTATTTGTCCTGTACAATCTTTACCAAACGACTCAATAATTTGGCCTTGGTTTTTAATCATGCCAGGCACATGATTTAAGATTGGAGTTGGCATAATTCCGTTATGGTTGCTGATAAATTTATCTCTTGGTCGGCGACAAAACTACAATTCACTAATCCGTTGCGAATAATAATAATCGCTTGATCTTGTTTATGTATATCAGTGCTCCATAGATCCAGATTGTCATACATCCAACGGAAAATATCCTCAGCTTCTTCTGGTGTGCTTTGTTGACAAATTAATGTACGGGCTTCACGAAGCTTACCATCTTTAAATAACTGTACACAATCTACTTTCCAGTCGCCTACTGATTTGTCTGTGCTGTTGGGTGCATTTAACACACCACTTTGACTATTTTGTTGTAGTAACTGTAAACACTTACGCAAGTCTGGATATGTAGCACGAACATAACTATCCAGGGTATCAATATCAAATTCAATTTCTTCTGTGACCAATACTGTTGCTGCACGGGCAGTAAATTCAGTATGATCAGTTTTTAGAATATGTAACTGTTGTAGTCTTGAATGCAATGGTGGAATAATTTTGTTAGGATAGTTACAGGTTAAAATAAAGCGGACGCTGTGACTGTAGTCTTCCATTAGATTACGGAGTGCCGGTTGTACCGACTGTGGGTTCATGTAGTCGGCTTCATCAATAAACACAACTTTAAACTTACCGTATGGCATAGTTTGACAAAAACTAATTAGTTTGTCTACCCATTCGATCTTACGAGCTTCTTTACTGCCGTTAGCATATAGTACATCATACTCATCTACACTAAGTTCATTGATCAGCATCTTGCCAAGAGTAGTTTTACCTGTTCCTGGACTACCGCTAAACAATAAATTTGGAATACTTTGATCTCGAAGCCACGATTCAACTTGTTGCCGTTGATTGTCATCTACAAACACATAGCCATCGATTGTACGTGGCCGATATTTTTCAATCCAAAGTTCTTTCATACTAGTTCTTCAACAATTCCGATAATTTCTGCTACAATTAATAGTATGGCGGCTAATTGAATTTCATAGTATGCCAGACCAACAAAGGCTACAATTCTAAATGCACTTTTAATAAAACTTATGTACTTGTGTTTTTTTGCATCTGGGTGTTCCGCAAGTTGAGTTGTTTTTGGTTTAGTTAATGCCATTTATTTCTTTCCTTTGAAAAAATTAAGTAAATTTTTAAATCTAATTTTTAATAACGAAACATCAACT
>JGI26470J50227_1000719_pt1 | contig 12944 bp, 14 predicted proteins | sample FreactTroBogLake_FD_50227 | JGI IMG/M metagenome (IMG submission 50227) | reverse complement strand
GCTCCACGGCGAAGCGGGCCGGGAACTGGCCGCAAGGGTCGGTTGGTTCACCGCCGACAGCCTTCCGGCGGCCCTGGCGGTCCAGGCCGCGGCTTGCATGGCCGGTCTCGGGCCGCTATAGTCGGAGGTACAATGGTCCAGATCTACTTTCTATTGGTTCTGCTGAATATCACCACGGGCCTGGTTTTGGCCCGGAGCGGCCTCAACCGATCCCTCGGACCGTGGGACGCTTGGTTCCTTCCCTTCGAAAACCGGCTGATCCGCGGATCCCTGGGGCTTCTGACGTTCCTGACGGGATTTCTAGGCCTCATCTTCGTCCTTCCCGGCGACCAGATTTTCCTGGGCGACCTTTTCCCCTCGGTTTCGGCCCTCCTGGGGGGCACCCTCCTCGTCCTGGAATTCTACCGTAAGGAAGAAACCCCCGAGAAGGCGAAGATCGAAGATTTCCTGGTGAACAACAAGATCATCATCGGCGTCATCTGCCTGACGTTCGGTGTCCTCCACTTCTTTTCGCCCACGGTTGTCTTCCTTTGACTCCGAGGCTCAGCCTTTGTGGTGTGGTCCATGAGGCTGGTCGCCTCTTGGTGGCCCGGCGGAACCCCGGGGGGAGTCAGGGTGGAAAATGGGAATTTCCGGGAGGGAAACAAGAGCCCGGCGAGACCTCCGAACAGGCCCTGATCCGAGAATTCCACGAGGAGCTTTCGGTTCCGGTCACCATCGGGCGGCTCCTCTACGTCGGGGAATTCTCCAATGGACCCAAGACCTACCGGCTCGAAGCCTGGGAAACCCATCTGGTCTCCCGGGAATTCCACCTGACCGAACACCAGGAGTTGCGGTGGGTTTCCCTGGACGACTTGAAAAACCTCGACCTTTCCGATTCCGACCGACAGGTGGCCGAGGCCCTGGGGAAGCCCCAGGCGGTTGAATCTCACGGTTAATACCGATAAAATTACTGCGATATTTTTTTAGGAGGACGCATGTATCAAATCGTTCTGATCCGCCACGGCGAAAGCGAGTGGAACCTCAAGAACCAGTTCACCGGTTGGGTGGACGTCGATCTGGCCCCATCGGGGGTCCAGGAAGCCATCGAGGCCGGAGAGGTGCTCAAGAAAGAGGGGTTCGTCTTCGACCTCGCCTACACCTCGGTGCTCCGCCGGGCGAACAAGACGCTGAACACCGTCCTCGACAAGATGGACCTCCTTTGGATTCCCGTGAAGAAGACCTGGCGCCTCAACGAGCGCCACTACGGCGCCCTCCAAGGCCTCGACAAGGCCGAGACCCTGGCCAAGTACGGCGACGTGCAGTTCAAACAGTGGCGCCGCAGCTACGACGTTCCCCCGCCGCCACTCCCGGCCAACAGCCCCATGCTCCCCGGCAAGGATCCCCGGTACGCCGACGTCGCCCCCGAGGAACTCCCGGTGACCGAGTGCCTCAAGGACTGCGTCGCCCGGGTGCTTCCGTATTGGTTCGTGGAAATTGTCCCCCAGATCCTGACCGGGAAGAAGATCATCATCGGCGCCCACGGCAACTCGCTCCGCGCCCTGGTCAAACACCTGAAGGGCGTCAGCGACGCCGACATCGCCGAGTTGAACATCCCCACGGCGATTCCCCTGGTCATCGAACTCGACAAGAACTTCCGGTTCGTCAAGGACTACTACGTCGGCGACCAGGCCAAGATCCAGGCGAAGATCGCCGGGGTCGCGGCCCAGGGCCAGAAGAAGTAAGTGAACTTCTCCTGCACCCTTTGCGGCGACTGCTGTACGGGGAAGCAGGTGATCCGCCTGACCGGAGGCGACCTGAAACTCTTGGTCGCCCGGTTGGGCCTCTCTTCGGTTCTCGAGCTGAGGACCCGGGGTCTGGTTTCGATGGTCAGGGAACCCATTGGGGACGGCGTTCTGGTCTGGAGGCCCCGGATCCGGTTTCGGACCAAGCCGATCCACCAGTGCCCGTTTCTGGTCAACGACATCGACGAATCCGGTGCCTACCACGGCCTGTGCTCGCTCCATCCCGATTTCAAACCGCTGGTCTGCACGCTCTCGCCCCTGGCCCGGACGGTGGAAGACTCCGGGGGCGATTCGATGAGCGAAACCTGGTCCTTCGTCCCTCCGGTGGAGCATTGCCCCGGGGTGGGCCGGGGTGAGGCGCTGAGGATCGGGGCACCAGAAAATCTCTCGGGACGATTGGCCGAGGAGGTGGCCTGGATGCGGCGCCTGGTTGCCCTCAGCCCCCTGTGTCCCGACGAAGACTCGGCTTGGAAGCTTTTGATCCCCCAGGAGTGAGACGATGGGCCGTTGGACAGTGTTTTGGATGCCCTGGCTCCTTTGGTCGGGGTCGCTCTCGGCGACCTCGCTGGGACTGATCGACCAGCCTCAAACCTTTCCCTGGAGCGTCGGTCTGACCCCCGTCGTCCAAGAAGAGGCCGGGGGGCTGGACCCGGGCCAATACCGAGTTCGTTCTTCGGTGGTCTGGTTCAACACCTACCGGCAATACGGCCTCGGGGTCGACATGCAGCAGAGGATCGATATGGAGGGCCTGTTGGAGACCCTCTCCGGCGCGTGGTCGCCGGCGCCGGGCTGGGAACTGCGAGGACAGGTTCAGGGTTGGGCCCTGGGCGGCGGCGTCATGGATCTCTTTCTCTCGGGTTTTCACGGGGCTCTGGCCGTCGGGAACCAGGGGAGGGACCTGGCCCCCGAGAATTCCTACAGGGACTACCTCCTCGGGGCCTTTGACGACCAGACCCCGGCTGCGGGCCTGACGCAGGCCAGTTTCGCCGTCCGAGGGTTCTCGGGGCCCTGGTCGATGACGGCCTGGGTCAAACCTCCGGTTCCCAGCCATGTCGGCTGGGGTTGGAGCGGCCGTTGGGGCGCGGGCACCGGTTTCGGGTGGGGAGACACCTGGCCTTGGGCCGACCTGGGCCTGGTGTTCCGCGGGGGGCTTTCCACGGCGATGGTCTTGGTGGAAAGCGAGCCCTCGATCCCCGAGGGTTCGGGCAACGTCACCGTTCAAGCCGGTGGGTACGCCATCGCCGAGTGGAATTCCGGGTGGCGGGCCTTGATCGAAGGAACGTGGACTCGGGTGCCCCGGGGAGGCGAAGGGTACCTGCCCCAGGGCGCCGGACTGCTCACCATGGGCTTTCAATGCCCCGTGGACAAGAGGTGGTCGTTCGAAGGAGCCCTCACCGAAGAATTCCTCACCTGGGCGACCATGGAGGTCGGATTTCAGGCAGGGTTGGTCTGGGCTCCCTGAATCCGATCAGACCCCGAGCAGGTTCGCGTAGGCCTTGAGCGCCCCGTCCATCTCACCCTTGGCCAAGACGGCCTTGGTCAGGACCTTCCCCAATTGAACCCCCTCCTGGTCGAAGGAATTGATGTTCCAAAGCAGACCCTGGAACATGACCTTGTTCTCGAAGTGGGCCAGCAGCGCGCCCAGGGCCTCGGGGGTCAATTTCTGGTTGATCAACAGGCTGGAAGGCCGGTTGCCCGCAAAGTTCTTGTTGGGGTTCTCATTCTTCGAGCCCTTGGCGAACGCGACGATCTGGGCGGCCAGGTTGGCGTTGAGTTTCGCCTGGCTGGTCGAACCCTCGCTCACCACGTCGTTGCCGGCCTGGCTTTCGGCAAAGGCGATGAACTGAAGCGGCACCACGTCGGTGCCCTGGTGGAGGTGCTGGTAGAAACTGTGCTGGCCGTTGGTTCCCGGTTCGCCGAAGATCACCGGACCGGTCGCGTACTTCACCTTCTTGTTTTCGCGGTCGACGCTCTTGCCGTTCGACTCCATATCCAGTTGCTGGAGGTGGGCGGGGAACCGGCTGAGGGCCTGGGAGTAGGGAAGGACCGCGGTGTAGGGGAGGCCCATGGCGTTGCGTTCCCAGACACCGATGAGCGCGTCGAGGAGGGCGGCGTTCTTCATCGGTGAGGATTCCAACGCGGCCTTGTCGGCCTCGTGGGCTCCGGCCAAGAATCGGGCGAACACGTCGGGGCCGAAGGCGAGGCTCAGCACCACGCCTCCCACGGCGGACGTGGACGAGTACCGACCGCCGATGAAATCGTCGATGTAGAAGCTGTCCAGGTATTTGGGGTTGTTGGCCAGGGGGCTGGTCTCGCTGGTGACGGCCACCATGTGTTTGTCGGCCTCGAGACCCGCCTTGGCCAGGGTCTGACGGACGAAGTTCTCGTTGGCCAGGGTTTCCTGGGTGGTTCCCGACTTGGAGACCAGGACGAAGAGCGTCGACTCAAGGGCCACCGTGGCCAGGACCGCCGCGGCGTCGTCGGGGTCGACGTTGGAGATGAAATGGGCTTTCAGCGCCAACTTCTTCTTTTCCTTGACCACCCAGTTCTCCAGAGCGAGGTACATGGCCCGGGGCCCCAGATCGGAGCCGCCGATGCCGATTTGGACGACCGTGGTGAATTTCTTGCCGGTGCTTCCCTTGAGGGTGCCCTTGTGGACCTTGGCGGCGAACTCGGCGGTCCTGCGGTTCTGCTGGGCGTAAAAGTCGCCGATGTTCTTGCCTTCGTGGACCACGGCCTTGCCGGACTGTCCGCGGGTCAGGTGGTGCAAAACCATGCGGTTCTCGCCGACGTTGGCCCAGGCTCCGTCGAGGATCTCGCGGTACTTGGCCACGACCTGCTGTTCCCGGGCCAAATCGGCCAAGAGGGCCAGCGTCGAATCATCGACGGCCTTGGCAGCGTAGAAATATCGCCACCCTGCGGCACCCGCGACATTCAAGGCGGAAACGCGTTCTGCCGTCAGAAGATTCTTCAGCTTCTCAACCGAAGACCCCTTCAGCAACTTCTTGCCGGATTTGGTCTTGTCGAGGTTTTGGTAGGACAGGCTCATGAGAACTCCTTGGACCCAGAGATGAGGGACAGCCCCTTCTCCAGGAAATCGGTCAACTCTTCCTTGGTTTTTCTGCGGGGATTCACCAGTCGGAAAATCTCCCTTCCGGAAGAAAACAAAATAAAGCTTGGGATTCCCGAGATCTCGTGCGCCCGGGCGATTTCGGGAAGTTCGTCGATGTCGATTTGGACGAATTCCACCGCGCCGTCGAAACGCTCCTGGACTTCAGCATACGAGGGCTTCAAGAAATGGCAGTCTCCGCACCATTCGGCCTGGAAGACGGCCAAGAGAGGCCGGCCCGAGCGGATCTCGTCATAGAAATCATTCGAGGTTTCGACAACTCGCATGGGTCGATTGTCTCTGATTTATCCCGATTCCGCAAGCGTGCCGGAAGGAGGATTTTGCATTTTCAGCCAGCGTCGGTTACTTTGAAAGCGGGAGGCCCCATGGCCATCGCGATCCATCCCCGTTCTGACCGTCCGCCCCACCGCTCGGTTTTGCTTCGTACAGGGGAAATCCTCGGACAAGTGGCTACCCACGGCTTCGGTTCCTTGTTGGACCGCGGGGAACACCGACGGCGAAGGAAGGGGACGACCCCGGGACTCCCTTTCCCCGACGGCCGCTGGGTCCGGGTTCGGCTCCTTCTCGAAGCCTTGGGGCCCACCTTCGTCAAAATGGGGCAAATGTTCTCCAACCGTCCCGATCTCCTCCCTGAGGAACTCTTGATCGAGTTGAGGAAACTTCAGGACAATGTTCCCGGTTTTCCCTTCGCCCAAGTGAAGACCATTCTCGAGGAACTGTACGGGAAGCCCCTCGAATCCGTCTTCGCCTCGATCGACCCCGTACCGGTCGCCAGCGCTTCCATCGCCCAGGTCCACGCGGCCCGGTTGCCCGACGGCAGAAGGGTGGCGGTCAAGGTGTTGAGACCAGGGATCACCGATTTGGTGGCCACCGATCTGGAGATCCTGGCGCACGTGGGAACGTGGTTCGAACGACTCATCCTTCGCTCCGATGTCTTGGACACCGGGGCCATCCTTCGCGAATTTTCCCGGAATCTCCTCAAGGAAATGGATTTTCGTCAGGAGGCTCTCTACCTCGAGCGATTTGGGGCGCTGTTTGAAGGCGATCCCGAAATCCTGGTCCCTCGGGTCTTCCGGTCGTTGTCGGGTCCCGAGGTGTTGGTGATGGACTACGTCGAGGGGCTACATCCCCTGGATTGGGCCGGGTACGCCGGAGCGGGGCTCGACAGGAAGGTCGTGGCCGACCGGGGGGTCAGGCTTCTGTTGAAGCAGGTCTTTGTCCACGGCTTTTTTCACGCCGACCCCCACCCGGGCAACCTCCTCATCCTTCCCGACGGCCGGATCTGTTTTCTCGATTTCGGCCTGATGGGCCAATTGCCCCCCCGGCATCGGGAAAAGCTCGAGCAGATGCTGTTCGCGGTGAGTCAGGGCAACGGAACCGCCTTGGCTTCGGCGCTCCTGGCCCTGGGAAATCACGGCGTGCCTGCCGACCCCCAGGCCTTCGAGGACGACGTGGAGTCGCTGCTGGCGGGAATCAGCCACGTCCCGCTGTCCCGAATCGACCTGACCGATTTTCTCGAGAAGGCCGTGTCGCTGTTGTTGAACCACCGGTTAGCCTTGCCCCCCAACCTCTACCTCTTGGTCAAGTCGCTTTTGACCATCGAAGGGTTCGGCCGAACCCTGGTCCCCGACTTTGACTTGGTGGCCGTCCTGGACCCGTTCTTGAGGGCGAACCTTTCGTCCCGGATCGACCCGCTCAAGGCCGGAACCAAGGGGGCCGAGTCGGCCTTGGGCTACCTCAGCCTGGCCGCCGACCTGCCCGCGGAGATCCGGTTGAGCCTCCAGCAGCTGCGGCAAGGCAAGTTGAAGCTCGAGTTTCAGGGGGACGACCTCGAAAAGATCCTCCATAAGGCCGATAAGATTTCGAACAGGATCGCCTTTTCGCTGATCGTCACCGGGGCGTTGTTGGCCTCATCGCTGGCGCTCCAGTCGAAGATTCCTCCCCTGTGGAACGATATCCCCGTCATCGCCATCATGGGGTTTCTGGGGAGTTTTCTGCTGGGGTTCGCGTTGCTGATCTCGATATGGCGCTCGGGTCGGTTTTGAACGATCCGAGGTGGGGAGGTTCACCATGGCCTTGGAAGACTTGAGGGCAAAAACGTCGCAGCTTCTGGACGAGGGGATGCGGGTCGGCGCGTTGACCGCCGAGGAACACTCGTGGCGCAAGGCGCATCTGGCCCGGGCCGAATCGGTGGACGCGCTGGAAAGGTTGGTCGAAGATTTGCTGGACGCCGATCCCAGCGCGCCTTCGCTGGCTTCCAGCAGCGGTTCCCAAATGACGGTCATGGCCCACAGAAGGTTTTCCGTCGCGGACCTGGGTCGGCGGTCGGAACTCGTGACGATCATGGGTTCGACCGAAATCGATTTGACCGGTTGGGACCCGAGTGCGCCCTTGACCCTGGAATTGGTGACGGTCATGGGGGACGCCCTGGTGGTGGTGCCGCCGGGGCTCCAGGTCAGGGTGGAATGCTCCCCCGTGATGGGAGATTGCCGGGTTGACCCCGCGGTCCAAGACGCGGGATCGTCGATCCGGGTCACCGGCGTCGTCTTGATGGGAAGCTTGCGGGTGGTCGCGAAGAACGCGTCGGCACGTGCTCGACGATGACTTGTCCTTTTTTGTGAACGCTGTTACAATAACTTCTATCAACCTGTAAGGAGGCCGTGATGGCTTACAAAATCTCTGACGCCTGTGTGGCTTGTGGCGCTTGCAAGGATGTCTGCCCTGTCGAGGCGATTTCCGAGGGCGACATCTACGTGATCAACGCCGACACCTGCATCGATTGTGGCGCTTGCGAGAGCGAGTGCCCTTCCGAAGCGATCTCCCCGAACTGAGCGTCGGAGGGACCATACAGACGGCCTCCGGGCCGTTTTTTTTTGCCTCCCCGGCCTGTGTCCTGCCGATAATCATCAAGGAGGTACGCCATGTCGGACGAGCAACGCCCCATCCTTTTTTCCTTCGGTGGGGTCGACGGCGGACCCCGGGTCGAAGTGACGGTGGCCCAGGATTCCATGACGGCGTGGGGAACCTTCTATTCGGGCACCGAAGCGGATGGAAAACTGATGGTCTGGTCTGAATTGGCCGAAGCCCTCCAGGCCGCCAACTTGGGTTCCTGCCTGAAGGAAAGGGAGGTCCAAGACGCCCTATTCCGGTTCAACACGGGGCACCCGTCCCCCGAGAAGGTCGTGATCTGCCAAGGAGTCCCTCCCCAGGCCGAGCGTCCTGCGTTCCTCAAACTGGAGCCGCGGTTTTACAACCACCATTTCACAGACCGGGGCGGGGTCCAGGTCGACTTCAAGGAATTCTCACCCTTTGTCATCGTCAAGAAAGGCGAGCTCTTGGCCCGGGGTATCCTTCCGCGGTCGGGAGTCCCGGGAATGACGGTCTTTGGCGCCGAGATCCCCGCGGGGAAAAAGGACATCAAGCACCTGAAACCAGGGCCCCACACCCTCTTCGCCCACGGCAAGGTCTTCAGCCGCCTCGCCGGTCGGTTCACCCTCGAGGGGGACGTCTTCGACGCCTCCGACCTGCTCGAACTCGATGCCGGCGTCGGTTACGGCACCGGGAACCTCGTTTTTCCGGGGTCGGTAGTGGTCAAGGGCGTGGTCAGCGATGGGTTCCGGCTGGCGGCCGGCGGCGCGATCACGGTGAAGGGCCCCTTGGATGCTTCCGAGGTGATGTGCCATGGAGACCTCCTGTGCGAAGGGGGAATCATCGGTAAAAAACCAGGCTTGGTCAGGGTGGGCGGCACCGTCAAGGCGCTCTACATCGAACACTGCCAAGTGGAGTCCCTTGGAACGATGACGATCGGCAAGGCCCTGCTCCACGCCAAGGTGTTTACGAACGCCGACTTGAGCCTGGAGGAAGGCGGCCGGGTGGTGTCGAGCACCGTCTGGGTGAAGGGAATCCTGACCTGTGGGCAACTGGGGGGCGAAAACGGCCCGGCCCGGGTCGTGGCGGGGACCGACTTTGTCGTGCAGCGAAAAATGGACGCCATCCGGACGAAGTATCAGGTATTGGAACAGGAGATCCTCAAGGAGAAGACCGCCACTGGGGAAGCTTCCGGCGACAAGATGGCGGTCCTGCAGGGTTTCGTGGAAGAACTCAACGCTCTGACGTCTCGGTTGTTTGCCAACCCGGCCACCGAGGTTCGGGTGAGCCACAAGGTCTTCGAAGGGACCGTCATTGAAATGGGCTACGCTACCCTGACCGTGAACCGGGAAACCAAGGGGCAACTCTACCGCCTTTCCCCCGATGGAAAGACGGTGGTTGCGACCCCGTTGGTCAAGGAATCCAAAGACTCCAAGGCGCCCTGAGGCTCAGCTCCAGTGGCTTAACAACTCCAGGAAGAGCCGGTCGGAGGCGTTGCGGTCGACCTCGGTAAGCAGGGCCTCGCCGGTGTCTTGGTACCGGAAGACCGAAGTGTACTTCTCGAGGCCCGACCCTTCGGCCACGGCGAAGCCTTGTCGGCTGTCGCTGAGCTTCAACTCGACCCCCGACCGCGTCTGGAACGTGACCAGGAAGCCTTTTTCCAGGGGCGCGGGATTCTTGTGCAGGATCGTGACCGGTTTCCCACCCTCGTCCTTTAACGCCCAGGCCCGCCCGGTGGGCGCCTGGGTTCCCGTCCAGTCGAGTTTTGTCTTCAGCCATTGGAAATAAAGCACCACGTCGGCGGTTTTTCCGCCTTCGAAGGTCACCGAGGCGATCTCGGCCAAGAACGGCCTCCGGTCGGCGGCGTTGAACGCGTGGGCCGTCAGTTTCAACAAGGGGGCCGACCGAGACCAGGCAAAGTCGGTCACCGGGGTCTTCAGACCGGGAAGCCGGGAAGCCAGACTTTCCAGGAAGGCCAAAGGGTCGGAGGCCAACGAGGAGTCGACGAAGACCCGGTCGGCGATGTCGTCGAACAGCTGCGGGAGCGGCGCCTTGTCCAGGGAAGCCAGCCACCAGACGAAGACGGGGATTTCGCGGATCAGCAGCGGGGTCCAGGTCTCCGGGGCCTCGCCGGCCTTGTCGTCCCCGGAACTGATCAGGATTTCCTGGATGCACAGCACCTTATCGTCCTTGTCGGTGACGCACCGGGCGGTGGCGTCGGCCCTGGTCTCGCCTCCGGCGTTCCGGCGGACGATGATCACCCGGGCGGGCCGCTTTCCGTGGAGGAAGTTCAGCGCGTCGGTCAGCTTGGCGTCGTCGTGTCCGTCGACGTAGACCACCAGGTTGAACAGGTTGGTCCGGGCCTCGTTGGGAGAAACTTCCTGCTGGGTCTTGCGCAGCTGCTGTTCGATGGCAACGGGATCGGCGTAGGTGGTCATAGTTTTCTCCATTTCTGGTCGATCGAGGCGGTGAGGGCCTTGGCTTCCTCGGGTCCGGCGCTCCCGGCCCGGTACTGGGGCAGGGGACCGGTGTCGAGGGCCCAGCCCTGGAGGATGCGGGTGATGAACGTCCAGCTCGCTTCGATCTCGTCCCGGCGGGTGTAGAGCGTCGAATCCCCCACCAGGGCGTCGAGGATGAGCCTCTCGTACGCCTCGGGGGTGGCTTCGCCGAAGGCGTCTCCGTAGGCGAAGTCCATGTTCACCGGCCGGACCTGGGTCGTGTACCCCGGGATCTTGGCGTTGATGTGGAACGTGAACCCTTCCTCGGGCTGGATGTGCAACACGAGCTGGTTCTGGCCTCCGTCGGTGGCCTGGTTGCGGAACACCTGGAGCGGGGGCTGTTTGAACGTGACGGCCACCTCGCTGACCTTCCGGCCCAGGCCCTTTCCGGTGCGGATGAAGATCGGAACGCCTTCCCATCGCCAGGTGTCGACGTGGACCTGCAACGCGACGAAGGTCTCGGTCTTGGAGTCCTTGGCGACCCCATCTTCCTCGAGGTAGCCCCGGACCGGTTGGCCCTGGGTGACCCCGGCGGCGTACTGGCCGCGGACGGTGTACTTCTTGATGTCTTTATAAGTGATGGGGCGGAGGCTCTTGAGCACCTTCACCTTTTCGGTGCGCACGGTGTCGGGGCTCAGGTCGTTCGGGGGCTCCATCAACAGGAGCGTCATGAGCTGGAAGATGTGGTTCTGGACCATGTCACGCAGGGTGCCGGACTTTTCGTAGTAGTTACCCCTGGTCCCCACGCCGATCGATTCGGCCACGGTGATCTGGATGTTGTCGATGTACCGGCTGTTCCACAAGGGTTCGAAGATGCCGTTGCCGAACCTCAGGACCAGGATGTTCTGGACCGTCTCCTTTCCCAGGTAATGGTCGATCCGGTAGATCTGGTTCTCTTCGAACTGCGTCGAAAGGACCTCGTTCAGTTCCTTGGCGGTGGCCAAGTCGCGGCCGAAGGGTTTCTCGACGATCACCCGCACCCAGCCCCTGTCGGTCTTGTTCAAACCGACCTTGCCCAGGTTGTCGATGATGGTCGGGTAGTCGTCGGGCGGGGTGGAAAGGTAGAAAAGCTTTCCCTCCCACGGTTTAACGAGCTCGGCAAGCCGGGCGTACCCCGCTGGATCGTCGAAGGTCGAACTGACATAGTCGAGTTTTTCCAAGAACGCTTTCTTCTGGCCTTCGGGGATGTGGGCGTAGTGCCCGCCCGAAAGCATACTCAGGGCCTCGGCCTGGAAGGATTCCTTCGTCCAGGGTCGCCGGGCAAAGCCGACCACCTTGAATTGCGAAGCGTTGCCCTTGAGAAACAACGAGAAAAGGGCGGGGACAAGCTTCTTCCGCGTCAAGTCGCCTGTGGCGCCGAAGATGGTGATGACAAAGGGCGCTGGTTCCTTGGCGAACTGCAGACCGTCCATGAGTGGGTTAGCAAACATATCAACAATTTAAGTCCTTCTCCTGGCTTTTACAAGGCCCAAAGAATGCCGTACACTGGGTCCCATGACGACCCGACCGGTGGCCGTCCTCGACTCGGGGATTGGCGGCCTTCCCTACCTTTCGTGGCTTCAGACCAACCTTCCCCGGGAATCCCTGGTCTACGTGGCCGATACAGCCCATTTCCCCTATGGAGAAAAAACGCCGAAACAGGTGCAGGCCGCGGTGATCGGCCTCGGTCGCGCCCTGGTCGACCGGTACGACCCCAAACTCCTGCTGGTGGCCTGCAACACCGCCTCGGTGCTGGCCCTCGACGCCCTGAGGGCGACCCTCGAGATTCCGGTGGTCGGGGTGGTTCCGGCGGTGAAGACCGCGGCGTCCCTGGGGACGGGAACCCTGGCTGTGTTGGCCACCCCCCGGACGGTGGAGAACAACTATTGGGAGAACCTCGTCCGGGAATTCGCCCCCGACCGCCGGGTGAAGGGCTACGCCGCCCCCGAGCTGGTCACACTCGTCGAGGAAGGTTCGGCCCCTGAAACCAGGGAGGGCCTCTTGGCCGGCTGGGCGAAACGGTTTGCGGCCGACGGGGTCGACGCCGTGGTCCTGGGGTGCACCCACTACCTCCACCTGGCCGAGGACCTTCGTCGGCACCTGGGTCCCGGCGTCCGGCTGGTGGACAGCCGCGACGGGGTGGGGCGCCGGGTCGGCCAGATTCTGGAGAACGCCGGGTTGCTCGCCTCCTCCAGGGGCGGTCCCGATCGGTTCCATTTCACCTGTCGCAAGGACTGGGATCCCGAAACCGTGGGTCCTCTGGAAGTCAGGTACCAGGACTGGGCGAAGAAGTTCGCCCTGGAGTACGCCGGTCCCTGGGTCGTGGACGAGGTCGTGTCGTGACCGGAACTGTACACTGGGGCGTCAACAACATCTTCACCGTGAAACCCGACGACGGCGAGCTGGTCGAATGCCGGATCAAGGGCAAGGTCCTCAAGGACGTGGAAGACGTCTACAACCCCCTTTCCCCCGGCGACCGGGTGGAGATCGACCTCGACCCGGGAAACCCTGGCAAGGCGATGATCCTTTCGAGGCTGAAACGCAAGAACGCCTACAGCCGATGGAACAAGAAGCGCAACCAGCCCCAGACCCTGGCGGCGAACCTCGACCTGCTGGTGCTGGTCACCAGCCCCGACTCGCCTCCGTTCCGGCCCCGGTTCCTCGACCGGGCGCTCATCATGGCCC
>JGI26470J50227_1000718_pt1 | contig 12952 bp, 14 predicted proteins | sample FreactTroBogLake_FD_50227 | JGI IMG/M metagenome (IMG submission 50227) | reverse complement strand
GCATCGGCAAGCCCATATAGCGGTATGGATAACACAAATCTTAGTGGTAGCAACCAAACGATTCAGACTACATCAACTCCAAGCAATCAATATAGCCCTTGGGCATCATACTCATTATATTAACGAATGGCAGAAATAAACGGTTCAGTAGGATATGATGCGGGTGGCGCAGGTAGTGGCATAGGCGCAGCAGTCTTCACGCCAAATCAGCGCGACCTTTCTACTATAAATGCAGACTGGAACAAGCAGAACGCTCAAGATGCAGCAGATGCAGACGCAGCAGAGAAGGCCCGTGTGCGTGATGCAAAGTCTCTCATTGGGGATGTGGATGTAAATACCAAAGGCATCCTTGATAGTGATGCGAACTATTTCAGAGAAAGGGCGGGTGATATTGTCGGCAGATACGGTCAACTTTATGCTAAATATCAGGGTAATCCTAACTCCCCCGAAGCACTATTAGAAAAGGGTAGGCTGGATGCTGAAAAAGCCATGCTTAGAAATGAAGCAATTCAATCGGCGGGTCACAAAGAAGAGGTTATAAAGGCAGCGAATATCCTAGATGCCGACAAGGCGGGTATATACGACTTCGATAAGAGTAAACTGCTTTTAGCTCAAATGAGGGCAGCCCCTAATATCCAAGAAAGACAGAAGCTGATTGATGCTAATGGAGGATCATTGCTTGTGCAGGCTCCATTGAGTTTAAGTAAAGAGCTATCTAAGGGTGTAGGTGGCCCGTCAGGATTACAACCCGATGTAACAACAAACACGACAGAAATTGATCCTGCGACAGGCAGGCCAGCGATAGTAACAAAGAAAGGTTACTCTCCNGATCAGTTAGGACTATATGCGCTATCTCGCTACAATAGCGATGAAAGGGTAAAAAAGGCGGCGAATGATGAATTTGCTGTGCTTGCAGACAAGAACCCGATACAGGCTAAAACATATATAGACCTATCCGAGAAGATCAACGACCAAGCCATAAAGGATGGCAAGCCTCAGAATATGCGTACTCCGCAGCAGTTGTTTGCAGCCAATACAGCGGTAAATGAACATGCCTATAATCAGCAAAGCCAAAAATACGGCCCCGAAAGTGAGGCTACAAAAGAATATTGGTGGCAACGTAGGCAGCAGTACAAACAAGCACATCCGAATGCTACTGCGGATGACTATGTATATGACCAAATGGCAAATACCATTCAAGGCGATAGAAACGCGTGGGCTAATTTCCAATATAACCCTGACGGTACTGGTATAGCACAAGGCTCTATATATGATGATCGGGGCGCAGGCACAATTAAGCTACCTAAGATGGCACTCAAGCAAGACGCTAGTGGTGCATGGGTGCCAACTCCAACAGGCGGGTATGAGGATAAGCCAAACAAAATTAGGTATACTCAGGGTGAATATGATAAGTCAAGCGACGGCACATTGTTCCAAAAGAATGCTATTTACGTAGATGATGCTGCCTTAATTAAAGCAGGAATTGACCCTAATGATATTTCGGGCAATGTTATTTCTCAGCCAAATCCCCTTGACCCAACAAAGACTATTCAAGTGCCAATGAATGAGTTCGTTAAACAGCACCCCGAAATAACTAAACCTTTGACAAGGCAGGTTGCGGATAATGTTGTTCAAACAGAGAAGTTAAAGATAAATAGGGCTAATCATTATGAAAAGGCTAATGCTTATGAAAGCAAGTCGCCCTCTATTGAAAAGGCTACGAATGTCCATAATGAAAAGACCGCGCCACCTGTAACCACACCACAAAAAACGCAGACAGCAACTAAGAAAATAAGCACAACTAAGCTCAAGAGTCTTATTGGCACTAAGGGATATGAGGGTTATGATTTTGACGCTTTGAGAAAATATTACGAAGACAACGGATATAAAGTAGAATAATGGGAAACGAAGACGAACTATTACCGCCTCCACCTAAGCTAAAAGTTGATGCACATGAAAGTGGCGGTGATGAATTATTGCCCCCTCCACCTCGGCTTCAAAAAAAAAATTCTACAAGCGATTCTCCATTGCCTGCAAAGCAGCTTTCGTCGCCTTTCGATTTGCTTGGCGGGAATCAGAATACGGCTGATAATTCCCCATTACAGAACGTAGTCGATGCTTTTACAGGTAAAAAACCAATACCTGCAACAGAATCTAAGCCTTTGACTCAGGCAGAAATTGATAAAGTCAAGCAAACCGTTCAAAATCAAAATACGCCAGTTACTAAGGCAGAAGAACAAAATCCAAATCTTGTCGAGGGTATCAATCAAGCCAAAGATGTTGTTGCTACAAGGCAGAAAGCACTTGATGAATATAACAAGGTGCAGTCTAATCCTAAAGCCATTGAACTGCAAAAGACACTAGCCGAAAAGGGCAAGAAACTTGATGAACTGAATAACAGTACTCAAGTAAAGGCTATTGCAGATTTATATAAGCAGTTAAACAGCGCAGTAGAAAATAAAGACGAAGAAGCTACCAAGGCAATAAAGGCACAGATAGATCACTTGGAGTCTCAGCCTATTGATTACTTACCCCATAGCGAGACGGGCGTTTTTGCAAATAATCCCGATGAACCCGCTAATCCTCAAATACAGAAATTAAAGGCTGATTTGCCTAATATGCCTAAGACTTATGGCGAACTGATGAAAAAGTACCATGATGAAAGCAAAGCATATAATGAGGCACATCAAGAATATAATCAAATTGTAGCCCCTGCATTGGCAGCAAAAAAAGAAGCTCAAGTAGCAGCTCAATTTACCCCTAACGAAAATGGAGTTAAAGAAAAAACGGGCTTTGTCGAAGGATTTGGAACGGGTCTAAAAAATACTATTGGCAATATAGCTAGTGGATTACTACGTGCCACGGGGAACGATGACAAAGCTGATGCACTCAGGGAGCACAAAAGGATGAATGATGAAATTTACCCCGAAGAATTAAAGGGTATTAGTGCCAATACGGGTGAACTACTTGGGGGTGTTACTCCATACGTAGCGGGCTCATTGATAGCTCCACAAGCGGTATTGGCACAAGCAGCAGCAGGTGGCACACTTATGGGCCTAGCAGCAAAAGGTGAGACATACGACAATTCATATAATGAAGCGTTGGCTAGTGGCCTATCTATACCCGAAGCACAAGCAAAAGCTACCCATGACTCTAATGTCTCGGCATTAGCACAAGGCTCTGTCGGTGCAATTATGCCGTTTAATGATGCAATTGCTCCGATCTTCAAAGCGGGTGAAATGAAAATAGTGGAAAAGGCGTTGACCGATGCAGGACTAAACTTATCCGAATTTGGCTTGTCAGGAGCAGCAGAGGACTATCTTAATGGCAAGGATGTAGGTCAGGGTGCCGCAGAGAGATTGAAGCAAGGTGCGGCACTAATGGCACTAATGCACTTGGCTCATTTACCAGCAGCAGCTAAAGAAATAGTAGATAACTCCATTGCTCGCAGACTGCCCGATGTAGAGGCACAAGTAAACAGCATGATAGCCAACGGGCAAATGACACCTGAACAGGGTGAAACTTTTCTAAAGCCATACCGTGAACGGGCAGAAGTAATGGCTACTATGCCGCCTGACCTAAGTTCATCCAAGGAGCAAAAGATATATCCGCTCATGCAGGAGAAGTTGGGTTTGGTAGAAAAAAAGTCCACGCTTGACAAAGTCTTTCACGAGGGCATTGACAAAAAAATTGAATCCATAGACGGAGAGATCAAGGACATTATGGCGGGGCGTGGTAATGATGAGACTATTGCTGATAGAAATGCGCGTATAGCCAATGACCTCAAAAATGATAATATAAAGCAATCTGACCTACTCCACTACGGAGAAAACCAGCAAGCTATTGATAACATTCTAAAACAGACACAAGATGAAGTCAAAAAACCCGTCACCGCAGAAACAGTCCAAGTTCCTGCCACAGAAACACAACCCACAGACCAAGCAGCCCCTCAACAGCAAGAACCTGTCAACACGGGTGAACAAGTCAATCCGCAAGACGGGATAGTTAACAATCAAAATCCTAATCAAGATGCCATTCAAGAGCCAAGCACAACGAGCGTACCTGTACAGTCAGAAGCCACAAATAGCGAAGGAATTTCAGGAGGAAACGCCGAAGGGGGCGAAACTACCCAAGAGGGTCAACCCCAAGCCGAGCCGTCCGTTAAAGAAAATGAAATAACACAAAATGAACCAACTAATACCTCGGAGCCACAAACCACAGATGGAGAGAGTCCTAATGCAGAAATACCTAACCAAGAAGAACTCAAAACTGGCGACCAAAGCGGAACGGGCGGTGAACAAAACCAACCGAACATTGCTGAAACACCACAAGCCGAAGATGTAGGAAGGGTTACAGGCTCAAAAAATGAGATAACGGACAAGGAGCTTTCTGAACTTGGCTTAGACCCAATCGAAAAGGTTGACGTGCTTAAAAATAAAGATGCCTTTGAATCTGCCAAGAAAAAAGTAGATAGTGGAGAGATTGATCCAATCAAACTGGCTAAAGAGAAAAATGCTGAAAAGAATCCATTTTTAACAGCAGAGGAAACTTTTGCTATGATGTATAAGCGCGGTCAGATTCTCAAAGACTATGATACGGATACTGCGGAACTTAAAAAAGAAGCTGACTCAGAAGATAAGCTGAGATCAACAGAGCTTGCGCAGAAAATAGCTAAACACGAAAGCGACTACAATGAGATAGCCAAAGCACTTAAGTCAGCGGGTACAGAAGCAGGCCGATCCTTACAAGCTAGGACTCGTGAAATGGGTAACACCGACTATTCTCTGTTGGCTGTGAAACAAAGGCTAAAAGAGGCTAATGCAGATAAGCCTATACCTAAAGAGGTCGAAACGAAAATAGAAGGTTTGGTATCTGATTTGGGTAAGGCTAATGCAAAGATCGCAGAACATGAAGCGAGGATCAAGCTCTTGGAGAAATCAAAGACTAAACCCGAAGTATTCAAGTCGAGACTAAAGGGCAAAGACCTAATTGCGGAGGGTTTACATGATATTGGCTCTATACTTGGTGCTGTGAAGAACTTTGATGCACCCGAAAATAGGGCAACACTTACAGCGGCACTATCCAAGATCGGTCAAGGTCTGATTGACGAGGGACTTGCTACCGTTGATAATGTTTGGGCTAAAGTCAAGGAGCACATCAAAGAAAATCTAGGTAGAGATATTCCCGAAGACTACCGCGCAGAGGTGGAATCAGGCGTGGAAGACAGCGCGAAACTAAGGGGGTATAAAAATAGGACTCGTAAAGTCATTGAAAAAAGGCAAGCTAAACTTGATAGTGGCGATTTCTCAAAAGAAGTCAAAAATAAGATTCCCCTAGATAGAGAAGCATTGAGACTTAAAGGTGAAGCAGAAAAAATAAAACATAAGATAGACCTTGAGCAAGCGAAAATAGAGGAAGCTAATCTGCCAAAATTAGATAAGGTATTGGATTGGGCCGCGAGATGGAAGCGTTTTGCTGTATTGACCTATACATCCACCATTGGCAAACTTGTATCAGCGGGTGTAGAGCAGGCATTGATATTTACCCCTGCAAGAAAAATAGCCCAAACTGGATTATCGAAACTGCCATATATCAGCAGGATTGCAGAGAAAGCACCTACTGAGGGACATTATAGTGTTAAGGCTTTAGCAGCAAACTATGCAGAGTGGTTTAGGAAAGAGGCATACAAAGATGCTTTTGATAAGATAAAGGGAGGCAAAGATTCTATTGAGGCTATGCATGGTAAAGAGCGTGTTGACGCAAGGCACTTCACAGACTTTGCTAGTGATGTTCACGGTGCAATAAAGGTTCTGCCAAAGCGAGCTGAGTATTTTTCAAGTTTACAATCTGCGGCTGAGTGGGCTATAGAAAATGACATGGATTTGACCGATCCTGAGACTCAAGAATTTATTCACAATATTGCGTATGATAATGCTGTTCGGAATATCTTTATGAATAAGAATCAAGCAACTGATTTTTACAGGACTATCCTGCATAGGCTTGAAGATAGCGGAGCGGGTGGCAAGATTCTAGCAGCAGCAATTAAAGTAGACCTACCCGTAGTGTCTGTTCCTACTAATATCGTGAATGATGTTGCAAGTTATACAGCGGGGGCAGCAAAGGCAGCTTGGACAATATATAAACATGCTGAGGGAGACATAGACAAACTAACACCAAAGCAGGCAGACCACGTTATGCGTTCATTAGGAAAGCAAACCATTGGACTACTGGCTATGGGTGCAGCCACAGCTATATATAGGAATATAGGTGGCTTTTATCATAAAGGACAAAAGGACAATAGCGGTATTAAAGAGGGTACAATCAAAGCGGGAGATGCAAATATCCCATCAATGTTTCTTCACCATCCCGCCCTAATAGCCCTTCAAGCAGCCGCAGATATGCAGAAACAGGTTGAAAAGTATAAAGCCAAGGGTGATGAACACCCGAATGCTAATGCTGCGCTTAAAACAACGCTTGCTGTTGCGTCTACCATCCCATTTCTTGAGGCAATGTCGGGTGTTAGTGACCTAAAGGATAGCAAGAACCCTGTTCAGCTAATAGAAAAGATGGCCGCATCACAGGCGAGAGGATTTATACCCGGAGCAGTACAAGAGGCAGCTAAGGCTATTGACACAGACGCAAATGGGAATAAAATTGACAGAAATGAGAAAAACCCTATTGATAAAATCAAGGCTGGTATTCCTTTCCTACGTGAAACAATCCCATCGAAAAATACCAATCATACGGGGATGAAGTCTAACGTTATTAAAAAATCAAGACCTATAAAAATACCTAAATAGTATTATATTTGTGCATGAAATATAGCTGTGGTCGAGACAGTTTTATTTTTAACTTATTGGTTCATAAACATGAAGTACCTCGACCGTATTTTGTGTTTTTGAGCCTTTTTTATTTTATGAGAAGTATTGCTCTATCTAAGACAAGCAAAACAATTTCAGGTAAATATGTTGCATGGGTTGATGATGAAGATTATGAATACCTAAGTCAATTTAGTTGGACTGTCAACATTAGGAAGAACACATGTTATGCCTATCGTTCATACAAAGACAAAGAGTTAGGGCGGAAAATAAAAGTTGCCATGCACAGGGAAATAATGAACATTGGTAGAGAATCCAAATATCTTGTAGACCATAAAAATGGGGATGGACTATTAAATTGCAGGTCAAACTTGAGATTATGTACTATTGCACAAAATTCTGCCAATAAAAGATCATATGGTTGCTCTAAATATTTAGGCGTAACATACCATAAGGTAAGAATGAGATGGACTGCGGCAATAGAAAGCAAAGGAAAGACTTATAATTTAGGTAGATTCCACACCCAAGAAGATGCCGCAAGGGCATATGATAAGAAAGCTCAAGAATTACACGGCGAGTTCGCAAATCTTAATTTCAAAGAATAGAGTAAAATATTTGCACAAAACATACTGCGATACTTATTATTTTGCTATTTTTACATCAAAATTATAACCATGCAGGGTAATGCAACACCACAGACGGGGACTTCATCGGGCTTTGTAGTACAAGCAGCCATAGAGACTTTCCCGCAATCTATACCTGTTGGTGGTACTACCTATTCCTTTGATGCAGATTATCCGACTGTGATAACTGTCAATGGCTGGCCTTTATCTAAAAATGAGACTATCGCAGCATTTGGTCAGCGGTTTTGGCTATTTGATAGTGTGAATGGGAAGTTATCATATGGCAACTATACTGTGATAGGCACCTCTGCGCCATACGTTTTACAGTTTGCCTCTCAGGAGGGTTTTCCAAAATTCGACACAACACTTTCTACTGGGGAGGCCCATGCTATACCAAACTACCTTGCAAGGTCTTTCGATCAATGCTCGGTTAAATGTCTCAGTAATGGGGAGGTAACAGTTAACGGCGTACAACTGACAGCAACCAATGAAGTTATCACCATAAAAAGGAATGGCAACCTTAATTTCCCTGTAATCATAGATGCCACGGATGGTCAAGCGTCAGTAACGAATGAACTTTATACCAATTAAGCATGAAAAATAGAATACTGTTACTGTTTTTATTGGTATCGGGCTTAGCCTCAGCGCAAGCTACATGGGACTTTAAGGTCACATCTGATAGTGCGAGGGTATATTTATCCGATACAGTTCATGGGATATACGAGACATATCCACGATGCGGATTGAATGTATACAAGACGAGCACAGCAGTATCATTGTTCAACTTCGGGAATATCCCTATCAATAAATGGGTTACGGGTAGTAATCTACCATTTTTGGCTCCTACGGTTGATTCAGGATATAAACTTTTAAGTAGCCTTGTGCTTTGTGGTTTGGATACGGGTAGGGCAGGAGTCCCGCTAACTGGCGATGCTTCTACCTATTTTAATGGTGCAGGATCATTCACACAAGTAGTAGGCAATATTAAATTTACATCAAATGGTGCTTCAACATACACAAACGGTGAATTAAGTGATAGGAATATAATATCTTTGTCATATGATGGTGTAACACGTAGTGACTATACATTTTCGGGTAGTACAGTTACGTTCGGGTTTACGCCAAAAAGCGGAGTACCAATAATCATACTATATCAATAATGAAGGCATTAACCCTTATCTTCGCTATCCTTTTTTCTGTGGGTATTTTTGCTCAGGACATTTCTTACAGCCACATCTACGGCTCACATAGTACAACAGGAAATACGCTTACAAGTTCATATTTAGTGACAGATACTGATGCTGACATGATTTTCACGCTGCCTACTAATGCGAGCGTAAACTGTATATTGCCTGATCCAAGACTATTCGCAGGCAGGAATCTACGCGTGAAAAGGACTATCCCGTCTACAAGCCAAATCTATATCATATCTCCATCTGGAGCTACTACTGATACTGTAATTTGTATCAGCGAAGGCATGACCGTTACACACTTCAACTCACCATATTCGGGTTTTACTATTGTTCACAATGTAGAGCTTAAATCAAATGGCAGTACGTGGGACGTGTTCAGTTATCGTTAAATAAAAAATCTTTTATAATGAAAAAAATATTGTGCTCGCTACTTTTGGTGTTTTCTTTATTCATGGTGAAGGGCCAAACGGGGCAGAATATTTTCCATGCTCCTCAGATTCACTTGGACACTACTTATTATAAACTATCAGGTAACACGGGTGATGTAATAACCCTTACATCTAATGGTGCGGAAGTGTGGGCTGCGCCTATTATTCCAGCAGGCTTATGCACCTTTGTAGATAGTTGCTTAGGAATAAACACCTCAATAGGAGACACAAATAAATTTCTTACTCAAAGAGGCACATTTAGATATGTAAATGGTCAGCCACTTTGGGAATTTCAAAATGGCAGCGGTCCTACTATAACGAACATTACAACGACAAACTCGTTTAAGTATCAGTATGGTCAAACCGATAGCTCTGTTGTATCTGCTTTGTTTCTCGGAAATTTAACGGGGTATGGACTTCCTGATACTAGCATATTTTTATTAGGCAATTATTTTTATTTTGCTTCACCAAAAAGTATTTTTGGGTCGGNCTCCCTTCCTGTCTATACACTACAAATTGGCGACACACTTTCACCATCCTCTTTCGGCTTTTTTGATGGTAGTANGATAGCCGCAGGGCAAGTGCTAACGAGAGATTCAAATGGCGGTGCGCATTGGGTTGCGCCTAGCGGCGGGAGCTTAAATCAATACAACATAGGCGTTGGAAATTCTAGCAATCAACTAGCGGGTGATTATACTTTTATAAAAGATAGTAGAGGTAACGTGATACTTTCGGGGACAACAAATAATTTTGTAAGGGTAGTTGATACGACTAATAGTGTAACCTTTTCACAATGCAATGCGGATGGATCAGTTTCTTTGGTAGGAAACAACACTACCACAGCAAGCATAAATATACGATCCGATAGCGTTGCCGTTGATTACTCGATAAACTTTCCGTCTATGCAGGGGGATAAATATACAACCTTTGTTAATGATGGGAACGGTAATTTGTCTTGGAAATATCCCGTTACCAACGGCGCAACAGGGTCAGAGCCGTCAAGCCCATATCTCGGTCAATTCTACTTTGACACAACCCTTACCAAGATGAAATTTTGGAACGGCACAACGTGGGCTGTAATCACCTCAACACCTTAATCATGGCAGAAACAACAGAAATAATCACAGCACCCGTTACCGCAGTCAGCACATCAAAGCAGTATAGCCTTGACTACAAAGACTTAGGTAAGGGCGCATTGGTCGCAGCGATCACACCGCTATTGTATGTGGCGCAGCAAATCGCTGACACAGTATTTACACAGCAAAAGCCGATCAGCTCGCTTCATCTGGACTGGCGTAGCTTACTTATGGCCTCAGTAGGCGCAGGAGTGGCGTACCTTATTAAGAACTTTCTAACTCCTGCACAAACTATCATACAGCCATCAATCACAAAATCCGATGAAGTTGTAAAATAATTTTTTAACCAACATAATTCCCCTCATTATGTCTTTTTCAATTACTGAAAAAACAACCGATCCAGCAACAACCGTTTACGCATCGGCTACCACAACAGATACGGACACATACTTGGATAATCCGGGTACGGGTTCTACATCTTACAGCATCAAGTTCGGGCAAACAGTTGACGTGGATATATTCTATACAACAAATGGAGCAGGGAAAAGGGTTGTTGTGGGTTCTCGGCCCAGCACAATCAAACATTAAAGTTATTGGATGGCTTCTTATATTGGGAGCATATCTTGATATGAACTGCATAGATTATGTAGGGGAGAAAGCTGCGACTAAGATATTCTTCTATGGTATATCACTAGGCTTTATATCCCTATCTTTCTCTGAACTTAAAAGCCAAAAGTATCGGTGGTTTTTTAGGTCTGTTTTTGAGTGCTCTGTTTACTCATTATTTGATGAAATGCTAGGTAGAGCCTGCATTGCCGATTGGGGGGAAATAGCAGGTGCAATAATAACCTTCTCAGGTAATTTCCTATACGAATATAGAACTCCGACAAGAAAGTACATCATTCAGATTATTAGGCGCTTTAAGAGTTGAAATATTAATATTTATTACCTACTTTTGACATAACGCAATGCACCCAATGGAATATTTAACTGGAATGAAGCTCGTGGCAATTATTAAATGGATATTTTACCCTTTTGTGGCAGTTGGCCTTGGCATCACATTTGCGGAATATCCAAATTGGTTTGAACAGCATTGGGAGAACTTAGTAGGCGGCACAGTAGGCACAGCAATAGCAGGAACAGATACAGTCGCCACCTTACAATCGATGAATATTACTTATGATTTTAAGCACGATATGTACCTGATTTTTATAGCCGTTTTAAGAGCATGTGCGATAGTATTCTTTTCATTGCTCGTGACGTATTTTTTTAAGAAGAAGGTAGAGAAAAAAGAACTTTAACATGATACAACTATCACCACATTTCTCATTGGAGGAATTACTAGCAAGCGAAACGGCTACCTCTAGAAATATCGAGGAGCAATTCAATCCCACTCCTGAGATAATTGCCAACCTTACAGAATTGTGCAACGGACTATTAGAGCCTCTTAGAGCTTCTATTTCTGCGCACCTAGGCAAAGATACCCCGATACACATAACAAGCGGTTATAGGTGCCCTGCATTGAATGCTGCGATAGGTGGGGTGCCTAATAGTCAGCACCAATTTGGTCAAGCCGCAGATACGCATATTGATGGTATGAGCATTGAGGATTGGTATATGTTCATCAAAACATCCACATTACCTTACGATCAGTTACTTCAAGAATTTAATGAATGGGCGCACGTAAGCCACGTAGCATCGGGCAATCGCGGTGAACGTTGGAGATACGTGAAGGGACAATCACCAATAAGAGACTAAGCATGACACCAATCCCCTACCCAACCGATACGCAAGAAGCAGTCAAGCAGATAATGTGCTCGATGATCCCATTTGTGGTGGTCGTTTTGTTCGGTGCGGCATATGTGTACTTCAATCATCTTTGGCAGGAGTTGTGCAAGCTGGATAAGACTAATGATTTCCGAGATAACAATGGATTCTAATGGCTGACGTAATCCCCACCAATCCAATCAGCGCAGAAGTAAGTGCGATAACAGGCGCATATGATGCTACGCTCGCCTTTGTCGCTGGTGTCATGCCTCCCACTCAGTCACGCATTGATCGGCTAAAGATTACCCATTGTGCATTATATCAGCGCGTCAGGCTAAGGATGGAAAATAAAATATACCAAGCCATCAGCAAGGAAACTAAGCCGCCTGTGACATCGGGGTACATTGTGAGCTACGTTCTGTACGCGGACAATGATCTAGTGCAATCCGAACAGGACGCACTCATAAACGTCTTATTCGCAAGATTTGGTCTATCCGAAGCATGGCCTCCTAATTCCACTACGCAAATACCTAAATAATCGGTATATTCGTCCATTCAATAATCAAAATCAATAAACAATGGCATTAACACCACAAGAACAAGCTGTAACAGATTCAGCAGCACTCGTAGTATCGGGCATTTTCGGCTTTCTCCCTGCTTCATCAGAGGTAACAGAAATCGAAGGTGAGTTTATCACCAAACTCGCTACCCTCGAAGGCAACCCGNCACAGACTGTAAATGAGTTTGTCACCAATGTCTGTAATCTCGCTAACGCATCTGCGGCTCTGTCTGGCAATTCTGAGGCTATAAAGATCGTAGCTGACCTGACCAAAACGGTACAGGATGCAGCAGAAGGTAAAACTATGGCTACTGTGGCTGACCTTATCCGCGACTTCGTGGACATCAAATCAGCTATTAAGAAAGCGTAACAAAGAAGTTTCATGTTTATGCCGTCTCATCTCGAATTGGGGCGGCATTTTTTATTGTAGGTAACTTAGTATATGGACTATCACTTCAATCGTCCATCCATTGCCCAGCATCTTATAC
>JGI26470J50227_1000717_pt1 | contig 12962 bp, 12 predicted proteins | sample FreactTroBogLake_FD_50227 | JGI IMG/M metagenome (IMG submission 50227) | reverse complement strand
GCTATGTATCAGGCAAAGAATTCTGGTGGCGGCGTTGCTCTCTGGCAATCTGAAGAACTTATTTAGTCTGGCTTAATCTCTTCTAGTCTGGCGAGTGACTCAAGACGCTCGAGTGCATGATCAACAATTCGCTCTGGATAATCGTGTAAATAGCCATCCAATACGTTCCACGGTTCATGGATATCGGGAGCAGATAAATGCGCTAGCTCAGGAACATATTTGCGAATGTAATCACCATTCTCATCAAAACGCTTTCCCTGTTCAATCGGATTAAAGACACGGTAGTAAGGAGATGCATCCGTGCCACATCCCGCAGTCCATTGCCATCCATGTGCGTTTGATGCCACATCAAAATCAACAAGATGTTCCATAAAGAAATCAGCGCCATGTTGCCATTCAATATGTAGATCTTTTACTAAAAATGAAGCAACAACCATACGGGTGCGATTGTGCATCCAGCCTTCATGCAAGAGCTGACGCATGGCAGCATCGACAAATGGATAGCCAGTCTTGCCCTCTTTCCAAGCTTCAAGCTTCTTCCCCGGCTTGTCATATCGCATCTTGGCAAAACGTTCTGCGTAGTAATCGGATTCGGTATGTGGGTTGTGATGGAGAATGTCTGCATAAAACTCTCTCCAGGCAATTTCTTTTTGAAAGGTTTCATGGGCTTTAGTCCCATTAAGTTCAGCAAGAAGCGTACGAGGATGAATCTCTCCCCACTTTAGATGTGCGCTCATTTTGCTGGTGCCATCTATTCCAGCAAGATTCCTACCAACATCATAAGTATCTAAAGCGGTCTTCTTAAAGTATTTCCACCTTTCAAGTGCAGCTTTTTCTCCAGCAGGAGTAATTACTGCGCCCTCTGGTAATTTCCACGTAGGAAAGTTGCGATCACTTTCCTGTGGTTGAACTGCTGCAATATTTTTTGGTGTTGCTGCAGGTTCTCTCCACCCGTGCATGACCCAGCCTTTATAGAAAGGTGTGTATACGCGGTAGTTCGTTCCGTCTGGCTTGCGAACTCGCCCTGGGGCAACAGCGTAAGGACTACCTGTTCTGGTTAATTCAATTCCAGCTTTTTCAATACGAGCATCTCGCGCTACGCCATACGGCTCATACTCCTGGGATATGTGTACATCTGTCGCCCCATAGCGTTTCTTGAGATCACTCAGAACTGCTACTTGATCTCCCACCATCACGTGCAATTTATTTCCAAGTGACTCATCAAGGCTGTGAAGTGAGGCAGCTAAATAGGCAAGCCTTTTAGTTCCAGTTTGGGAGATGAGTTTTTCATCCAAAATAAATACCGGAACAATCTCATCGCTTGCTTCAATTGCTGCAAGAAGCGCCGGATTATCAGCAAGGCGCAGATCTCGGCGAAACCAGAAGATTGCTCGCCTTGACATGGCAGTAGTTAATCAGTCGTTAATCAGTTGTGTAACTGATGGACAGACTCATCCCAGCCTTTAACTTCATTTGGCTTTCGTGGACCAGGTCCGATGTAGCGAGCAGATGGGCGAATCAACCGACCCGTGCGCTTTTGTTCAAGAATATGAGCTGACCATCCTGCTGTACGGGCTGCTGTAAACATTGAAGTAAATAGCGGCGCTGGAATTTGCGCAAAATCAAGAACAATCGCAGCCCAAAATTCAACGTTTGTTTCTAGTACCCGCTCTGGATGGCGTTCATGTAATTCAGCGAGCGCAGCTTGCTCAAGTGCGAGCGCAACGTCATAACGTGGTGCGCCAAGTTCTTTTGCTGTGCGGCGAAGTGTGCGAGCGCGTGGATCTTCAGCGCGATAAACACGGTGACCAAATCCCATAAGGCGCTCACCCCGATCTAAAATTCCTTTGACATATGCTCTTGCATCGCCAGACTTCTCAACGCCTTCAATCATGCTCAATACGCGCGCAGGTGCTCCGCCGTGAAGCGGTCCTGACATTGCGCCAATCGCACCTGACAATGAAGCAGCAACATCTGCGCCAGTTGATGCAATAACGCGAGCGGTAAAAGTGGAGGCATTCATTCCGTGCTCTGCAGCAGATACAAAGTAAGCATCAATTGCGCGTACATGTTTTGGATCAGGCTCTCCGCGCCAACGAATCATCATTCGCTCAACAACAGTATGCGCCTTATCAACTTCAGATTGAGGGACCATTGGTTGCCAGGTTCCACGAGCAGATTGAGCAACATAGGAAAGCACCATGACAGATGCGCGAGCAAGATTGCTACGTACTTCCTCATCTGAAATATCAAAAAGTGGTTTAAAGCCCCATGCTGGAGCGAGCATGGCAATTGCTGATTGCACATCTACGCGCACATCACCTGAGTGAACAGGAAGCGGGAATGGTTCTGCTGGTGGTAAGCCTGGATTAAATTCGTCATCAACGAGTAGGCCCCATACATTTCCGAAAGTAACTCGACCAACTAAATCTTCAATATCAACACCGCGGTATCGAAGCGCGCTGCCTTCTTTGTCGGGTTCTGCAATTGTTGATTCAAATGCAATAACACCCTCAAGGCCGGGCTTGAAATCTTCGCTCACGTGCAGATCCTCCATCAGTTGATGCTCGTATTCTCCCCCGCTCTGGGCTTTGTGCCAAACCCTCGCCTCCCGGTAGCCCTTTAGGAAAAAGTGACGTTAGATACACCTATGAGCGCAGAACTTACCCCTGAGGCAATCAAAGCCATGCGCCGCTCCTATGGAGATGCGGGTCTGCACGAAACACAGATTGGTAGCGACCCCATCGCTGGTTTTAAGAGTTGGTTGGCAGATGCTGCTGCAAATCCTGTAGTTGTGGAAGCAAACGCAATGGTCTTATCAACGGTTGATGGCGAGCAACCTTCATCTAGAACCGTTCTACTTAAAGATGTGAGTGAGCAAGGATTCTCTTTTTTTACAAACTACAACTCACATAAAGGATATGAATTAAGTTCTAATCCCCATGTGAGTCTGCTCTTTCCTTGGTATCCCCTAGAGCGACAAGTGATTGTTAAAGGCCATGCGACAAAAGTTTCTAGCCAGGAAAGTGATGAGTACTTTGCCTCGCGTCCATGGGGCAGCCGAATAGGCGCGTGGGCAAGTGAGCAATCTTCAGATCTTGAATCTCGCGAAGTATTACAAGATCGCTATGCCGAGCTCGCACTGAAGTATCCAGAAGGCTCAGAAGTGCCAAGACCTCCTCATTGGGGCGGCTTTATTGTGGCGCCGGTAACAATCGAATTCTGGCAAGGTCGCTACTCGCGCTTGCATGATCGAATCATCTTTACCCACAGCAATAATGGTTGGTCATTACGGCGCTTGAACCCTTAATCTTCATCCATGAGCGATATTCAAATCCCAGCAAACCTGAAGCCTAAAGACGGACGTTTTGGATGTGGTCCTTCAAAGATCCGCCCAGAAGCACTACAAGCACTTGTTGCAAGTAGTCCACTCGTTCTTGGAACGTCACATCGCCAAGCTCCGGTTAAAAATGTTGTCAAAGAAGTGCGCGCTGGTCTCACCTCATTATTTTCACTCCCTGATGGTTATGAAGTAATTATTGGCAACGGTGGCTCAACCGCATTTTGGGATATTGCAACCTTTGGTCTGATTGAAAAGAAATCACAACATCTTGTCTTTGGTGAGTTCTCTTCTAAGTTTGCTGCTGCATCCAGTGAGGCGCCATTTTTGGAAGAGCCAACAGTTATTAAATCTGAACCAGGCACCCATCCAACTGCACAAGCCGAGGCAGGCGTGGATGCATATGCATTGACACATAATGAAACAAGTACAGGTGTTTCCGCACCTGTTATTCGCCCCAGTGGAACAGATGGCGCACTCGTATTAGTTGATGCGACAAGCGCTGCAGGCGGACTCGATGTTGATATCAAGCAATCAGATGTCTATTACTTTGCTCCTCAAAAGTCATTCGCTTCAGATGGCGGCTTATGGATCGCAATCTTTAGCCCCGCTGCTATTGCAAGAGCTGAAAAGATCAAGGCCAGTGGAAGGTTTGTTCCAGCATTCTTTGATCTTGGTATTGCTATTGAAAACTCGCGACTTGAGCAGACATATAACACCCCAGCGCTTGCCACATTTGTACTTCTTAATGAGCAGATTAAGTGGATGAATAGCAATGGTGGTTTGAAGTTCTCAGCAGGACGCTCTGCGCAGTCTTCTTCTCATCTTTATGCATGGGCAGAAAAAACAAGCTACACAACTCCATTTGTTACAGATCCTGCCATGCGCTCAAAGGTTGTTGGAACAATCAACTTTGATGACTCAATCGATGCGCTCAACGTTGCAAAGATCTTGCGCGCAAATGGCATCGTAGATACAGATCCTTACCGCAAGCTTGGTAAAAACCAGCTTCGTATCGGAATGTTTCCTGCCGTTGACCCATCAGATGTTGAAGCGCTCACCACATGCATCGACTACGTAGTTGAGCAGTTAGCTAAGTAGCAAGGCAAATATGAGCTATAAAGTTAGAAGGCTCGTAACTATTGCTGTTCTGATCGGTGTATTTGCCCTAGTCGTTNTTNGAAGTATTAAATAAGTTCTCTCGCATAATGANNTAAACAGCCAGAGTTCCAAAAGTTGTAATAAGACCACAAATTGCGACGGTCTGACGTATTCCTAGCGTGTCGGAGAGCCAGCCAATAAATGGTGAACCCACAGGTGTTGCACCCAGAAATACTAAAACATAAAAGCCCATAACGCGGCCTCGTAATTCTTGTGGCGTAGTTGTCTGGGTATATGTATTTGCAGCGATCATTGTGGTGAGCGCAATAAAGCCAGAGACTGGTAGAAAGAGCGCATAAGAGAAATAGGTGGGCATGGAAGCTTGAATCACAAGTGATATTCCAAAAAGCCCAGCACAGTACATAACAAATAGGGGTTTGCGTTTTTGGTCTAACTTTGTTGCAATGACAGCCGCTAGCAGTGACCCAATTGCTAAAACACTTCCCAGTGCGCCAAATGCACCAGCACTCTTGTGGAAGACCTTAGTAGAAAGAAGTGCATTAAATATTTGGAAGTTAAGCCCAAAGGTAGAAGCGAAGAAAACGGTTGTAATAACGGCGATCAGATCTGGTCTGCTTTTGATATAGCGCAAACCTTCGGCTACTTTTCGAGGCTTATTTTCAACTGCATTTCTATGTAATTTTGTCGNGTTCATGAGGAAAAGTGCCAGAATGACGAAGAGAAATGACCCAGCATTAAAAAGAAATGACGGGCCGGTATTAAAAGCAGAGATAAGTAACCCTGAGATAGCAGGACCAATAAGTCTGCCAATATTAAAATTTGCAGAATTCAAACTCACAGCATTTGCGATATCACTCTTACCAACTAGTTCAGATGTAAAGGCCTGCCTCACCGGAGTATCAAGTGCCCCAAAGAGGCCCAGGAGAAATGCGAGAAGGAATACTTCAGTTAAATTCACTCGATGACTTATTGTTAGCCATCCAAGTATTGCAGCAGTAATTCCTCCGCCTGCATTTGTAACAATTAATAATTTACGTTTATCAAAGCGGTCAGCAAGAGAGCCCGCATATAAACTGAAGAGCAACATGGGCAAAAACTGAAGTCCAGTCACAATTCCAAGTTCAGATCCACCTTTATGCAGATCAGTGACAACAAGCCAATCTTGCGCAACACGCTGGGCCCAGGTTCCAGTATTAGAAATAAGGTTTGCCGTAAAGAGAAGAGTGAAATTTGGGTATTGAAAGGATCTAAGAGTAGAAATCTTCTGGGTCTTGTCATTCACTTTTTCACTCACAACCTGATACTACGCAACTATCCACTACTAGGCATTAGAATATCGATGTGAAACAAGCACTGCCGGTAGTAATCGTTGGAACATGCGCATGGGCAGTTGCCTTAGTGGTTGAGATAGCGATCAGCGCAAAAACAAGCAGCATCTGGATTTGTGTTGCAGGTATTGGCCTTGGGCTACTTGGAGTTGCTTATATATTGCGAGGACTTGTTAAAAACAGAAAGAAGTTTTAGTTCTCGTTCTCAACTTGAGAAGCAATACCGCGAAGCACCTTTGCAAGTCGCTCTGATTCAGCGCTCGATGGATGGCGGCCATGGCGCAAGCCATTTCCAACTTTGTCGAGCATCTTGATTGTGTCTTCAATAATTGTTGCGAGGTCATCTGGGTTGATGCGGTTGTTTGCAACAACAGATGCTGGCTCATCAATGATTCGTACTGAAAGAGCTTGTGGTCCACGGCGGCCTTCTGCAACACCGAATTCAAGTTTTGTTCCAGGCTTAATAGTTGGAACACCAGTTGGGAGGGCAGAGGCAGCGAGATAAACATCTTCGCCCTCTTCAGATGCGATAAATCCAAAACCCTTTTCAAGGCTGAACCATTTCACGCGGCCTATAGGCATTTTCGCAATCTCCCTTCCTTACTTAATTTGTGAATAGTGGATTAGTTTAACCGATGAATGAGCTGGCTCGTTATTCGGGTATTCGAGCGCTTATTCGGCCACGATNAGCGCCTCAGAATGAGCGCCGCAGCCGTGATCTACCGAAACTACGCGGGCATCTTCNGGTGAGAGCGCATTGGCGCAAACACCGAAGGCACTTCGCAAAGATCCTGCAATAGGAATAAAGAAACCACATGAGTGACATGGCTTAGGTGCATATTGAGCAATTGGAGTTGCCGGTCCCCGGTCCCCACTATGCCAACGCTTACTTGCCGCATCAATTCCTTCAACTGAAAGAACTCGTGCACGTCCTAGTCCTAATTCAAATGCTTCCTTCAAATCTAATTCACCATCACTTGGAAGTTCTGCAAAACCTGGAACTAAACGAACATCATCTGCTGATGTTGGAATGATGTCGCCAACGCCAACATCGCCAGGCAAAATGCGGTCCTTATAAGGAACCCATTCAGGAGCAAGTAATGACTCGGCGCCTGGAAGCAGAACAACATCACAAATAGTTGCAGGAGAATCAGAATCTAGCTTTGCAACTGTTACTGCCCAACGCCATCCGTGATAACCAGGAAGTGAGCTTTCAAAAAGGTATGTACAGATGCGCTCATCTTCAGCATCAATAGAAACAAGCTCGCCAACAAACTTCGCATCATGGGAATCTTCACATGCTGCTTGGCGCGCAAGTTCAAGTGCGTTGAACGGATCTTTGACTGACATGGCTCAATTGTAGAGGCAATATCGCAATGAAAAAGCCCTCGGGATTCCCGAGGGCTTTATGCAATCTACGCGTATTAGAAGTCCATATCTCCGCCACCAGCAGGAGCTGCTGCCGCTGACTTAGGTTCTGGCTTATCTGTAATGACTGCCTCTGTTGTGAGGAAGAGCGCTGCGATAGATGCTGCGTTTTGAAGAGCAGAACGTGTGACCTTTGCTGGATCAATAATTCCAGATTTGATCATATCTACATATTCACCAGTTGCAGCATTAAGTCCCCAACCTGATTCCAAGTTACGAACCTTCTCAACAACAACTCCGCCTTCAAGGCCCGCGTTAATAGCAATTTGCTTAAGAGGTGCTTCAATTCCGAACTCAACAATACGAGCGCCGGTTGCTTCATCTCCTGCGAGTGAGAGCTTTGCAAGTGCAATCTTTCCAGCTTGAAGAAGAGCAACGCCGCCGCCGGCAACGATTCCTTCTTCTACTGCAGCCTTTGCATTGCGCACTGCATCTTCGATGCGATGCTTACGCTCTTTAAGCTCAACTTCTGTTGCAGCTCCTGCCTTAATGACAGCAACTCCTCCAGCAAGCTTTGCAAGGCGTTCTTGAAGCTTCTCACGATCATAATCAGAATCGCTGTTCTCGATCTCGGCGCGAATTTGATTGACGCGGCCCTTAATCTGATCAGCATCTCCTGAGCCCTCAACAATTGTTGTCTCTTCCTTACCAACAACAACTTTGCGAGCTTTTCCAAGTAGATCCATAGTTGCGCTCTCAAGCTTGAGACCAACTTCTTCAGAGATAACTGTTGCGCCAGTCAAGATTGCAATGTCTTGGAGCATTGCCTTGCGGCGATCTCCAAAGCCAGGTGCCTTAACAGCGACAGAGCGGAATGTTCCGCGAATCTTGTTTACTACCAAAGTTGCAAGGGCTTCACCCTCAACATCTTCAGCAAGAATAAGAAGCGGCTTACCTGATTGCATTACTTTTTCAAGAATTGGAACTAGATCTTTGATGTTTGTGATCTTGCCACTTGAGATCAAAATGTAGGCATCTTCAAGGACTGCTTCCATGCGATCTGAATCAGTTGTGAAGTAAGGCGAGATGTAGCCCTTATCAAAACGCATACCTTCGGTGAGCTCTAGCTCGAGACCGAATGTATTGCTCTCTTCAACGGTGATAACGCCTTCTTTGCCGACCTTATCCATCGCTTCAGCGATCATCTCACCGATTGTGGTGTCAGCAGCAGAGATAGATGCAGTAGCTGCGATCTGCTCCTTTGTATCAACGTTCTTAGCCATCTTAGAAAGTTCAGCTGAGATTGCTTCAACGGCCTTTTCGATACCACGCTTAAGAGCCATTGGATTTGATCCAGCAGCAACGTTGCGAAGTCCTTCACGCACGAGTGCTTGAGCCAATACTGTTGCAGTTGTTGTTCCGTCTCCTGCAACATCATCTGTCTTCTTAGCAACTTCTTTTACTAATTCTGCGCCGATTTTTTCCCAAGGATCATCGAGTTCGATCTCTTTGGCGATGGAGACACCATCGTTTGTGATTGTGGGAGCGCCCCACTTCTTTTCAAGAACAACGTTACGACCGCGAGGTCCAAGTGTTACTTTGACGGCGTCAGCGAGCGCATTCATCCCGCGCTCAAGACCACGACGAGCCTCTTCATTAAAGGCGATCATCTTTGCCATGTTTTACTCCTCATAAATTCATTAGCTTAAAGGCGATTTAGCACTCTGGTACTTCGAGTGATAAAACCAAATCTAGAGCAGGCTGGGGCTCTGGGCAAACCGAGGGGTGCCTGCTCACGCGTGGGCTGGGGGCAGAACTGCCAAAATCTCTAAGTTGGCTCTCAGAAATACCTAAGTGTCACCACAGATCGGCGCCCCATGATCTACCCATGAGAACAAAGAACAGCAAGTTACCTTCAGCTAAACCACAAATCGCTCTCCTTGCGATGGCGCTCGTTATTAGCTCTGGAGCTGTTTATGCCCAGGCGCACCGCGGCCAAGTGAGCACAAGTAACCCAACACAAGCTGTTCAAAGTTCTCAAAGTTCTCAAAGTTCTCAAAGTACTCAAAGTACTCAGAGCGTCACGACTTCTACAAGCTCATCATTCACACAACCTGCGCCATCAACTAGCAAGGGAACCACACACTCTCACCGAAGCACGCTTCTACAAATTGTGGGCGGAGCGCATGGTGATGATGACGGTGAAAATGGTGATGATTGATCCATGGACCTCTTCAGTCACATTTTCTCTGCTGTAGTTGCAATTCCTGCAAGTTATATGGGATTAGTTCTCTTGATCAAAGTTGTTATGCCAAGGATTGCCAAAACTAGCAGGACATATAAATTTTAATTCCGCAGCTAACCGAGCTTAAAACCCTCTGCTCTTTTTGATGAGCGAACATCACGCAGTCTGCGAAGACGTTTAATGAGCATTGGTTCTAATTCGTAAGCTATTTCCTTGTCAATAAGAACACTGAGCAATTGGTAATAGGCAGCGGGAGCTAAATCAAAAGTCTCTTTAATAGCAGATTCTTTTGCCCCTGCATGGCGCCACCATTGACGCTCAAAAGCCAAGATTGATAGCTCAAGCTCTGTTAATTCTGCCTTACCCATAATGAGAACATCATAGAAGGAAGCACTGACAGTGGGCGCTTTTTGCCTCTAATTGAGGGATGGCATGTTGCTGTGGTAATCGAAAGATTTCGCTGCACGGATTAAGTTACGCGCCATCGTTGGGAAGATAAATCCATGAAATGGATAAACCAGAGCCCAGTAAATATGACCACCCATGCCATGGGGTTGAAATGTTGCGGTCTGGATCATGCGGCGCTGCTTCTTGCCATCATGGTCTACTTCGGCAATTTCAAAGCGCAACCATGCTTTGCCAGGCAAGATCATCTCCGCCACCAAAGTCAGTATGTGTTCGCGCTCTAAAAATTCCACTCTCCAAAAGTCCAGGGATTCTCCTTGTCGCAAAAAGTCAGGATCACGACGGCCGCGGCGTAGACCAACTCCACCAATCATGCTGTCCATAAGACCGCGCAGATACCAGAGCAGATCTGCCCCATACCAACCGTGGTCCCCACCAATTTGTTCAATTGCCCGCCAAAGCGACTTTAAAGATGCGTCGGTATAAAAAATTCTTTCGTCTTTATATTCAGCAGCCCCAGACCATTCAGGATCTCCCTGAGTCTTTTGCCAGGGTGGCATATATAAAGATGCATCTGACCAGCGTGATTCAACGAGGTGAGCTTCAACTTTTTCAAGTGCCAGAGCAAATGCTTTTTCGATAGTGAGTAAGCCTTCAGGGGGTAGAGGAATAATCTGATTCACATTTTTCGCAGGATCTGCGATTACTTCGTTGACTAGTGATCCAACCAGTGGTCTGGCAAGTGATGTGGGAACTGGTGTCACAAGCCCAATCCACAAGCTTGAAAAAGCAGGGGTGAGAAATGGAATTTTGATAAAAATACGCTTGCGTAAATGGCTTACCTTGGCGAAAGTTTGAATCATATTCTCATAAGTCAAAACATCTGGCCCGCCGATATCAAATACGCCCTCTACTGGCTTTTGAAATTTTGCAGCAGTAGTGAGGTAGTAGAGCACATCCCGGACAGCAATTGGCTGCGTACGATTTCGAACCCATTTAGGCGTAATCATGATGGGAAGCCTGTGAGTCATGTGTCGGATCATTTCAAATGACGCAGAACCTGAACCGATGATGACGCCCGCTCTAAATTCAAGGACCGGGACCGTTCCATATGCGAGTCTCTTGCCGGTATTAGCGCGCGACTCAAGGTGCATACTCTGCTTCTCATCATTAGCTATGCCGCCTAAGTAAACAATTTGCTTCACATCTGCAACACGCGATGCATGGGCGAAATTTGCCGCCATGTTTTCTTCTAATTTATCGAAGCGAGTTCCTGCATTAATGGAGTGGAGTAAATAGAAGGCAGTGTGAACCCCCATGAGAGCGCTCTTGGTAGATTCAAAATCATCGGCATTGCCTTCGAAGATTTCGACCATATTTGCCCATGGCTGTGATGAAATTTTCTGGCGGTCGCGAACGAAAACTCTGACCTTCATATTTTGATTGAGAAGCGCCCGAACTAGCCTTCCTCCAACATAGCCAGAGGCACCAGTCACAAGANCTAGCCGGTCTTTCGGTGCATCGCTCATGAGAGAAACAGTAGACTTACCCCATAGAAATAACGAGCGGAAAAGGAACTTTACGTTGAATTCCAACGGAGCAGTCGGAGCGGTACCCGTCTATGGACAGACCCCTGCTGAACAGCAAGAAGTCCTCTCAGCGTTTGCCAGTTGGGTCAAAGATTTCAAGGGAAAGCCTCGGGTAGTCATCCTCGGAGGTGGCTTCGGAGGATTAGCTGCTGCAAAAGCGCTCGGTCGTCACGCGGATGTCACAGTTGTTGATCGCAACAACTACCAAACTTTCTTGCCTCTTCTTTATCAAGTTTCAACAGCCGGTATCGCAGCAGACCATGTGGCCTTTCCTATAAGAGGCGCCGTACGCAAATATGATGCAAAGTTTCGTATGGGCTCTCCTATCTCTGTCGATCACAAGAATAAAACCGTAAAGCTTGATAGCTCAGAGCTTCTCCCTTTTGATTTTCTTATAGTTGCACTTGGTTCTGTCACCGCAGACTTTGGTGTGCCAGGTGTAAGTGAATACACGCTTGGCATGAAAACTATCCAAGAGTCAGTGCTTATTCGCTCAGAAGTAATGCGCCGCTTTGAAGACCTCTGCCGCTTTCAAGATGACACACGCCTTTCCATCGTTGTTGTTGGAGGTGGCCCAACTGGTGTTGAAATGGCTGGAGCGTTCGCCGAACTTCGTCATGGCCCACTTCGCCATGACAATGAACATGCATCAAAGCATGTAGACATTTATTTGATTGAGGCCGGCCCACGCTTGCTACCTATGTTTGCAGAGAAACTAACAGATAACGCCAAGAAGGAACTTGAGAAGATGGGCGTGAATGTCATGCTCAATACTCAAGTGAAGTCAATCGATCATGGCCAAATCAACTTCGGCGATGGAACAAATATGCGTGCGCATGTCATTGTCTGGGCCGCTGGCGTAAAAGGTGCACCAGCTATTAACCAACTTGGCGTTCAGGTAGAAGCCAATCGCCTCAAGACCGACCCAACTCTTCAAGTTTCTCACTACCCATATATATTCGCAGTTGGTGACGTTGCAGGAACGAAAGGCGCAAACGGTCGCTTCTTGCCACAAGTTGCTCCAGTTGCCATGCAACAAGGTCGTTTCGCGGCGGCGCAGATTTTGCGTTTGATGAGGGGCAAGAAACTTAGAGAATTTAAATACGTTGATAAAGGCTCTATGGCAACTATCGGTCGCCACAAAGCAATTATCGAAGTAAAAGGCCTAAAAATTAGCGGACCTATTGCTTGGTTTGGCTGGTTGTTCTTGCACCTTTTCTACCTCATGGGTGGCCGAAACAAAGTTGCGACGATTGCAGACTGGACTTGGAATTACTTCACATTTGACCGCGGTAATCGCAACATCATGGATTCCATTTAATACTCGCCATGGCATATATCGACCTGCGTAGTCACAAGGTATGGAGCGTTGAAGGAGAAGATAACGGTGCGCCTCTACTTCTTCTTCATGGCGGTCTAAGTTCAACAGAGAGTTTTGATTGGCAAGTAATGCCAGCTGTAGGTCACAGGTTTCACGTTTATGGCTATGACCGCACAGCTCACGGTAGAACTCCAGTACGTGAGGGTTATTACCACTTTGATTTTCAAACCGATGAAGCAATTTC
>JGI26470J50227_1000715_pt1 | contig 12970 bp, 25 predicted proteins | sample FreactTroBogLake_FD_50227 | JGI IMG/M metagenome (IMG submission 50227) | reverse complement strand
CTCGCAAGTCTTTTTAGTCGTTCGTCCTCGAGTACTTGAGCTGAATAGTGTCAGTACTTTCGCCCCATGTTTATACAAGTTTATACGGCTGCGCGGCGGCGACGTACTGGAGCTGCTGGCGCTTCTGCTTCCTCAATCATCGAAGCATCTTCAATCTCTAAAGACGGCTCTTCTACGGCAGATTCTACGTTCATTGACTCAAAACGAATTACTTTAAAGATCGGCGTATAAACTTTGCCGTATGACTTATGAGCGTAATGTTCTGTAGACAAAGCTACGATAGCCACTGGCTTAGTTGGATCTTTGTCGATCTGCGTTGCGATTTCAGCGCCTAAAGATTGCAAAGCCCGTTTACCGCCAACTGAAGTTGTTGCAAAGCGAGCTACCAAATCTTTATCGTCACCATTGATACAAGTAATTTCTAGACCTACTTGAGTTTCCCAACCACGTTTAGCGTTAGCTGGCGCTGGCTCTAACTCAGGCAATGGTTGGCTAATAGCTACCATCTTCTCGCCCAATACTTCTGCATTACCCCAAGCAATGAAGCCATGTACAAAGCTAAAAGGATTAACAGCCCATTCAGAACCTTCTTGAATTTCTGTTTGGTCTGATCCAAATACCCAATGACCTGTCTTATCCATTTTGATAATGACTGTACCAACATCGGCTACATTAGCAAGATTAGATTTGAGTGCCTTAGATAAATCGGCTACTGCTGGAAGGTTTGCACCTTTAAATGTTGTTAAATTACTCATTGTTCTTTATTCCTTAGTTTAGTTTATTAAGGGCTGCGGTAAGTTGCTTCCCGATTTGTAAAACCGCTGGTCTGGGATCGCTCTCAGGCACTAACGTACTACCACTACTTACTGCTACTACTAAATCTTTAATCGTGTCTTTACCACTTTTGCCAAGCAATTTTTCCGCTTGAGCCGGAGTTATTACCTCCAACGGCTTATGCGGTGAAATTCCTTTAGTGGATAAAGCTATTGCAGCTTCATGCTCATTAGCCCATTGGCGTATGGCTCGTTTAGCTACTAGCTTAAAGCCGGGTACTGCTACTTCAGCTTCTAGCATTTGGTGTGCCAACTCGCGTAAATCTTTAATCCAATCTTCTAATATATTGGCTTGTTGTAAATAAATTGCAATCAATTCAGGTTTTAAGTTCTTTAATGCAATCTGAGTTGATCTAGCAACTGCGCCTGTCATTAAAGGACAGGTTGGTTTTGCAGCACACCAACGGCAATGGCTACCAGACTTGAGTTCTGCATCGCTTTTCTCGGCTTCTTTAACAGCTCTAGCCAATTGCTGTTCAAACTCCTTAATGCGCTCTGGCGTTGTTATCCAGCGGCGCATTTCAGGCGGCTGAACAATAATGATCTCAATCTCAGTTGCGCCTTCAAACGCCCATTTGGTCTTAGCGGTACGCATGGCTGCTGCGGCGTAGAACATCCCCTGATAGTTCTCTGTTGCGTTAACAATCACGCCTGAACCAAATTTCCAATCAAGGACAATGGCTTTGTCGCCCATGCGACCAATCAGGTCAGCCGAACCAAACACACCGGGCAAAAACTCGCCAAAATCAACCTCGGATTCAACTGTGTAATTCATCTCAAAGTCAGGGTCAACTTGCGCCAAGTTCTTTAACGCTGGCACGATCTTGTCATCGTATAAGTCTTGCGTGACTTCAAGTTCTTTATATTTAAAACCAATGATCGATTCAGGGGGGTCAAGTGGATGCTCAAGAATCTCTGCGATTGCGTTATGTAGCAATGTTCCTTCATCGGCATATTTACTTGAAGGCTTTGGTGGCATCTTAGCGCACAAGGCTACCGATGCTGGGCAGTTGATTACCCGTGAGGCGGTAGAACCGCCTACAATACTTGAATGTTTTGCCATTTTATTTCCTCTTTATCCTTTAGAACTTTCAGTGTAACACATTCTTTTTTGTGTGCAACACTTTTTATGATATATTTATTATGAACGAACGCGAACGTGAGATAGAAAAGTATTTTGTTTGGTCAGTTGAGTCTATAGGTGGAAAGACCTATAAGTTCAAATCTCCCACGCAACGCGGCGTTTCAGACCGTATTGCTTGTATTCCGAATGGCAATACATGGTTTGTAGAATTAAAGCGACCCAAAGGTGGATACTTGTCACCGATGCAAAAAATATTTAGGGATGATGTTGTAGCTTTAAAACAACGGTATGTTTGTTTATATACGAAAGAAATGATTAATGAATGGATCGTTAAGGCTTAGGGACTATCAAGAGAAAGCTGTTGGCTTCTTATATGAGAACGACAGAGCGATGGTTTTGGCATCAGTAGGCGCGGGTAAGACCGCGATTGCTTTAACTGCCATGAAGGAAATGCTTGATAACAAATTTGTTAAGCGCTGGCTAGTGCTTGCGCCCAAGCGCGTTTGCACCGATGTATGGAAACAAGAGCGCGACAAATGGGCTAAAGGGCTAATTATGAGCGTTTGCGTTGGAACACCAAAGCAACGGTTAGAAGCCCTTAGATCCAAGTCCAAAGTGGTTGTGATTAATTACGACAACATTCAATGGCTAACCGAGCAATACTTAGACTTTGATGGTATTGTGTTTGATGAGTTAACCAAACTCAAAAACCCGTCAGGCACACGGTTCAAAGCCCTCAATAAAGTGCTAGATCCCATAAAGATCCGTTGGGGGCTTACTGGCTCATTTACCAGCAACGGCTTGGAAGATGTCTTTGGTCAGTGTAAGATCGTCGATCAACAGCTATTAGGCAGAAGCAAGGGCGCATTCTTGCAGCAATATTTTGTTTGCATCAATCGTGACTTTGGCGATTGGCAACCTCGGCTGGGCGCATTGGAGCTTGTGATGCAGCGAATCCGCCCAGCCACTTTTCTTTTGGAATCATCAGAGTACAAGGATCAGCTTCCACCACTGCACACCGTAGAGATACGTTGCGATCTGCCAAATCGCGAACCCTACGAGAAGATGAAGAAAGATTTTGTTCATCAGTTTCCAGAAGCTAAAGTAATTGCTGCTAATTCTGGCGTAGTTACACAAAAGTTACAACAGATGGCATCAGGATTTTGTTATTACACAGAAAAAACACCGTCTAGTAACCCGGGTCAGTTTGACATTAAACAAACGCCAGTGTGGTTTTCTGACCACAGGTTTGAATCCCTTGATGAGCTATTAGCCGAGAACCAACGGGCTAATACGTTGTTAATTTACAACTATAAGGAAGAATTAGCTGAACTTAAGCGTCGCTATCCTCATGCTCAAACGCTAGATGATAAAGATGCCATCGAGCGTTGGAACGCGGGCAAGATCGAGCTGTTGCTATTGCACCCTAAGTCCGCCGGGCATGGGTTAAACTTGCAGCATGGTGGTAGCAAGTTGGTATTCATTAGCTTGCCTTGGAGTTTGGAGTTGTACGAGCAGACCATTGGACGCTTGCATCGTAGTGGTCAGAAGCATGAGGTTTGGTGCTATGTGCTATTGACTAACAAGACGATTGACGAGCGTATCTGGGCGGCGTTGGCTGACAAACGGGCAATATCCGATATAGCAATTGAAGAACTCAAATAGCAAAAAAGCAACACAATGCTTTACAATATAAATAAATCTGTTACATTAGCTAAAACTAAGGAGCAGAAATGATACAACCAGTTAGCCCAGTATTTCCTGTATACCCGACACATAATAAGCAACCGCCGAAGGATAGAAAATGAAATGGCTTAGAAAGAAACAACCAGCAAAGACTTATAGCTGGAGATCACTAACCGATATTTTGTCGACTTTGGATGAAGAGGAAGTGGGCAATCTATTGGAACAAGAACTAGAAGGTGAAAAGCGTTGGACTATCGTACAGCGTTTGCATCAAAGGTACACCATTCTTCGTGCAGCAAGAGAACGGGAAAAGCTTCGCAAACAAATTGCTGCGTAAACTGATTTAACTAGAGGAAAAATCATGAAAACACCTTACATTTGGACTAAAGCTGGAACGGACATTACAAAGCGTTGGCGCACTCAATATGGCTGGATACCGCCATCAGAGCTACAAGAGTACAAAGACAAATGGAAGTACTATCAAAACTTGCCGTTGCGTGAGCTTGATGCTGACGCTAAAGAGATGTATGAAATTGTTCTGCAACGAGCTAAAGTAGCGAGGATCAAATGAACGACTTATCACACGACATCATTCGACTTAAAAAGCTATTAAATCAATTAGAGGTATTGAACGCTAATCCCGGCATGATTGGTAAAAAGTTAATTACCGATGCAGTGGAGGAAATTAAAATCGTGGTAATTCGACTTGAAATTCAGGTGGCGAACTATGCAGACTAATTGGGATGACAAAATAGCTATTGCCGTTTTGGCAGTTGCCGCTATTATTTTAATTTCGGCAATTCGTCTTGGCATACGATTAGGGGGTTGGGCATGACTACATGGACATTAGCAGAATTAGGTTGCACTGGTGATTGTCAACAAGGGCAACTTCCGTGTACTTGCAAAGCTAATACTGATACAGAGGAAAATTTATATGAGCAACGATACTTTAAAGAACCTATTCCGTTCTTCGGATGGTTTAACAAAGAAGATGCCGATGACTGAAGAAAAGAAATTGGCTAAAGCATTGGCAGATGCAGACTATTGGCGGTTAGCCTACGATAAATTATTACGTCATATTGAGCATCAAGATAAATATATTCGTCACCTTGAAGAACAAACTTGGAGAAAGATAGTAAAACAATGAACGACCCTGTAAATAGACCTAAACACTACACTAGCCACCCATCCGGAGTGGAGTGTATCGAGATTACTCGCCACATGAACTTTAATCTTGGTAATGCCATTAAGTATATTTGGCGAGCCGGAATGAAAGATGAATACCTTCAAGAACTTAAAAAAGCGCGATGGTATATAGACGACGAAATTGCCAAGATGGAAGAATCTAAATGAGCCAATGGCTAATAGCCTTTATTGGGATTGTGTATCTTGTAGTGGCAGCCGATTTGTTCCGTAAAGGGCAGATCGGATTAGCTATTGCTTTCTTAGGGTATTCCCTAGGTAACGTCGGGCTATTCTTAGAAGCCAAATAATCGTATATAATTATTGCATTGCAACATAACCTATGGAGAAAATCATGTTTACATTTGAAGAGCAGTATAAAAAGTTTGAACAATTGAACGAGCGCACCAAACAGGCTTATGAGTTCTGGATTAATGCAGTAGTCTCAACTTGGGAAGACTTTTTCAAACCTAAAAAAAAATAATAAGTTCCAATTAGTACCTAAAGGTTGCAAATTGCAACCTTTTTTTATACTTATAGATATTAAATGACTTATTAATAAGGCTTTAAGCTATTTAAGGACTCATTAATAAGGCATGGTAATGCAATTGCGTTGTCAACAGAAGTGTTGATAGACCGCACAATCTATATAAAATGTCGACAAAAATGTACATATACCGGCAATATGTCTACAAAACTGCAAATTTTATACCCTTTAGAGTTCATGACCGTCAAACCCTAGCTCCAAGCCCACAGCCATTTTTCTACGCTTAAAAGTAGCGTCATGCAGCGTCCATTTACCAGATTTGTGCCTAGAGCAGTGGATCATTTCGTGAGCCATTGATCGCACTACTGTATCGTAATGACCGCAGCGAGCTTTAGATATACTAAAAATATGCGATTTAGCCATTGATTCATCGTATTCATAAGTAGCCATAACGCTATGGTCATCAACAATATCAAATCGACATAGCTCACTAGGCGGCAAATCCCACTTTAAGAATGGATCGCATTTAGCTAATGTTAAATAAATTGCTTCAAGAATTTTGGGCGTGATTTTCATATTTTATTGATGCAACCGCGGAACTCAAACTCACCGTTTTGCTCATCGCTAACCATGATTAGCTCTGGCATTAACATTCTACCTTGGTCAAAAGACAACATGACAAAACCACTACGCCAGTCTTTAGGGCTATCTTCACAGTATTCAAAGGTAGGCGACATAGTATCCGCTAAACAACCGGTTTGAACCCCATAAAAGTTGCCTTGATAGTTTGAAATTGGTTGTACGGCAAGGACGTGCGTATGCCCCGTAATAATGTTCGTGTTGCCCGCTGCCAGCAAATTGCTATAACCCGCAGTGCGTCCTCCCTTAAAACGGTGTTTAATTACGGTATCTTCCCCGATCCAAAAGCTCCAGCAGGTTTCCCACTCAGGAAAATGATATTTCAAGCTAAAGCCGTCCACACCGCTGTATTCTGGCACTTTATTGACTAGCCAACTCTCATAGCGCATATCGTGGTTGCCTAGTGTCCAGATCAACCGACAGCCGGGAGGTCGATGCTTAACGATTTCATCAAGGTGATAACGGCAAGATTCTAACTCTTGCAATACGGTAGGCTTGGCATCGTAATTAATTGACGGAAAACGGCTCAAAACCTGCCCATCAAAGGCGTCGCCGTTGCAGATGATCACTTGTGGCTTAAAGGTATCAATCATCAACAGAAGGGCTTTAAATGCCGTAGTAGTGGTATCGGTAAAATGCGCGTCTGAGAACACAATAACGCGCTTTACTTTGTCAACGTCAATGCCTCTTCGGACGTTATGTGATGCTTGTTCTACTTTTTTGAGTGGGGGCTTTTTTTCATTCCGTTGAGAATTGCTGGTAGGAAGGTCTATTTTGTATCGGATTTCGATATTTCGTCGACGGGTCATAGCACTTCTAGGATTTATACTTAGTTTTTTTCCTACAAGGGTAGGAGAACCTAGTTTTTTCCACAGTGCAATAAACTCCTCATCTGAGCAAACAACTTTATACCCCATGAAAAACCCCTATTTATTAAAATTTGCCCGCTATTTTTTTAATTTTTTGTTCCATTTCCCAATCCTCTCGGCATTCTGCGGAACAGAATCTACCTTGCGGAATGAGTTCATTGCAGCAAAGGCAATGCCCCGTATAGGGATGCTTTTGTTTATTACGAATGGCTTTAATTGCCAGATCACGATGCAAGGCTTCCATATCAGAAGCCTCATCAAAAAAATCACTCATTTAATCACTTCATCGTATTGTTTGTAACAGGCTGCAAGGGCTGTCCTAATTGTGTCTGCTCTGGCAGCTTCCCGTTCAAGAAAGATTGCATCTTCGGCAAAAAGGGATCGCCCAGTGCCACCTTGTCCATTGATGGATAGTGCGTTACTGGGGCGGGCGGGGCGCTTGTGCAGCTCGCTAAGAGCGTTAAAGAGCTGAATATTGATAGCATCAATTTGTTCATTTTGATTTTTCCTAATAGCATCTACAGCTTGTTGATTGGCAATCTCTTTTTGGCGAATCGCTTCTTCTAAAGCAAGTTTTTGCTTTTCGTACTTGGTATTAAGTCGCCAACCATTGACTTCCCAACCAGCACCAAAAGTTAGCGCAATAGCGACAATAACACCAATTAAGCGTAAATTTAAGCCTACTAAGAACCCGAACATTGCGCGTACTCCTCTTGCCTACGTTTGACAAGCCCCGGTAGCACCTTGCCACCAGCCTTATCCCAAGCTAGTAGCCCCTTGCAAGCCCCATCATAATCACCTGAATTGAGCTTTTTATTAAGGGCTGAATGACAGAAAGCAGACACCCCAACATTATAGGTAAAATCCAAATAAGCATCATATTCTCCTTGAGAGATAGGCACATGGATGCAAGCAACCATGCCTTTTGCATGAGAGTCTAGGCTATTTTCAAGCGTTTTTAATGCTCGTACAGGATCAGTTTTATCACCTAATTTGACCCCATCAGCCTGCCCAAAGCCCACAGTTGCTACCCCTGCCGTATCTTTATAGGCTGTACCGCTATAGCCTTCGTGCATGGCTACACCAACTAAAACGGATGCGCTTGCCACAAGCGAGGCAGCAGCCATCCTAATCTTGTCAGCCATTTTTCTTTTTAGTTGGCTTTTTTGCTACTTTTGTAGTAATTTTGGCAACGGCTTTTTTAACCGCGGGTTTGCGAGTAGTGGCTTTTTTAAGTGTGGGCTTTTTAGGCTCTTCGCTTAAAGAAACAATCTCAACAATTTCTTCTTTAGGTACGAGGAAAGGTTTTCTTTGAAGGAGCGCTGCAATTTTTTTAAGCATTATTTGTCCGCCTTTTGGTCAAGTCTGTCAAAAATCTTATCTAAAATTGCTTCTAGCTTATCGAATCTAGCATTAATGTCAACTTTTTTGACATAGTTTTCAGCTACATTTAGTTCTAAACTGGTAACATCTCTTTTAAGTTGCTGAGTTGCATCCCAGACTTGCCTTGCAAACCAACCAATAGCGGCTATGATGGCAGATAAAGCAATGTCAATTAATTGTTGCCACTCCATAAAGCCCCCATTTTAAACACTTAATTTATAGAAATTCTAACACTTTATCGGGTTTTACAAAAGCATCGGGGTTATGCGGAGTAAAGTCCCACCAAAGAAACTGATTTTTAGCTAAATATACCCTATTTTCAAGTAAATTGATATTCTCTGTATGTCCAAATATAAGGGGATCTGACACCGACCAAAGTACTATTCCGGGTTTATTTTCAGCCCAAGCTAAGTGCTGAAAAAAACTATCTATTCCAACCCATGTTCTACACTCTTGTATAAGACTACGAAGCTCTGCAATAGGTAGGTTTTTGCGAAAATCAGGGGTTAATTGTTCTTCACCTTCTATCCCAATTTGGATTATTGGCTCATCTATAAGAGCTATTAATTCTTTCCAATAAGGATAATTTTTTGGGTTTTGTTTGCCATTAATTAGCTTTTTGGCAAAAGGTTGAATAATAATCATAAATATAACTTTTTAAAGGCATCTGCCAAACTACCTTTCCAATCCCATTGGCTCATCTTTTTATAGATATTCCATTGGTCTAAATCCCCAAATAAAGCTTGTGCTTCAGCAATTGACCTACAGGGAGTTATTTCAGGATAGCAGCCAAAGACCATTGGATTTGGGATACTATCCAATATGCTATTGAAAACGATGTGATCGCCCAAACCACAGTTAAGTACAACAATAGTCCTATCAGAATTGCCCACAATATTTCTAAAAATTTGTTCATCATGTTCATACATTTCCCTTTTGGTTTCAGACCGAATTCCGCCTTCTGGGTTCTTCATGTGCCATGTAACCGATTCTGGAACTACCAAAATCTTATATCCTTTTTTCTTTAAACCATAGGTAAATAAAGTTTCTTCTCTATGGGCTATTCTAGAAAGCCCCAAATTGTAGTCATGTATTCCTGCTCTATACAGAAAAGAACAATGTAAATGGTCTACTTCTTTGCATCTAGGAATATAATTCCATTGAATATTTGGCTCTAAATCAATTTGTTCTATATTTCCAGTTACTTTTAAAGTATCAGGCATATAAGGAGGAGTAAGAATAGAACCTCCTATAGCTCCAATTTTAGGGGTTGTATATCGGTACAAGTTTTCTAAAACATTTGATTCTGGAATGGCATCATCATCACATCTCCAAACCCAATCAAAACCCATTGTATTAGCCATTTGATGAATATGATGCTGTCCCTTTTTTCTAGCAAATAACCATTCCCACTTTAAATTTTTAGAATCCATAATGGAAAATAAATGCTTATATATAGGGTTTTCCCTCATATCTTGAGGTTCATCATTATCATCAAAAATGACCAGCTTATCTGGAAGTCTGGTCTGATTAATGATTGCCGAAAGAACTAATGGCAAAGTTGTTGTATATCGCCCTCTAGTGGCTACGGAGCAGAGTATTTGCATAGCATTAGATTGGATAGATTATTGGCATCAATGGCTTGTGGAAGGCTTGAAATGTCACCAGCATGATTAATGTATTCAAATTCAAATCCCGGAAAATGACTTTCATTTAAACCATGCAGTTTATGATGCTCACCCCAGAAGCCTTTAGGTTCATTCCAAGGAACAGTAATTAATAGCCGTTTGCAATGAGTTTTAAGCTTTTCTACAATTTCTAAGCCATTATCTAAATGTTCAATGACTTCAAAAGCAATAATAGTATCGTAAACATCCAAAAGATAGGTATTAATATCACCATAAAAAAACTGAGAATTANTACCCCAATACTGATTTTTAGCCACTTCCACAATAATTGGGTCATAGTCAATTCCTGTGTATTGAATTTCTTTAGGGAAAAATTGAACACCATATCCTGTAGTGCAACCAAGTTCAAATATAGTTGATCCAAATAATTGTTGATTTGCCCATTCATAGCGTTGTTTTTCTCTTGGGAATACTTTATCATTTTTAAGAAATACTGCTCTTTCATAGCTATTGGTAAGTAAATACTTGTAATACTCAAGATTGTATTTTTTAGCTAACTTTAGTTGATTTATATGGAATTTATATTTCCAATCTTGTACTAAAGCTGAATCATTCATTGTGCCTTCAGCTTTATGATATATGGGGTATGTACCATTATTAGAACACTCTATTANGGTAAACCCTTCTTTCTCAGCTTTAAAGCAAAACTCTATATCTTCACAACCACCAGTTTCATAATCTTCATTAAGCAATCCAATGGTGGTAAATACTTTTAAATCAATCATGACACAAAAGAAAATCCCAAACTGTCTTTGAGTAATAGGGGAGTACTGACCAAGAATATAATTTACATCGCTTTGATCTAACCATTCCAACCAACGATTTTTAGGTTGGTTTAAAAGAATTGTGTCATTATTTAACAACACAATTTTTTGACAAGTTGANGCTTTGATTCCTTCATTGGTTGCTTTAGCATAACCAATAGGGTCTTTATTCCAAACTGTACGCAAGTTGGGAATAGCAGTTTGCAAATAAGCTAAATATTGTGCAGTATTATCAGTACAGCCATTAGCAGAAATGACCAACTCTATGTCGGTCATTTCGGTATATTTAACAATGGAATCTATACAGGGTTTAAGGTATTTTTCGCAATTGTTATAGGTTGGTATTACTACGCTATATTTCATTTATGATTGCTGTAGAAGTAGTTTTATCTATGGTCATGACACCATAGCATACTACATTCCAATCATCGGTCAAGGCTTCTTTTTCGCTAAGAGATAGCACATTAAGTTTAAAGTTTTTAAAAAGATACTCTTTATCCCCTTCAAACACTCTCCAAACATGGTCTTTAGATCCTCTGCCTTCAAGTCCCCTAGACTTGTTAAATCGAATTNTGTATTTATTCATACAATTTCTGCTGGATTTTGGCAAACAGGGACTTGAGCAACTGGTTCTACATACAAATTAAAATGGATAAACTGAATAGGTTTATTACTTGCATGGCGGGTAAAAGAATGGGCTAACCAAGCATTGGTAAACATCAGCATACCGGGTTTTGGTTCAAAGTTAATCATATTGCTGGCTGGCATAGCTTGGCTTGGATCTGATTCTGGCAAATTGATTTGAACTTTAGATGATCTAGGATCATGAAATACTGCTCTAGAACAATCTTTAGGGGTTTCAGTAAAGTAAAAACCAACAATTTGTGATCCAAAACCATGAATATGTTGATCCATAGCTGAATGTTTATAGTGTTCTTGACACCAAAATTCAGCAAATTTAGTGGTAAACCCTTCCATTGCATAACCTTGTTCTTTAAGGATATTCCATGCAGTTTGACCAATGTATTCAGATAATTTATCCATACCCTTGTATTCAAACAAGTTTCCTGTCATGTAAACAGGATAGATTTCATCTAATTTAGTTTCTTTTTTTCTTATAGCTACTGCTTTTTTACAAGCAGCTTTAGCATCAGCTAAAAATTCAGGCTTTTCTATAATATAGACAGTCGAAGGAAAATAATAAAAAGCCTGTAACTGTTCTTGGGTTGTGGCATCACTCACGATAATTCCTTAAATTAAACAATGGAAAATATATTAAACCACAAACAATATAATTTTCTTTGATTTACAACAAACTTTTATGGACTTCCTACACAAGTTGATGGGAATTGACGAGTAGAACCGGGATAAACAATACGAACTGCACCGCCGCCGCCAATTGCAGAATTGCTTGTTGGGTATGTTGCATGACCTCCGCCACCATATTTTCCTGCTGACCCACCATTTCCAGAGCCTCCTGCACAACCAGCAGAACCACCACCACCGCCAGTATTTGCAAGTAAAGCGCCTGCACCATTGCTTCCTTGGCCTAATAATCCAACTCCACCGCCATTTCCATTTCCAACGCCACCACCACCACCGCCACCACAGCCTGATGATGCTACAGGCAAAATTGAACCAGATCCACCCTTTCCAGAGTAACCACCAGCACCGCCACCGCCAGAAGATATACTTGTATAATTTGCATTTATAGCTGCGTTACCGCCATTACCGCCCCCACAACCAGTATAAGAACCTCCAGAATTAGCAAATCCTCCATAACCACCTTTAACAACCGAAACAGAGCAAAAATAACTATTGCTTGCACAGCTTCCACCCCAACAAGTTGGGCCTCCAGAACCAACTACTACTGTATAAGAATTTCCAGGTGTGACTGAATAATTATTTTTATATCCAAGACCTCCGCCTTGACCAGCAAACGCTAAATTAGTTCCGCCACATCCACAATAAACACCAGCACCTCCAGCGCCACCACCTACCGCAACAACAGATACTTTAGTTACTCCAGCGGGAGCTACCCAAGAATAAGTACCCGGAGTCGTATAAGATTGTGAACCGGGAGGTGCACCAAAACTTCTTTGATTTTGAAAAACAGCTTGTAGTGATCCAGCCATATTAGGTCAATCCTGATCCAGAAATTAGCCAAGTAGTTGAAGTCATTTTAATTGCAGTTGCTGATCCATATTGAGCCAAAGTTCTTGACCCAGTAGTTCCAGCAGAAGATAAATACATTGTGTCAGTAGTAATTGCAATAGTAACTGCTTGTGAAGTCATATTAATAAAACTGATAGCAGTACCAACTGGATAAGCTACAGAACCATTTGCAGGAATAGT
>JGI26470J50227_1000714_pt1 | contig 12975 bp, 9 predicted proteins | sample FreactTroBogLake_FD_50227 | JGI IMG/M metagenome (IMG submission 50227) | reverse complement strand
CCCCGGGGGCCGCTGAACAAGAAGGCTTGGGCAATCCGACCGGACTCCAAGGACTTCTTCAGAGTCGTAACGACAAATTCCTGTCCGGTGAGTTCGTTGAAACTACGGGGACGCTTCCGCGTCGCGGTCACTTCATAAGCCATGGCGTGCCAAGGATTCTAGCATATGCACCGCCCCACAAACAACAACAAAACCGTCGAGACCGCAGGGAATGGCCTCACGACAAGCCCAAGGGTAAGACCGTCGAGACCGTAGCGAGGATGGTGTTTGGCAAAGCCGACAGGGAAGAGAGAAGCGGAGCGTATCTTTGATACGTGAGCATTCGAACGAGCCTTCGGCGAAGCCAAACACCACCGCAGTAGGTCTCGAAGGGATGAAAGAAACCCCCGGCGACCGCCAAGCTACCCGCGGCACCCGGCCAGATTTCCTACCGTTGCTCCCTTCCGGGCCTAGCGGGGTTTGGAAGTGGCACGTTGCGCGGGGCCTGACGATCATTGCCGGAGGAACGGAGAGAGGGGGATTCGAACCCCCGGTAGGCGGTTAACCTACGTACGCTTTCCAAGCGTATGCCTTAAGCCACTCGGCCATCTCTCCAGCGCTAAGAACAATGAGACCGAGAGGATTCGAACCTCCGACCTTTAGATCCGCAATCTAATGCTCTATCCAACTGAGCTACGATCTCATAAGCGCACAAAAAAAAGTCCGGAGAGGAGAGGATTCGAACCTCCGGTACGGTTTTAGCCGTACAACTCCTTAGCAGGGAGCCCCATTCGGCCACTCTGGCACCTCTCCAGGGAAAACACACCAGCCACGGAGAGAGTGGGATTCGAACCCACGGTACGGTGACCCGCACGCCGGTTTTCAAGACCGGAGCCTTAAACCACTCGACCATCTCTCCAGGTTAGACGTTGGGAGGATACCGGAGTTCCCCCCGGCTGTCAAGCATCGGGACCCCCAAGGATCTCGTAAAGGCGGTCCAGGTCGTCGGCGGACACGTAGGTGATTTCGATCTTGCCTTTCCGGGCGTCGCCCTTGATGGTGACCCGGGTTCCGAGGCGCTCGATGAACCGCTGCTCCCAGTCGGCCACTTCGGGGGACCGCCGGGGGCTGGCTTCCCCGGGGGCCTGGGGAGCCGGGGCCGGGGACCCCACGTTCAGTCGCTGGGCTCTGTCCTCGGCCTCCCGGACGCTGAGGTGTTCGGCGACAATGGCCCGAAACAGGCTGGCCTGACCTTCCGGGAGGGTCACCGAAAGGACGGCCCGGGCGTGACCCGCCGACAGCTCGCCGCGGTCCAACGCCTCTTGCATGGGCTCGGGCAACCGCAACAGGCGCAGGGCGTTGGCCACGGTGGACCGCTGCTTCCCGACTTTTTTGGCCACGTCGTCTTGGGTGAGGTTGAACGCATCCATGAGGTTCCGGTAGGCCCGGGCCTCTTCCATGGGCTTCAAGTCGGCCCGCTGGATGTTCTCGACCAGGGCGATCTCCATCCGGGACTCTTCGGTGAACGACCGGACGAGGACGGGGATTTCTGTGAGGCCCGCCCGCTGGGCGGCCCGCCACCGGCGCTCCCCGGCGACGATGCGGTACCCCGCGGCCCAGGCCTCGACGAGGAGGGGCTGCAACACTCCCTGCTCGCGGATCGACTGGGCCAGTTCCTCCAGGGCTTCGGGGTCGAACTCCTTCCGGGGCTGGTCGGGGTTCGCCTCGACGGAAGTCAGGGGAACAACCTTGACCACGTCACCGGCGGCGGTGTCGGGCACCGAAAACGTATCTTCTCCGGGCAACAGAGAGCCAAACCCACGCCCCAGGCCCTTAGACACGGTGGATCACCTCGTCGGCGAGCTTTTCGTACGCCTTGGCCCCCGGGGACCCCGGGCGATAACGGTTGATGGTTAGCCCGTGGGACGGCGCCTCTCCCAAATGCACGTTCCGAGGAATGATCGTACGAAACACCTTGTCCTTGAAGTACTTCACGGCTTCCTGGGCTACGTCCTGGGCCAAGTTGGTCCGGCTGTCGTACATGGTCAGGATGATGCCGCCGATTTCCAGGGTCCGGTTCAGAGACTTCTGGACGGCCTGGATGGTTTTCACCAACTGCGACAGCCCTTCCATGGCGAAGTACTCACACTGGAGCGGAATGAAGACCCTGTCGGCCGCGGTGAGACCATTGATGGTGATCAGGTCGAGGGACGGGGGACTGTCGATGAAGATGTAGTCGTACCGAGCCTTCAAGGGCTCGAGGACCTTCCGGAGGTAGAACTCCCGCTCGGCAACGTTGATCAATTCCACCGCCGCCCCGGACAGATGGATGTTGCTGGCCAACACCTGAAGGGTGGGCTCCCCGGTGGTCTGGATGGCCGCCTCGACGGAAACCTTCCCCGTGATCACTTCGTAAATCCCAGGGCGAGACGGGTCGGCCCCGACGGTGCTCGAAAGATTTCCCTGGGGATCAAAGTCAACCAGGAGCACCTTTTTCCCTTTCTGGGCGATGAAGGCTCCGAGGTTGGCTGCCGTGGTAGTTTTCCCCACGCCGCCCTTCTGGTTGGCGAAGACGATGATGTTTCCCATGGCCGGAATTATACTCAAAGGCCCCTGGGTTGTCACCCGAGGAAATTGGATTAAACTACAGTTTACTGTTTCAGGTGCCGATAGATGTCTAAAACGTGCATCGTGGCTATCGAGGTGATCGACCAATGAAGAAAGACGAATTCTACAGGTTTCTGCGGAAGATCCCCAAGGCTGAGATCCATCTTCATGCCGAGGCCACGATCAGTCGCCGGACCGTCCAGAGTTTTCTCGATCGCCGGCCCGACAGCCAAGCCAACCCTATCGATGTGGACAAGCTGTTTTCGTACAACAGCCTGAAGGACTTTTTGACCTCGTTCCTATTTGTCCAAGGCCTCATCACCCAGCTTTCAGACCTCGAAGTTCTGTTCGAAGACGTGGCCACCTACCTGAAAGAGAACAACATCGTGTACTGCGAGCTGTTTTTCTCCCCGTCGATGTTCATGAAGAAGGGGTTGGACTTCTCGGACATGCTCAACGTCATCCAGGCGGCCACCACCCGGGTGGAGGCCCGGGACGGGGTCACCATCAAGCTCATCGTCGACGTGTCCCGGAGCTTTGGGGTCGAGAACGCCCAAACCAACCTCGACCTCACCCTCAGCCACCAGACCCCCATGGTCATCGGGGTCGGCCTCGGCGGGGACGAGGAGAACGGTCCAGCAAAGCTGTTCGGCGAGGTCTTCCGGATCGCGAAGGACCGCGGCCTCCACGTGGTGGCCCATGCCGGGGAAGTCGTGGGCCCCGAGTCCATTTGGGACGCCCTCAAGACCCTGAAGGTGGAGCGGATCGGCCACGGGCTGTCGGCCATCCAGGACCCGGAACTGGTACGGTACCTGGCAGAGAAGCAAATCCCCGTGGAAATCTGTTTGACGAGCAACCTCATCACCAAGAAGTACGTGGCCAAGGCGTCCGACCNCCCCATTCGACCGTTGTTTGACCAGGGCGTCCTGGTGGTGGTCAACACCGATGACCCGACGTTTTTTAACTGCACCCTCATCGATGAGTTCTGGGCCCTACACACCGAGCTGAAGTTCACCATGGACGAAATCAAGGCCGTGGTGATCAATGGCTTCAAGGCATCGTTCCTCAGCAGCGCCGAAAAGGCTCGGTACATCGGCCTGGTGGAAGCGGCTTGGAGTTTCACGTGAAACATTTCTGAGCATGAAAAAGGCCGNCCCTCGGGTCGGCCTTTTTGTTTCACGTGAAACACGTCATTCAAAGGCGAGTTCTGGCTGCTCTTCTTCCTTGAGAGCCCGGGCAATGCCCACCACCGCATCGTCTTCTGCGATCCCCAGGATCCTCACGCCCATGGCCGTCCGGCCCTGTTCGCTCACTTCCTGGGTGTTGCACTTCAGGGTCTTGCCCTGGCGGGNGATGCAAACGATGTCGTATTCAGGGCTGACGGCGATGGCGCCCACCAGTTTCCCGGTCTTTTCGTTGTCCTTGTAGCAGATTTGGCCCATCGTTCCCCGCCCGTGGGGGGTCAGGGNGTCGTAGTCCAAGCGCTTTCCAAACCCTCGGTCCGTGATCATCAAGACCTGTTCCTCGGCGTTGATCGTCAGGATCCCCACCACTTGGTCCGTTTCGTCCCGGAGGCTGATGCCCCGGACGCCCTGGGCGTTCCTTCCCGTGGCTCGGATCTGATCCTCGCTGTACCGGAGGCCGTAGCCGTTCTTCGTGAGGAGCATGACCTCTTGGTTGCCCTTGGTGTGGGTCGCCGTGACCAGGGTGTCGCCGTCCCGGAGGGNGATGCCGTTGATGCCCCGCTTCTTGGCGTTTCGGAAATCGTGGGTCGCAATCCGAATGACGAGGCCCTTGGCGGTGACCATGACGATGTACTCGTCTTCCCGGAACTCCTTGATGGGAACCACCGCCTTGATGATTTCCCCCTCGACCATCTCGAGGACGGAGCGGATGTGCTTGCCCCGGCTGACCCGGGAACCCTCGGGGAACTCGTAGGTTTTCACCCAGTAGGCGTTCCCCAGGTTGGAGACGATGAGGAAATAGTCATGGGTGTTGGCCACGTGGATATCCTGCACGATGTCTTCATCCTTCAGGTTCGCGGAATTCGATCCCTTGCCCCCGCGACCTTGGTTTCGGTAGGNGTTCAACGGAACGCGCTTCACGTACCCCTCGGTGGAGATCAGCACCACCATATCTTCCTCTTGGATCAAGTCCTCCAGGTCGACGTTTTCCAGCTCTTGGTCCAGGATCTCGGTCTTTCGATCGTCTCCGTACTTTTCACCCAGTTCCTTGGTTTCGTCCCGGATCACGCCGTAGATCTTGTCCTCGTGGGCCAACAGGTCCTCGAGGTAGGCGATGAGGGCCAAGACCTCGTTCAGCTCATCGATAATCTTCTGGGTTTCGAGGCTGGTGAGCTTCTGAAGCCGCATATCCAGGATGGCCTGGGCTTGGACCTCGCTGAAGCTGAACCGGGCCATCAAGTTGTCCTTCGCGCTCTGGACGCTCGAACTCTCCTTGATGATCTTGATCACTTCGTCGATGTTGTCGAGGGCGATCTTCAAGCCCATGAGGATGTGTTCGCGCTTCCGGGCGGCGTCCAGGTCGAAAATCGTCCGCCGGGTGATCACGTCTTTCCGGTGGGCGATGAACGCCACCAACATCTGCTTCAGGTTCAGGGTCTCGGGACGCCCGTCGACCAGGGCCAAGTTGTTGATGTTGAAGCTGGCCTGCAGGTTCGTATGGGTGAACAGGAAGTTCAGGATGACCTGGACGTCGAAACCCTTCTTGATCTCGATGACCATTCGGATTCCGGTTCGGTCCGACTCGTCCCTGAGGTCGCTAATCCCCTCGACCTTTTTGTCCCGGACCAGCTCGGCAATATGCTCGATGAGCATGGCCTTGTTCACCTGGTACGGCAACTCACTGACGATCACGGATTCCTTGCCGCTTTTCGACGTCTCGATTTCATACCGGGACCGGACCATCACCTGACCCTTGCCGGTCTTGAAGGCCTGGTAGATCCCGTAACGGCCGTAGATAATCCCTGCGGTGGGGAAATCGGGCCCCTTGATGTGGGCCATCAGCTCCTCGATGGTCACCTCGGGGTTATCGATCACGGCGATCAGGGCGGCGCAGATCTCCCGGAGGTTGTGAGGGGGCATGTTGGTGGCCATCCCCACGGCGATGCCGCTGGACCCGTTGGCCAACAGGAAGGGGAACGCCGTGGGAAGCACCAGGGGCTCGGTGAGGCTGTCGTCGTAGTTGGGACCGAACTCGACGGTGTCTTTCTCAATGTCCCGAAGCATTTCTTCGGTGACCCGGGCCATCTTGGCTTCGGTATACCGCATGGCGGCCGGGGGGTCGCCGTCCACCGACCCGAAGTTTCCCTGGCCTTTGACGACGATGTAGCGCATCGAGAACTCTTGGGCCAGGCGGACGAGGGCGTCGTAGATCGACTGGTCGCCGTGGGGGNGGTATTTNCCCAGCACGTCCCCGACGATACGACCCGATTTCTTGTAGCTCGACCCGGCCCGCAGACCCATTTCGTGCATCGCGTACAAGATGCGCCGGTGGACGGGCTTCAGCCCATCCCGAACGTCGGGGAGGGCCCGGCTGACGATGACGGACATGGCGTAGTTGAGATACGAGGTCCTGACCTCATTCTCGATGCTAATCGGAATGACTCGGCCCGTGGGACCGGGAATCGTAGGATCTGACACGGGAATTCTCCTGTTAGATGTCGAGGTTGGCGACGGTCAATGCGTTGTCTTCGATGAACTTACGCCGCGGGGGGACCAGGTCACCCATCAGAATCGTAAAGATCGAATCGGCTTGAACGGCATCTTCCAGTTTCACCTGGATGATGTTGCGGGTCATGGGGTTCATGGTGGTTTCCCACAGTTGCTCGGGGTTCATTTCACCCAAACCCTTGTAGCGCTGGATGTTCACCTTGTCGCTGGCCAGGTTGAACTCGGCCAGGATGCGCTCCCGGTCCGCTTCGTCGTAGGCGTAGTGGACCTGTTTGGCAAAGCTGAGCTTGTACAGGGGGGGCATGGCGATGAAGATGTGCCCCCGTTCCACCAAATCCTTCATGTACCGGAAGAAGAACGTGAGCAACAGGGTGCGAATGTGCGACCCGTCGACGTCGGCATCGGCCATGATGATGACCTTGTGGTAGCGGAGCTTTTCGATGTCGAAGGAGTCGGCCACCCCGGTTCCCAGGGTTTGGATGATGGGCAGCAACTTTTCGTTGGACACAACCTTGTCGGGACTCGTTTTCTCGACGTTGAGCATCTTGCCCCAGAGAGGGAGGATGGCCTGGGTCGCCCGGTCCCGGCCCATCTTGGCCGATCCACCGGCCGAGTCACCCTCGACGATGTAGACTTCGCATTTGGCCGGGTCCCGCTCTTGGCAGTCGGCAAGCTTGCCCGGGAGTCCGTTCGACTCAAAGGGGTTCTTGCGCCGGGCGTTTTCCCGGGCCTTCCGGGCTGCCACCCGGGCCGTGGCGGCCAAAACGCACTTTTCCAGGATCTTTTCGGTTTCCTTGGGGTGCTTCTCCAGGTATTCCTGGAGCCCTTCGTTGACCACCTGCTCGACAATGCCCTTCACTTCGCTGTTTCCGAGCTTGCCCTTCGTCTGGCCTTCAAACTGGGGGTTGGGGACCTTCACCGACACGACGGCGGTCAACCCTTCCCGGGCGTCTTCCCCCGAAAGGGGTTCGGGCATCTTCTTGGCGAACTTGCTCTCGTTCAAGAACACGTTCACCGTCCGGGTCAGGGCGGACTTCAACCCGATCAAGTGGGTTCCGCCTTCCTTGGTGTTGATGTTGTTGGCAAACGAAAAGATATTCTCGACGTAGGTGTCGTTCCACTCGAGGGCAATCTCGACGATCNCCCCGTCGCGCTCCTTCTCGAAGTAGATCACCTCGTCGTGAAGCTTGTTTTTGTTCGTGTTCAGGTATTCGACGAACGACTTGACCCCGCCCTCAAAGAAAAAGTCGTGCTCTTTGGCCGGCGTCTCCCGCTCGTCGATGAGTTGAATCCGGATTCCCTTGTTCAAGAAGGCCAGTTCTCGAAGGCGGCGGGCCAAAATGTCAAAGGTATAGCTCGTGGTTTCGGTGAAAATCTCGGGGTCAGCCTTGAACCGAATCGACGTACCGGTCTTCGTGGAATCCCCAATCGATTTTGTGGGAGCCACGGGAGCCCCGATGAGGTAGCGCTGGAACCAGATGTGCCCGTCCCTCTGGACGGTCGCCTCAAACCAGGTCGACAGGGCGTTCACCACCGAAGAACCCACCCCGTGGAGGCCGCCGGAAACCTTGTAGGAGTTCTTGTCGAACTTGCCGCCGGCGTGAAGCTTGGTGAGAACCACTTCGAGGGCGCTGATCCCTTCCTCGGGATGCATGTCCACGGGGATGCCTCGGCCGTTGTCATCCACCCGGATCACGTCGCCCTGCTCGATCACGACCTTCACTTCGGAGCAGTACCCGGCTAAGGCCTCGTCAATGGAATTGTCCACAATTTCGTACACCAGATGGTGAAGTCCCTCGGGTCCCGTAGACCCGATGTACATGCCAGGCCGTAGTCGGACGGCCTCAAGTCCCTTAAGGACCTGGATCTGATCAGCGGAGTAGTTCTCATTCATATGTCCGGCGAGTGTAAAGGTTGGGGGGGAAAAAGTAAAGATTCGCGTCCTCTGTCCTCTTTCTATAGTGATCCCTGCTTGTGGATAAAATGTGGATGAATTCTGGCATTCCTCAGGAAAACAGCCCGCCTTGGTGGAAAAGTCCTAGGAATTTCGAATTTTCCTGCCCTTTTACCGATATTAAAACATCTTAATGAGTTAAGTTTCACTTGGAAAAGGAATTATATTAATTCCTTCTTCGACAAGCCAAATTTCCGTTAAGCAAGAAACTGCACTTTTCGGCCTCGTGTCTCCAAAATTCGCCTACCCCATCTGTGGATAACTTGTTAAGATCTCCCTGAGGCCGTCAATGAACTTGCAGGATTTCTGGACCGAAACCCTTTCTCAACTGAAGAACGACATGGATGAAGGGGAATTTTCCTTTGTGTTCAGTAGTTTGCAGTTCGAATCATCGACGGGAAACAAAATCGTTTTGTCGGTGCCTTCGGCTTTTTTCCGGGACCAGCTCAAGGGGAAGTACCTCAAGGTCCTCGAAGCGAAGTTACAAGACCTCACGGGCCAGAGCATCGAATTCGACTTTTCTCTGCGAAAGCCCGAACCGACCCCCCGGGCCAAGACCCCCGAGCCTTCCGCCGAAACTCCCGTCGAAGCTCTCCGGCCCAAGGCCACCCCCCGAAAGGCCCATCCCCAGCTGAACCCCGACTACACCCTGGAAAACTACGTCGTCGGCAAGAACAACGAGTTTGCCTACAGTTGTGCCGTGTCCATCAGCAAGGAACCCGGGAACGCCTACAACCCCTTTTTCCTCTACGGCGGGGTTGGGCTGGGAAAGACCCACTTGATCCAGGCCCTGGGCAACGCCATCCACCGGAACAATGAAAAGTCCCAAGTGACCTACGTTCCCGCCGAGAGCTTCGTCAACGAATTCCTCACGGCCATCCGGGACCGAACCACCAATGCCTTCAAAAACAAATACCGGAACGTGGATGTTCTGCTCATCGATGATATCCACGATTTTCAAAACAAGAAAGAAACCCAGGAAGAGTTGTTCAACACGTTCAACGCTCTCTACGAAGCGAAGAAGCAGATCGTGTTCACCTCGGACCGCCCGCCCCAAGAGTTGAAAGCCTTTGCCGAGCGGTTGCTCAGCCGGCTGACCCGGGGAATCATCGCCGACCTTCAGTTGCCCACCTGGGAGACCCGTCTGGTGATCCTCAGGACAAAAATGGAGTCCAAGGGGATTCGCCTTTCCGATGCCGTCGTCGAGCTGGTGGCGAAGAACGTCAGCACCAACATCCGTGACCTCGAAGCCGCCCTCAACAAGATCTGGGCCTACGGCGAGCTGCTCAACCGAGAGATCACCCTCGAGGTCGCCCAGGAACAACTCAAGTCGGTCTTTGCTGGCCCGGCCCAGCAGAACATCGGGATCGATCTGGTCCAGCGAGTGGTCGCCGAGGCCCACAACCTCAGCATCCAAGACCTGAAGGGTAAGAAGCGAACCCAGGCCATCACCCTTCCCCGGCAGATTGCGATGTTTCTCATCCGGGAACTGACCGAGTATTCCACCACGGAAGTCGGCATGGAGTTCGGGGGGCGAGACCACACGACGGTCATGCACGCCGTCCAAAAGATCGAGGACAAGATCCGGACCGAGCCAAGCTTTGAGATCCGCGTGCAAAACCTCATCCGCACGGTCCGGGACCGAGCCGGCACCTGATTTCGGTAGCCTAACCTCGGGCTTGTCTGTTATATTTCTGTGGAAAACTTGGGAGAACCTCCCGGCCCTGTGGGATTGTGGAAAAGAAATGGTTTCTTATCCACAGTGCGACACGGTGATAATGAGTTTCTCGGTATAGGTTTAGGACGGTATCCACATTTCCCCGGTCCCTACTACCACTGCTACTGAATTTATATCTAGTAAGAGAAGAGAGGAGAGATTCCCATGAAATTCATCTCGGAAAGGAATGTCCTTCTGAAAGAAGTGTCCATTGCCCAGGAGATCATCTCGGTCAAAAACGCGATGTCCATCCTGAGCAATGTGCTTTTGGAAGTCCGTGACGGCTTCTTGACCATCAAGGCCACGGACCTGAAGGTCGCCTTCGAGACTCGGATTCCGGTGTCTGCCAGCGTGAACGGCATTACCACCGTGTTCTGCGAAAAGCTTCTGGGAATCTTGCGGTCCCTCCCGGACCGGGAAATCGAGTTTGAAGTCCGGGATGGCAAACTCACCATCAAGCCGGTGGGAACGTCCATCGACTTTCAGCTGAAGAGCATTTCGAGCGATAAGTTCCCCGAGATCAAGGACGGGGATAACCTGGCTTGGTTCTCCCTGTCCCAGGCCGATGTCCTCGAAATGATCGGCCAGACCATTTTCTCCGTGAGCGATGACGAGACCCGCTACTACATGAATGGGGTCTACCTGGAACGCAAGGCCGAAACCATCGTCATGGTCGCCACCGACGGACGACGACTCTCGTACATCGAAAAAAGCGTTCAGAATGTTCCGGAGTTTGCGGGAATCATCATTCCCCCCAAGGCCTTGAACCTCATCAAGAAGCTGGCCTCGGGCCAGGGAACCATGAACCTCGCCATCAGCGACAAGCAGCTGTACGTGCAGTTTGACAACCAGAAGATCCATTCCAACTTGATCGAGGGCCAGTTCCCCAACTACTCTCGGGTCATTCCCGAGAGTCAGAGTTTCACCATCGGACTCAAGAAGGACGAATTCATCGAAGCCCTGAAACGGGTTTCCCTCCTGGCAGAACAGAAGGCCAAGCGAATTTACCTGACCGTGTCCGAAGGCAACCTGATGGTGAACACCGAGGAAAGCGAAATGGGCATGGCCAAAGAAGAGATCCCCTGTGAGTACCAGGGCCCCCTCACCACCATGGCCTTGAACTACGTGTTCCTCACCGACCCCCTGCGGGTCCTGGCCGGAGACCGAATTACCCTCGAGTTCACCGATCCCAAGAAGGCCATGACCCTCCGGACCGATCCCAAGAAGGATTACTTCCACATCGTCATGCCCATGCAGATGGACTAAAAAAAAACGTCGCCGGCGGCTTTCGCCGCCTTGAGCCTCGCCACCGGAAGTTGACTTCCCCAGCGAGGCTTTTTTCATTTTCGGGGGGCGGGCTGTGGGGTTCGAACACGTCAGGTTCTTTCAATTTCGCAACTGGTCCGACGAGCCCATCGACCTGGGTCACGCCCACGAGGTCGTCCTGACCGGAAACAATGGCCAAGGCAAGACGAACTTCCTCGAAGGGATTTACCTGCTGTGCTACGGCTCGTCGTTCCGGACCAAAACTGAAAAACGACTCTGTCGTCATGGCACCCAGGAGTTCTCCGCCCGGGGACGAGGGACCTTTGGTACCGACCCCGTGGAAGTCTCGGTGAAACTCACCGCCCTCAAAAAGGAAATCCTGCTCAACCACGAGTTGGTCCGGGACCGAAAGGAGTTGGTCCGCCGGCTCCCTTGCGTGGCCTTCACCCACGAGGACTTTCAATTCGTGTCCGGGGGCCCGGAGTTTCAGCGGTACTTTTTTGACCAAACCCTTTCGTTGTTCGACGTCCTGTACATCGACACGCTCCGGCATTACCGAAAAATCCTGAAGATCCGGAACGCCCTGCTGACCCAACCCTACGACCCTCTGGCCATGGACGTCTACGAGCACCAGCTGGCCACCGCGGGGGNGGAAATCNCCCGCCTCCGTCACGAGGCCGTCGAGACCTTCAATCCCGTGTTTTCCTCTCTGTTTGCCGAGATTTCTGACCTGCCCGGGGACTGCGTCCTCCGGCACCAGCCCTCGTGGAAAGACTCGGACCCCTCTCTCGTCGCCCAGAAGCTGGCCGAGACCCGGGCGCAAGATGCCCGGCTGGGCTTCACCGGCACCGGACCCCACCGGGATCGGTTTGTCTTCCTCTGGGCCGGACGCAATTTTGCAGAACATGCGTCCACCGGCCAAGTTCGGTTGCTCTCCCTGTTGCTCAGGATCGCCCAAGCCCGGCTGTCCCTCGAAAAGACGGGCCAACGTCCGCTGCTCCTCCTCGACGACGTCTTGCTGGAGCTCGACGGGGAGCGCCGCCGGAGGGTCCTGGCCCACTTGCCCGTCTTCGAGCAGGCGTTCTTCACCTTCCTCCCCGAGCAGCCCCTGGACCTCGCGGGGGCCGGAGAGCCCCTGAGGCTCCGGGTGGACGGGGGTCGATGCACCGCGTAGGATGGTGCCATGGACATGGATCGTCGACAGAGGTATTTGGAAACTCTCCTCCGGGGGAGGAGCGAAGGCTCGCTGCAGCAGCTCGTGCCGCTGGTGAATCGCTGGAATGAAATTCTGTCGTCGGTCCCCGGCCTGAGGCGGCGGCACCCCGGGGCCCATTGCCGGGTCTCCGAACTGTCCCAGGGCCTTCTGACCGTCGAGGCCGACCACGCCGCCTGGCTGCAATTGTTGCAGTGGCACCAGGGCGAACTCGTGGAACGGCTGGCCGAAGCCTTCCCGTCCCTGGCCATCCGAGGCCTTCAGTTTCGTCTGAGCCGACCCGGCGATGCCGTGGAACGGCCCAACGTCGTGATGCCTGAACCCGTCAAGCCGGAACTTTCCCCCGAGGAGAGGACCCAATTGGATGCCATTCTGGCAGACCTCGAGGCGCTGATCCGGAAAAAATCCCCGGGGGGNGAAAATTGAGTCTAGTCAAAGGTTGGTGATTCTAGTATGCTCTCAACCTGTCTACTTATCGGGATGTAGCGCAGGGGTAGCGCATCACGTTCGGGACGTGAGGGTCGCTGGTTCAAATCCAGTCATCCCG
>JGI26470J50227_1000713_pt1 | contig 12982 bp, 10 predicted proteins | sample FreactTroBogLake_FD_50227 | JGI IMG/M metagenome (IMG submission 50227) | reverse complement strand
AATCCAAAAGAACTTAGGCAAAGCCATCTAAACATCTGGCATAGACATTTTACTACACAAGCGACTGAATGGTATTCTAAAAGAATGGTTGCACCTGAAGGTCTAAGCCAAGAAACATTCGACGCCATACACACATTAAACCAGTATGTTCATGATCTAGAAATATTAACATACATTCATCTTAAAAACATAGATGTAATTAAGGGAAAAATTGTCAGTTACATTAACTGCACAGATAGCAGAGAGTTTGAGATAAGTCACAGCTTGTTTAATGAGACTAATACTATTTACACTGACCCATTTGAGTTCGATCCATCGACCGATAGCTACCGGCATACAGTATGGTTGAACGAAGACATCAAAGGCAAAGACCAATTTAAGGCTTGGCTTGAGGAAGATGATTTGACAGCGAGTGATTGCACTGGTAACTTGTTTCTTACCCCTAATCTTGTGTTAGATCCGGATTATGTATTTGCCACTATAATCGAAAATCCGAGTTGGCAAGAACAACATGCAAAATCTGGTAAATCATTAAATAGATGGCCAGTAGGGGATATTTTGAACCTAGAATCTATTGATTGGTCTATCCTTAGTGATGCTGTTGTCCAATCCGTAGTACTAGATGAAAAGACTCTTTGGGCTAGAACGTGAAAATGGTATTTGAACTGCATGAATGATGTCAACAAAAACTACTGCCCAGATTTATTTACTGGACTTTTCTTAGAAAAAGAAACATCCGAGACTACACGTGTGGCACACTGTTGCGTAGCAAAACTAAGTGAGCCTTCTTCAACTGTCAGTCTAGCTCATCCACATCTAGAAAAATCTAGAAATCATTTTCTAGAGACAGGTGAATTGCCGGAATCCTGCAATTATTGCAAGTCGGCAGAAAAATTAGGTTTATCTACTACTAGAACGGACAGATGGCGCGGCTCCTTCGATTTATCATTCCCTACAGAAGTAAAACTGGAAAAGCTAGATTATAACTGTGATAACGTTTGTAATCTAAAATGCATAATGTGTGGAGGATGGTATAGTTCTGCCTGGCTAGAAGATGAAGTAAAATTAGGTATGCGCACTGCCGCTCGTATTAAGCATACTAAGCATAATAAATTAATAGAAACCTTAGATGTAAGTCACTTGAAGATTGTGTATTTTAATGGTGGAGAACCTTTGATGACACGTGACCACATAAACGTTCTTACTCATGTTATTAAAACTCATCCCAATCCTTCTGAAGTAAATGTAAGATACTCTTCTAATGGCACTATTAGATTTACTGAAGAAATGATAGACTTATGGAGTAAGTTTAATGATGTTAAATTAGATCTTAGTATTGACGCTATTGGCGACTGTTTTGAGTATGTAAGATTTGGTGCTGACTGGGTAAATGTGGAACAAACACTATTGAGCTACCAAAAGACAGGATTACTCAATTTAAAACTAAAAATACAGGCATCCGTCGGACTTCATAATGTACTTTATCTTGATGATCTCTTCCAATGGGCTCAAAACAATAATTATGATATAAACTTACAACATGATGTGCGCGGCATGTTATCCACTTTAAACTTCCCCAAAAAACATTTTAATACGTTGCATGACTATGTGCAAGGTCTTCATCCGAGTATCAAAACCCAAGCTAATAGCATTATAGATCCTATTAGGACGCAGCCGCCTCAATCGAATCGATGGCTAAACTGGTTTAACAGGGTAGATGCTGTCCGCGGCAATAATTGGAAGAAAAGTTTAAGTAGACTATACAACTTAGATCCTGAATATTTTGAAGAATTTAATATTGCATGAGTAGTAAAAAGAACATACTAGTAGTAGGAGATAGCTTCACTATCGGTCAGGGTTGTTCGGATAGTCCAGCCGATCAGCCATCGCCTGAGTCCTTAATGCCTAGCCAATATTGTTGGCCAACATTATTAGCCAATGATCTTTCAAACACTGCTAATGTTATCAATGTAGCTAGAAGAGGAAACTCACAGTCTGGTATTTTTGTTAACGTTATAGAACATTGCAGGAATGATTCTATCTATCAAAAATCTATAGATATGATTATCTTTGCAGGCACATCAATAGGTAGGGTTCAAATACCATCAATAGGTAGGCTTCAAATACCAGATTATAAGGATTCTAATTCCGTAAGTAACTGGGTAATCGGCGCCCGCAACGAAGATGAACCTGATTATATTTTACGGGCTAAAGAACATTACATCAAATATCTGCTTAATGATACTATACTTGAGACTAATGCTATCACATCACTGCTAGCAGCATATGGTTTTGCTAGAGCAAATAATATCGATTTTTTGTGGTCAACACCGAGAATAGGTACCGTACAGTTTGAACAAGGGCTAGGTCCGATAACAAACCTAGAGTTTAACTCTATGATGTGCTATGATTTTTCTGGTGTTAACGATTTAGCTTTTAACCGCACGTGCATAGTATCCGATTCGGATACGCATCCTAATGATTTAGGTCATCAAATATATTATAATAATGTCATTAAAGTACAACTACTGCCCAAGCTTGGTCTTTTGGGATACTAGGCTGCCTCGTCAATTATCATACAAATACCTAAAGAAGTATGACACTGATTAAATATAATAAAGGAATCACACGAATGTTCAGCTGGATCAGAAACATCTATTATAGAATCAAGCAAGAGATTAGATATAGGAAGCGTATCAAGGAACTGCGTAAGCGCGACCCCTTCATCTACAAGTAGGCTCATGACTGTGCAGAAAATCATGTTAGCCTACAGTGCGGGTAATCTAGCAGGCAGCATAAAAGCTCAGCGAAGTGACGATAAGATATGAATTATGTAGGAATCAGTTGTGGCTTTCATGACGCTGCAATCAGCGTACTGAATGATGACGGCGACATTCTATTTGCTGGTCATAGTGAACGATACAGCAAGCAAAAGCATGACGCAGAACTATGTCCAGGTATCATCAGGGACGCGCTAGAACACACTACTAGAGATTACGAACTTCACTACTATGAGAAGCCGATACTAAAAGTAGTGAGACAGCTCCGTGCAGGCCAAAAGTTAGGACCGTTTACTGCTAAGAATGTCATCAGTAAGCGAATCATGCATGAGTTCAACACAAGCAAGATCACTACACATAGTCACCATCTATCTCACGCTGCTGCTGGATTCCAGACTAGTCCTTTCGACCATGCTACTGTAGTCATCATTGACGCTATCGGTGAGCTTGACACGATCACTATATGGGATGCTACTTATGACAGCTCGGGCAAGGCCGTGTACGAGAAACTATGGAGCAAGAGATATCCTCATTCTATCGGATTGTTCTACACAGCGATGACACAACGTATCGGCCTAAAGCCACTAGACGAAGAATATATTCTAATGGGAATGGCTGCTTATGGAAAACCGAGATATGATGCCGCGCTATTACTGGACAACGTTAGACTAGATACGCTTGACTTCAAGCACAACCTGCACACTGGATGTTCACCGGACTATCTAGTAGATGCGATGGATGAAGATATCGCTGCCTCTACTCAAGCTGTAGCAGAAGTGTTGATCAATCAGGTTATGCTCAAAGCAGCAAGACTGGGTAGAAGCAAAAATCTAGTGTATGGTGGTGGAGTAGCACTCAACTGCTTAGCGAACAGGCTATTAGGTACGCACTTTGACGATATCTGGATCATGCCTAATCCAGGGGATGCCGGTAACTCATTAGGTGCAGCAGCATTAGGGTATGGTAAAAAGTTAAACTGGAAGAATGCTTATCTAGGATATGATATTCCGGGCCGCTATCCAGTTAATGATATCATAGACGAGTTACATAGAAACAAGATCGTGGGTGTTGCTAGTGGTAGAGCAGAGTTTGGACCAAGAGCATTAGGCAACCGTTCACTATTAGCAGACCCAAGAGGTCCAGATATAAAGGACAAAGTAAATGAGATCAAACGAAGACAGCAGTTCAGACCATTTGCCCCTGTCATTCTAGAAGAACACCTGCATAGTTATTTCGTCATGCCTAGTAATTGGAACGACAGTAAGTATATGCAGGTCGTCGCCACTAGCAGGAATCCGGACTTATTTCCTGCTATAGTTCATATGGACGGTACTTCTCGTGTCCAGACTGTGCCTGACGATGGATCAGGAATCCGAAAACTACTAGAGAGATGGTATGCTGTGACTGGATGTCCTATGTTACTCAATACTTCTTTGAACATCAGAGGCGAACCAATGGTCAATGATCGACTAGACGCCCTTAGATTTGAGAAACTCTACGGTATAAAAGTCTATTCATAAGTATTTACTATGAGAGATGTATTCTACTACGGCGCTAAACCCAATGTACATCCAAGAGAGCGACCAGCGTCGAACCTAGATGATGCTAGATACCAATCTATGACAGAACACTTTTGGATAATCAACGAGTTCTGTGACTATGAGAACTTTGATTGGGACTTCGCATTTGAGTTTCTTCCTGACGAAGATGTGTGGGCTGAAGAACATAACAACATTTGGCCGAGCCAACATCAGCGAGATAGTGGTACTTGGCTATGTGCTAAGGAATACAGTGATATCATAATATATCGTAGCGAACTCGATCCTATAAAGCGTAAGAATGAGATACACTCCAACTGGGTTGAATACGAGAAAATAGATCACAGCAAGTTTGACTTCTCTTGGCACCCTGATCCTAGTTCTCCTCCTTATATCTACAAGTGGGGCTGTAAGTTCTTTCCTGTAGAACTCAAACCGTGTCTAGAATATCATGTAGAAGGTGCTACAGATATAAAGTATATGGATACTATTGTTGAACTGTTGCCTGAATGGGACAAGTGGTTATTCCACCAGTCGCCCGACCCGAATAAGTTTGATTTCAGTTGGCGCCCTGATCCACGCGATCCTCCCTATATCTATGTATGGGGTAATAAGTGGATTGATGGTACGCTGAAGCCGACCGTAGAGTATTATGCTGCGGGTGCGACAGAAAAGAAGTACGTGCCCGACCATATAAAGGTTCTTCCTGAATGGGAGCTTTGGGAAGAGTTATATCCAGTGGACCATAGTAAGTTTGATTTCAGTTGGCGCCCTGATCCACGGGAACCACCGTTCATATATGTCTGGGGAAATCAATGGAACGATGCTGTCATTGAACCTACTGTAAAATACGCAGCACCTGGCGCAACAGAGATCAAGTATATGAATGATATAGTCGCATCAGTGTTGCCTAGGCAAGATAACTGGACTACACTAATCCCCGTAGACAAGTTTGACTACAGTTGGAGACCGAATCCGACAAGCCCGCCCTATGTCTATGTATGGGGAAATCAATGGAACGATTGCTTTGTAGAACCCACAGTGACCTACACTGTTCCTAAAGCGACTGAATACAAATATATGGATGAGCCTGCTATAGCAAAGTCTACGAAGGCAGAACATCATTGGGAAATCATTATTCCTGTAGCAAAGTTTGACTTTAGCTGGAGACCGAATCCGTCCGAACCTCCCTTCATCTATGTTTTCGGTAACAAGTGGAATGATGCTGAGACTGAGCCTACTGTGATATACAGAGTTCCAGAAGCTACTGAGTATAAGTTCATGGATTCTTCTGTAGTAGCTCTACCTGCTGCAAACCTCACTAACTGGACATTAAGAAATGATCTAGACAAGACAGTATTTGACTTTAGTTGGAGACCGAATCCTAATGCTCCTCCTGCAATATATATGTGGGGAGCAGACGGTCCTGTATACTCTATTCCTGACGCCACTTCAACAGTAGAGATAGACTATGACACAAGTATTAGAGTCAAAGCAAAGCCCGAGGTAATCATAGAAGAGATAGAAGAAAAGATCATATACCGAGATATGTTCTTTGTTGATCGAGGAAACATGGATAGTGCTGATCAGTACGAGACTCTTAAGCAAAGATTTCCTCAACTACAGAAAACTAGATATCTAAACTCTTGGGCGGAAACTATCACACGATGTATTACCAAGAGCGATACTGATCTGCTTTGGATATTGAACAGTGAGTTGGACTATGATGATTTCAAGTTTGACTACAATCCTAACCCTTGGCAGATGAAGATGATCCATGTGTTTGGTACTCAGTGGACACATTGGGGAAACACTTATCTTATCAACAAGAACACCTTCAAGGACGACACCAAATACGTTAAAGTTATTGACCACTTAAACGTTCTCAACTTTGTCAAGGACAGAAGAGCTAAAGCAACCAACTGTCTATATGATGTGGTGTTGATCAATCATGGTAACAAAGAGAATGTCGAGGAAACTATCAAGGATAGAGTCAACGGTAAGTCTATCATCACGATTGACTACAAGACCAGCTATCTAAAAACATTTAAAGAGGTATTGAATAAACTGAATGTTAATCGTGAACATTATATATGGATCTGTAGCAGCGTGTGTGATTATAGTGAATTTGATTTTAGCTATATATGCGACCCGTTCGCAAAAGATCAACTTCATGTCTTTCCTAGTGAAGGGCAAAAACAAGGGGACACGTTCCTAGTAAATGTTAATCGGTTCCGTGAACTGATTGGTGAAATGACGATGCTGGAAGACTACGAAAAGATCAACTACAATCAGCACCAGAGAGTAAGAAGACTACCGGAACCGATCATCGTGACAAACGATGCTTATACTCACATTGACGCAGCAAAGGATTATTCGTGGGACTTTCCTTATGTGACACTCGTTGCTGAAGATAACAAAGACTTAGATAATCCTGTTGTTGAACCCATGTCTCTCTGGACACCTGACACAAAGAGCATTCTAGTCACAAGCACTGGTGCTACGAGAATGACTGTTCCTCGCGAGGTTAAACATCAGGTAGAGTATGAGATGTATGACTATCCATATATCAAGCGTTCTTCTAAGCTAGCCAAATCTAAGCCTATAGATATCGTCTACTTGAGTAACGGAGAGACAGGGGCAGATAAGAATTGGGAGCATCTATTACAGGTCACTAAGGGTAGACCTAATCGTGTCGTTAGAGTAGACGGTGTCAATGGTCGCGTTGCTGCTTATCATGCCGCTGCTTCTGCCAGTGAGACACCTTGGATGTTTACAGTGTTTGCAAAGCTGACGATCAATCCTAAGTTTGACTGGGACTGGCAACCAGACAGAATGCAGGCTCCGAAGCATTATATCTTCAACGCAAAGAATCCAGTTACTGGGTTGATATACGGTCACCAAGCTATGATCGCATATCATAAGAATCTCGTGTTGAACAATCAGGGACATGGATTAGACTTCACACTAGACGACCTGCATGAAGTCGTTCCTCTACTATCTGGTACGGCTAACTATAACACTGATCCATTCTCAACTTGGAGAACATCTTTCCGTGAAGTTGTAAAGCTCAAGGCTGAAGATACTGATATTGCTCGTGAGAGGTTGGATGCTTGGATGAACAAAGGTGAAGGAGACTTCGCTGAGTATAGCATACAAGGCGCACAAAATGCTGCTAAGTATTATGATGAAGTCAACGGAGATTTTGATGCTCTAAGATTGAGTTATGAATGGGCTTGGTTAAAAGAGCGATTCGTTAAAGAAATATGTTGACATGCAGTAGAACTTGTAGTATAAATAGACTTGTTCGTTGATACGGACTTGAAGTTGTGAAGACCCGGGTGCGATTCCCGGCGCCTCCACCATAAACACAGGCGGTAGCAGCCGAAAACTGCTATGGCGAGCATGTAAAACCAAGCTCTTAAATGGCCTGTGTTTATGATGGGGGCGACCAGTATCGATTCACATCAGACGGGAAGAGGAGAACACGGTAAGAAACGACCGCCAATCAGTTCACAACTGTAAATGCAAACGATAATATTGCATATGAAGAACTCGCTCTAGCAGCGTAACTCTTCTGCGTATGGGTTCCACGTGGAAACAGAACGGGCCCACCCTTCACATACTGTCTTTTGGCCGGCCGCCGCAACAGGTTAACATCGTCCGCTAGCGATTGCCGATAAATACTGTATGGACATTAATGAACTTAACTCCTTCAAGCTATCGGACGCTGTAAAGTTTCACGACAAACTCAACCCGAAGCTTTGGAAGAACGACCAGATGGAGCCTTTGGTACGAGACCAGTTATTGGTTATCGCCAGAGATTTCGTTGAGAATCTAGGCATAAAAGACCTTGACATCGTAGATGTTATAGTTTCAGGTTCTAATGCTGCATTCTCCTATACTCCACACAGTGATCTGGACCTTCATATTGTAGTTAATATGAATGACCTGCATAACGATGAAGTTTATCGTGAGCTATTCAGGGCAAAGAAGACACTATACAATGATTCACATGAAATAACAGTACACGGTGTACCTGTAGAGTTATATGTACAAGACGCTGCTGAATCCAATGTATCCTTAGGTGAATACAGTATACTAAACGATAAGTGGAATAAGATACCTAAGAGAAAGACTGCTAATCTAGATCAACCCGCTACTAAAGCAAAGTATGAACAACTTGCTGATCTAATAAGACTGGCAGTAAAGACCAGAGACGAGAATAGAGTCAGCCGAGCTATCGACTTGATTCGCAGATATCGCAAAGCTGGCCTTGACAAGGGCGGAGAGTTCAGTCCAGAAAACCTAGCATATAAGGCTCTTCGCACACAAGGTAAGATAGATGAACTCTATGATGTCCGTGATGAGTTACACAGCGAAAAGCTAAGCATTGAAGAACAACTGACTGAAGCTTACACGAGTAAGCAACAAGTGATAGACCATTTTGTAAAGAATCGCAAGTATGATTCATCCGTATCAGCAGCGACAAAGCAAGGTGCAGCCGCATGGGATCGGGGTTGGAGAGGTCCTAAACCTAAGAAACTTGAACCAAAACCGATGCCATCTAACGTCCGTCTGCCTTATAAGGATGATCTCGATGAGGCTAGCAGTAAAGAAGATGCTATTCGCCAGATCAGGCTGCTGTTAAACAAATCTGGTCGTAACCCTAATGAAGTAGATGCGATTGAAAGTGTAATCAATAATATGATGAAGCGTTATGGAATCAAACCATATGAGATCAACACTAACCTTAACTATGCTGATCAAGTACGAGTTGACCGTGCCAAAGCAGAAAAAGAAGCAGCAGCAGACGCACTTAGACAAGAGTGGGACAAGTTCAAATCGTCTTTAAACACTTTTGTCAAGCAAGGACATGCCGCATATAAGAAGCAGAATGGTGATACTAACACAGGTTCTATGTTTAATAAGGTTACTGAAGCTTCAGGATATATTCCAAGCGAGAAACAGAAGAATGATCCCCGCTTTAAGACAGCACTCACTGTAGACGTAAGACCAGACGCAATCAAAAAGAACGCTAAGGCATTTGGCTTTAAAACATCAAGAGCAGGTATTCCTCCATTGGCCAATCCTAACGGTAAAGTATGAGTTGACATCTACCTAAGAGTAGTGTAGATTATAAATATGACTGAGCGATTTTCTGACTCTATCGAGGCCCGAAAGGTAGCAGATCAACTGCTTGTTCGCCTGAGAACGTGTAAGTACAATCCGGACCTCCATAAGTATCATTACAACCTAGTGATTATGGTTCAGCAACTCAGTATGCTTGAAGTAGAAGCTCGGCAGACCCGCCGACTTGCTAAAGTCACTGAGTTCAAGCTCAAGATGGAAGAATCCTTCTCCTATCTGGAAAAGCTTATGCTGATCCAAAAGTTGATGGATTAAAAAATCCTAAAAACTGAAAATATCGGTTGACTTCGATACGACGGCGAGTTATAGTAAGAACATAGATTGAGAAACAGAAAAGCACTCAGTCTCTTAACGTAGCTAAAGGAGCTATACAAAATGTCTCAACTGTCCGATACACTTACTATCAACTCTACTCAAACTCGTAAGGCCCTTCTGAAGGCCTTCAAAGCTAAGCGCCCCGTGTTTGTCTGGGGTCCTCCGGGCATCGGCAAGTCCGAAGTTGTTCAAGAAGTCACTGATGAACTCGGCGGTTACATGGTCGATCTGCGTATGGCGCAGATGGAACCCACTGATATTCGTGGTATCCCCTACTTCAATAAAGAAATCGGCAAGATGGACTGGGCTGAACCGGTAGACTTGCCCAGCGCGGAACTCGCTGCTCAATACCCGATCGTCGTTCTCTTCCTTGATGAAATGAACTCTGCACCGCCCGCGGTTCAAGCTGCTGGTTATCAGCTTATTCTTAACCGTCGTGTTGGTAAGTACAAGCTGCCCGATAATGTCGTGATCGTTGCTGCTGGTAACCGCGAAAGCGATAAGGGCGTTACATATCGTATGCCGATGCCGCTCGCTAATCGTTTCGTTCACCTTGAAATGCGCTATGACTTCACTTCTTGGCAGGGCTGGGCAGTGAACAAGAACATTCACAAGGACGTTGTCGGTTATCTGTCCTTCGCCAAGCAAGATGGCTATAACTTTGATGCCAAATCTTCTTCTAGGGCGTTCGCTACTCCGCGTTCTTGGACTTTCGTGAGTGAGTTGCTACAAGACGACGACGATGTGGAAAATGATACTCTGTTCAATCTTGTTGCTGGTGCTATCGGTGATGGTCTTGCTACAAAGTTCATGGCTCATCGTAAGGTTGCTGGTCAAATGCCTAATCCGGCTGACATTCTGTCTGGTAAAGTCAAGGACCTCAAAGTAAAAGAAATCTCTGCTATGTACTCTCTTACGATCTCCATGTGCTACGAACTGAAGGACGCTCTTGACAACAAGCGCGTTGACGCTAAGGGTTTCCACGCGATGGGTGAAAACTTCTTTGAGTATATGATGGCTAACTTTGAGACTGAGCTAGTAGTCATGGGTTCTAAGATCGCACTCAAGACTTATAAGCTTCCGTTTGAGCCTTCTCAACTCAAGAACTTTGACGCTTTCTTCAAGAAGTACGGTAAATACGTTGTAGAAGCCGGTAACTAAATCGGCAGCTCCTAGGGGGAAGGTTAGAGACAGCCTTCCCCCTTTTTAATAAAAGTAAACCCATGCTAGTTAGTGTGGGTTTAAACCTATGTCACGACCCCCTCATAGTTTTACTAGGGTATAAAATGAAAGAAGATAAATACATTTAAAGGAATAAAGTAATATGTCACTATTTCCAGCTAATCCAACAAATGGACAAACTGTAACTGTTAACGGAATAATATATACATATGATAGTTCCCAGACAGCATGGGTTCGCTTTGACACAACGGGCATACCCTATTACGGTCCTAGCAACCCCGGCATGATGTACGGCTACATCTGTAGCAACAATGTCACTTATCCACTTACTTATCTTTCTATCGGCGCCACAACCTTAACTAGGTAGAACTTTGATAGTCCAACGCACATAATATCACAGAAATCGGTTGACACTCTCTACTCAGGCTGCTATAGTGATAATATAATCAATAAAGGACATCTTCAAGTGAGCGAAGTCATTTCTCCGACTAAAAAGAGCAAGCGTACTCGTAGCAAGAAGTTTGAAAATCTTATCGGTCCTACGGATCCTAAGATTGACAACGAGGCGCGGGAACGTCTTATCACTGCTCGTATCGGTCTGCTACTCAAGCATTCTTTCTTTGGTAACCTTGCTACTCGACTGAAACTTGTCAATGCTGATGAGTGGTGCTCTACTGCTGCTACTGACGGCCAAAAGTTCTACTACAACTCTCGCTTCATCATGATGCTTAAGGTAAAGGAAGTTGAATTCCTCGTCGGACACGAAGTCCTACACGTTGTTTATGATCATATTGGTCGGCGTGTTGATCGGGACCCTGAAATCTGGAACATCGCTGATGACTACGTTGTCAACGCTGATTTGAAGCGTCATAAGATCGGTGAGTTCATCACCACTGTCCCTGCGCTGTATGACCCTAAGTATGAAAACTGGACTGCTGAAGCGGTCTACGACGACTTGATGAAGAATGTCAAGTACATTAGTATCGATGACCTCCTCGATAAGATGTTTGATGATCACATGGATGGTGAAGGTGATGGTGAAGGCGACAGTGACGGTGAAACAAGCAATGGCCGTCCGAAAGTGTCTCCTGAAGAACGTGAACGTATTCGTCAGGAAGTGAAACAATCTATCATCAATGCGGCGTCAACGGCTGACGCCGGAACTCTTCCCGCTGGTGTTGAGCGGATGCTTAAGGAACTGACTGATCCGGTCATGCCCTGGCGCGAACTTATTCAATCCAACCTTACTTCTGCTGTCAAGTCCGATTACAGCTGGATGCGCCCTTCTCGTCGTAGTTGGCACATGGATGCTGTCATGCCTGGTATGAATCCTGGTGAAGAGATTGATGTGGTCGTGTTTATTGACATGTCTGGATCTATCTCTGTTAAACAAGGACAGTCGTTCCTCTCAGAGGTTGCTGGTATGATGGAAGCATTTGATAGTTATCGTATTCGGGTCGCTTGCTTTGATACTGAAGTCTATAATATGCAGACCTTCACTTCGGAAAATCTTGACACAGTTGACGGCTATCAAATCATGGGCGGCGGTGGTACTGACTTTGAATGTATCTTCCGCTATCTCAAGGATCAAGCGATTGAACCGAATCGACTGATCGTGTTCACTGACGGATATCCTTGCGGTTCTTGGGGGGATCCTGACTTTGCCGACACGACTTGGATCATTCACGGTGATCCCAATCCGGACCCGCCTTTCGGTCAATACGCACTGTATGACGATCATCGTAAATGAGTAGTAAAACGGCGCTATGCTATCTTGCATGAGATTGTGCGAATGACTGAAAACAATGTCGCAGTAAACGACATATTTGAGAAGTTGGAGATGTTATATCTTCTGTGTAAAAATGAAAAATCTTGAAGATATTAATCTAAATCAGTGGTTTATGCGGCGTGAAGTTGATGTCTGCCCGACTCACTTTATCAAGTGCAGAACTGGTTTAACAACTGAATCTTTATTATGGATTAGAGAAAAGTTGCAAGGTAGGTATTCTACCGTCA
>JGI26470J50227_1000711_pt1 | contig 13013 bp, 14 predicted proteins | sample FreactTroBogLake_FD_50227 | JGI IMG/M metagenome (IMG submission 50227) | reverse complement strand
TTGTGACGCCCTCGCAGGCGTATCGCGCGCGTGCGGTCATCACGTCGATCCAGGCGTATGGCGGCTCTGGCACGGGCGTGCTGACCGAGTCCAGCAACGGCGCGTTCGCCACGCAGGACGGCGTTACCATCGCAGCGAACGACATCGTCTTCCTGCAGGCCGGAACGACCAACATCAGCGCGGCAAAAGACGCAGGTCCGTGGCAGGTCACCAGCCTTGGCGGCGCGTCTGCCAAGTGGGTCCTGACTCGTCCCGATTGGTGGGCGACAGGCTCGACGATCACCAACGGCGCCACCATCGAGTTTGCTGGCGACGGCTCGATCTGGGGCGGCACGGCGTGGAAGTCGTTTGCGTCTCAGGGCACGGTTGTTGATACGACCGACCCGGCGATGTACCCCCGCCAGGTTACGCAGCAGGTCACGCTGGTTGCTGGCACCAAGACGATCAGCAACGTTCCGATCTACTCGGCCTCTCGGTCGCAGATCCTCTGCTCGCTCGCCACGCCCAACACGGCGACCTCCACCGTCATGTACGGCGTGATCACCGCGATGACACCGGGCGCAATCGGAACGTCGTCGGCAGTGGTGGACGCGATCGTCGCGAACCAGACCAAGAACGCCAGCGACGTCTCAACCATCAACGTCACCATCTTCAACGGCTAAGGAGAACCGCGAGTCATGCTCATCACTCCCGCGAATCTATCGCTGTTCTTCAGCACACTGGAGACACGATTCTGGACTGCGTACGAGGTCGCGCCCGTGTGGCATGACTCGATCGCAACGATGTACAACGCCAGCTCGGAGCAGTTCGTTTCCGGCTGGATCGGGATGCTCGACAAGTACCGTCTTTGGGCAGGCTCGCGCGTCACTCACCAGCCTGCGCCGCAGACCTACACGGTGCAGATCCAAAACTTCGAGCTCACCGAGCAGGTCGATCAATTCAAGCTGGCGGACGACCAGTTCGGGATCTACATGGCCACCGTTCCCTTCATGGGGATGCAGGCGAAGAAGGTCTACGACTACCAGCTTCGAGACCTTCTCCTGAACCAGAACGCCCAGACGGGTGCGGTGCAGAACGGTCTCGACGGGCTCACGAACTTCAACACCGCGCACCAGATCGACTACTACGACTCGTCGAAGGGCACGTACTGCAACGACTACCGCGGCGGTGTCACGATCAACTCAATCACGGTCGGTGGCTCGTTCACGACGAACGGGTTCAACACGGTTTGGGAAGACATGGCCGCGCGCAAGTCGGAAAGCGGCGAAGCGCTCGGGCTGCTCCCTGATCTCACGATGGTTCCCCCGCAGCTCAAAGCGGCTGCTGAGACCGTGCTCCACAGCACGTTCTACGCGCCCCCGCAGATGGGCACACTCGGCAGCGGCTCCGGTGCTAACGCCGCGTTCGTCGGCGCCATGGAGAACCCGCTCAAGGGCTGGACTGACCTTGCGGTCAATCCTGACCTGTCGGCGAACGCAAGCGATTGGTTCATGTTCGTGACCAAGGGTCCGATCAAGCCGACTGGCATCGCGCTCCGCGAAGCTCCGAACTTCGTCTACCGCGTCAGTCCTGAAGACCCGGTCGTGTTCGACCGTCACACGTTCCTATACGGCAGCTACACCCGTTTCGCTCCGATGTGGGGCTTCGCGTGGCTGTCTTCGATCTCCGGTCCGACGGCTGGCGCATAAGGGGCGAGCGTGTCGAGCTACGCCTCCCTGAATGATCTCACGACGTATGGACTTCCAGCGACCGCGCTGGGGGCCTTGTCGTCTACCGTTCAGCAGAACGCGCTCGACGAAGCCTCGTCGATGATCGATTCATACCTGCGAGGGCGGTACGTTCTGCCGCTCGTCGCATGGGGCACGGAGATCACGCAGGCTGCGTGCAGGATCGCTGCATACAACCTGCTGTCGGTTCGAGGCTACAACCCTGCGGCGGGCGCGGACGTCAACATCCGAGACCGCTACATGGACACCGTTACCTGGCTCGGTCAGGTGCAGCGTCAAGCGGCGCATCCGAACGTGACGCCAAGCGCCGATCCTTCCAACTCGATGCAGCAGCCGCAGGTTGTTTCGTCGAGCGTTGTGTATGTCACCACGGGCGGAACAGCGCCCACGAGAGGGTGGTAGCGATGTCGATGTGGCACGGCTTAGTAGGCACCCCCAAGCACGCGGGCGGAATATCGGGGACGGTTACGATCCCTGTAGGCTCGATGGTCATTGCCATCACGGCACATTCGACGGCGGGAGGATCAGTCACGTTGCTTGACGGAACCAACGTGCCGATCCCTGCCGGTACGTGGTGGGTTGAGAAATGGATGCATACGCTGAACGTGTCCTACACGGGCGCAGTGACGCTGACGTTCACGACAACGGACAGCTACTACGTGGAGTACATCAAGGCGGGCAACGTCTAGCCATGTCGCTCGACTTCGGCATGCTGCAACACGCGATCATCGAGGCGACCCAGAAAGTCACTCGAGAGACGATCAAGGCTGCGGTGCCGGAGATTGAGCGGCTGATCCAACAGCAGTTTGACGAGGGGAAAGACCCCTACGGGAAACCATGGGCTCCTCTGAAACCATCGACATTACGGAGGGGCCGCCGCCCCCCTCCTCTGACCGACACGCGAGCGATGCGGGACGGCATCAAAGTGCGCGGGATCCAGGACGGTATCTCGATCGATGTACCGGCGAGCTATGCGAGTTTCCATCAGGAGGGCGCGCCGAAGGTCAACCTGGCCGCTCGCCCGATGCTGCCGGAGCATGGCCTACCGGAGAGCTGGGAACAGGCGATCACAAGTGCAGCGGAGTCAGTAGTTCGGGGCTCAAAGTGACACACCATCACGGAGGCGTGACTACTGCCGTGGCTACATTTTCCGGACTGGGCGCGTTCTTCGAGTCTACAGGGGCGTTTCTCGCACGGCTTGGCGTGGCCTTCCTGTTCGCGCTTGTGGCGGGCGTTGCGTCTACGCTTGGCGCGCTCATCGGCCGAAAGATCATTGAGCGCTTCGGAAAGAAGCCGTGAGCTACGGGATCTCCGCCCTCGTGTCTGCCATCTCGGCGGACGTGGTGTCGGCCCTGTCGACGGCGGGCTACCCGGCCCTCACTGACGGCGGGATCCTTATGGGTCGGCAGCATCAATTCGAGCAGAGCGCCCCCCCGCGCATCCTGCTGATTCCTGTCGCGTCCACGTTCGGTCCTAGGGCGAGCGCGTCATCGTCCTACCTCGCGCCTCCCGGCAGCGGGGGCAACGCGAGCGGCGGAGTGAATGTGCTGCAAGTGCAGATGACGAGCTATGGCAGCGGCTACACGTCGCCGTCGGTGTCGTTCACTGGGGGCGGTGGCAGTGGCGCGAGCGGCGCGGCTGTCGTGTCAAACGGCGTCATCACCCGCATTGTGCTTTCAAGCGGCGGCAGTGGTTACACGTCGGTTCCTACGGTTGTCATCACGGATGGCACAGGAACGGGCGCATCAGCCACGGCGAGGTTGGCACCTGCGAGCGAATACCAGTCGCAGATGCTGCAGCGAGCTCTCTACACGGAGAGCGTCACGTTCGAGTGCCGATGCTGGGGAGTGGTCCCGAGCACGGATGACCCGAATGGCGATTTCGACTTCACGCAGACGCTCTACCAGCAAGTGATCCGCTCATGCAGGGGGCTTGCGGTGGGGGCATTCAGGCCGCAACCGCGTGGCGAGTGGACCGACGCGAACGTGGGCGAGAGCCAGCTGTTCCGCAACGGACGAGAGTTCGTGTTTCGCTTCGAAATGGATGTACCGATCCTTGACCAACTGCTCGCGTTCTCGCCTGCAGGTGTTCTTGGGTCTGCCACGGTCGAGCCAAGTGGCGCGCCGGGTGACGCTGTCACGGTCGTTGAATAGGAGCACCGCGAATGTCTACGACGGGAAACGTACAAATCACGGTGGTGGACAGCAACGCGGCCGCAGTGCTCGTGCCTGGGTCCAACGTCGCGTTTGTGATGGGCTGCTGTTCGGCCGGTACGGCCAACACGCTTGTCGCAACAGCCAACACCCAGACGCTGACCACGAACCTTGGCTACGGCCCCCTCGTCGAGCAGTGCGGGCTCCTGGTGCTGTCGGGCGCTACGGTCATCGCCTGCCCGCTCGCAATTGCAACGGCGGGTGTTGCCACTGGTACAGGCCGCGCCGCGGTTTCGCTGACTACGGCGTCGAGCGCATCGCCGATCGTTGTGACTGCGGCCGCGCACGGGCTCATCACTGGCGAGATCGTCACAATCTCGGGCGTCATCTCGAACACTGGCGCCAACGGAACGTTTATCATCACCGTTACTGGCGCGAACACGTTCACGTTGAACGGCTCTACGGGCACTGGCAGCGGCACCGGCGGCACTGCACAGCCTACGGGACTCGAGTTCACCAACGCCGTAACGCCTGGCTCGAGCGTCATCACGGCGACGATGGCCGCGACCACGGGTTGCTATGACGACTACCTCGTCGAGCTCTTGGTGACGACTGGCGGAACCGTCGGCACGGGTCCGATCGCTTTCCAGCTGTCGCTTGATGCAGGACGAAACTTCGGGCCAATCATCCAGCTGGGCACGGCGAATACCTACGCGATTCCGAATACTGGGATCACGCTGAACTTCGCGGCGGGCACGCTCAACACAAACGACACGCTCAAGATGGCCTGCACGGCGCCGCAGTGGAACACCGCGGGTGTTTCGGCGGGCCTGACCGCTTTCCAGCGCTCGCAGTACGCGGTGGGCGGCGTCGGCATGATGCAGCTTGTCGGCCCTGTCGCATCGGGGGCGAACGCGTCTACGATCGAGGGCTACCTCGACACGTTGGCCACGGGCTACATATTCAATCGCCTGCTGTGCAACACCGTGGACGTCACCACTCCGCAGGCATGGGGCGGCGCTGGCGGGCAGACGGAAGCGGCCTGGATGACGGCGATCGAGTCTAGCTACGCGGCGGTCTCGTCCAAACGCATCAGCGTCGCTGCAGGACACTACAACGTGCCGAGCGCCTACGCGAATCCTGTTGCAGGCTCGCCCGCGTATCGTCGTCCCGGCCAGTGGGCCGCAGCATGCCGTCAGGCTGTCATCCCGCCGCAGCGCCATTCCGGGCGCGTGAAGGATGGCGCGCTGTCACTCATCGTGGTTAACCCGTCGTCTGACCCCACGGACGGGTTTGTCTATCACGACGAGCGATTAAATCCGGGGCTCGATGCGAACCGGTTCACCTCTTTCTGGACTCGCATCGGGCTGCCGGGCTTCTTCGTGCTCAATCCAAACCTGATGAGCCCTGGCGGCTCTACGCTGACGCTGCTCCCGCTCGGCAACGTGCTGGACATCGCGTGCGACATCGTTCACCAGGTCGGCCAGCAGCAGATTGACAGCGATATCCGGTTGAACGCAAACGGGACGATTTACGTCAACGACGCGCTCGCGCTGACGGCGGACTTCAACAACGCCCTGCAGGCGCAGATGGTCGCCACGGGAATGATCTCGGACTTCACCGTGCAGGTGGACCAGACCAACAACGTACTGCTGACAAGCACCGTGAACGTGACCGTGAGCATCGTCTCGCGAGGCTACGTGCTGCAAGAGAACGTGACGATCGGCTTCAACACGGTTGCGGCCTGAAAGGGATTTGACCGATGACTTCGCCTCTTCAGTACCCGCTCATAAACGGAGTCAAGCACGATTTTAGCTCGATTGAGCTGAGCATCGCGGGGCAGATCTTCGTGGGCTTCAAGAGCATCAACTACTCGCGCACGCGCACGCGCACGATGGTTAGAGGCAACAGCCCGGACCCGATCGCGAAGACTCGCGGGACGAACGAGTACACCGGCGAGTGTGAGATTTACCTCGCCGAGTGGAACTACCTTGAGTCGTTGCTACTCAGCCAGGCATCAGTGCAGGGCATCAGCACCAGTGGCAACGGCTACGGGGATGTCATGTTCACGGTCAAAGTCACCTACAACGACTCCGGGTTTGACACGATCATCGACGTTCTGCAGACCTGCAGCATCGACGCGACAGACGCATCGCATAGCCAGGGAACAGACGCGCTCGTGCGCAAGGTCACGTTGAACCCGCTGAAGATCCTGTTCAACAACGCCGACGACCTCGGCACGCCACTTGTCTCTCCGCCGCAGTCGTAGCAGAATAAGCTAGAACCTGGGGGGCTCCCCGGGTGCCCGTCCGCATAGCGGACACGTGAACGAGGCGGGCACGTTTTCAACCGAAAGAGGAGCCCGGACCATGGTCACGAAAGAGCAGCTCGAAGAGCTCGAATCCAAGCACAAGCGCATCGCGTACGTTCGTTCCGACTCGGACGACGGCAGCGGTACCCCGGACTGGGAGATCGTTCTCAGGAAGCCAACGCGCGATGAGTACAAGCAGTTTCGGGCGCAGTCGAATGATGCGTCGCGCGCGTCAGACGCTCAAGAGATGCTCATCCGCCGTCTGTCGGTTCTTCCGACTGGCGATGCGCTGAACGACTTGTTCAACGAGTGGCCGGCGATTGCAGAGGCATGCACGGCGCCGCTGCGAGCTTTGTCAGGTCTCGCGGGGCAAGAAGCAAAAAAATAATCGACGCCTTTCTGACGTCCCACGAAGGGAGCGCGGATGATTTTCAAAGTGGGTTGCGGCAGTGGTTTCGAGGGTCGAACGAGCCCGAGGCCGAAGCTGCCGGCATCCTACTCGCAGAGACGGTGCTGCTTCATCGCGCGTGGTTGCGCAGCAAGATGGCACCGTCGGGGCCAAAGCGTGAAGTTCTTCTAGAGGGGTAGGCGATGGCGGGCATTTTCAACTTCGTGATCTCGATGACCGACAAGGTCTCGCCAGAGGCGAAGAAGACCGCTGCTCAGATCGACTCTCTCTCGGCGGAGATCCGCACGAACCGCGACAAGGTGCTGGGTCTAAACCTGGCGTTGCGCGAGCAGGCGGCGGCATACCGCGCCATCGAGAACCCGACGAAGCGCCAAGCGTTCGAGCAACGCAACCTGATGGGCGGCATGCGCGACCACAAGGCAAACCTGCTCGCGACGAACCAGAAGCTCTACATGCAGCGCGCGGCGCTCGAGGACCAGGCAAAGGCGAGCCTGCTGTCGCAGGGGGCCACCGAAGGCGCGAGTAGCTCTCTGATGAGCATGGGAGGAGCGCTCGCGGGCGTTGCCGTGGCTGCTGCTGCTGCTGTCGTCGCCATCGCAGCCGTTGCCTACAAGGGCGCCGAGCTTGCGCTTGAAGCCTCCGAGGCCAAGGAGAAGATGACGACGCTCTTCGACGCCATGGGCGAAGGGCAGACGTCAGGCAAGCAGGTGATGACCATGCTCGGCGACCTGCGCGGGTCGCTCGGTATGACGCGCGAAGAGATGGCGCCGCTTGCGAAGTCGTTTATGGCGATGGGCATCCGCGACATCCCGGCTCTCAAGTCGGCCATGACAGCCGCCGCCAGCGCTTCGGCGATGATGGGCGAAGAGGGCGCGAACGCCTTCAAGTCGATGATGGGCAGGATCGAGGAGGCCAAAGAGGCTTCCGGAAACATGCTCAAGATCAACGTCGGCAAAAAGAACCCGTTTGCAGCCATGGGCGTGGACATCGCTGACGTCTCGCGAGAGATGGGCGTCAGCTCGGCGCAGCTCTCGGCGATGCTGAAGAACGGCACGGCCAAGGCGGACGTCTTCGGCAAGGCCCTCGAGTCGGCCATCACGGCCAAGGGCAAGGGGCCGCTCGAGCGGATGTCATCTAGTTTTGGCGCAACCTTCAAGACCATGAAGGAGAGCATGGTGGAGATGTTCGCCGACGTGGACGTCAAGCCGTTTCTCGAGGCGTTCAAGCACTTCGCCGGCATCTTCGACAAGAACACGGCGACGGGCAAGCTCTTCAAGATGGTGATTTCAGGCGCGTTCACGGCCATCTTTGCCGCCGCGAAGCCTGTGATCCGGTTCATCGAGAAGGCCTTGCTGGGATTCGTGATCCTGGGGCTCAAGGCGTACATCGGCCTCAAGCACATCTGGAAGGCGTTTCAAGAGTTCGACGCGGGCAAGGTTGTTGGTGACATCGTAGACGGCCTGGTTAACGGCCTGGTGGCCGGTAAAGATCGCGTGGTCGACGCCATGAAAGGGATGGCCTCGGGTGCACTCAAAGCATTCACGGGCATCTTCCAGGTCGCGTCCCCGTCGCGGGTGATGATGAAGATCGGCGGACACGTAGCCGAAGGCTTTACCCAGGGTTACGAGGCGGAGAGCGACCGCGCGGGATCGATGGGGCCGGCAAACTTCCAGCCCGACGCCTTCAAGCCTGCGAACGGCAACGCCGCGCCCGCGGCAAGCGGTGGCAAGACGTCGATCGCTGTCACGATGAACGTGCAGCTGTCCGGCTCGAGCCCGTCGGCCGTCGCGCAAGAGCTCACCGAGGAAGCTGTCTCACTCGTCTTCGAGCGCATGGCGCTCGCGCAGGGGCTCTGATGTCGTTCACCATTCCCGGCCTTGGACCGATCGCGAACCCGCAAGTCTGGGATGTCGTCTACCTTGGCGGGCAAGGTGGCGTAGGCGCTACGCCGTCTCCTGGCATCGTCACGGTCGCGGGCTTCAAGCGCTCGAACGAATGGGACGTCAAGAAGGGCAAGGGCGCGCAGGGAGCGACCATCAGCTACACCGGACGCACACCGGCTAAGGGGACGCTGACGTTCAAGCTGTGGACGGATCAGCAGATCGAAACCGACTGGCCGACGTTCTCCAATCTGTTCCAATACGATCCGACGAAGGCGACGATCAACGCCGTGGACATCTATCACCCGTCGTTGGCGTCGCTCGGCATCACCTCGATCGTCTGCGAGGACATCGGCGCCGTGGAACACAAGGGAAACCAGCTCTACGAGGTCGAGGTCGCGTTGCTCGAGTACTACCCGCCACCGCCCGTACCTGCTGTCAGCACGCCGTCCACGTCGCAGACGAACCAAGACACCCCAGAGGCGCCAGCGCCAACGGCTGAACAGTTGCTGTCCGCGGCGGAAGCGCAGCAGGCGGCTATCCCGTGAGCCAGCTCTTTGCCTCGGTCAACGGCCAGCGGGCGACCGTGGCAAGCGTCACGCTGCCCTACTACGGGCTATGGGAAGGGGACGTCCAGCTTGCAACGCCGCAGATCATTACGGGCACGGTGACGCTCGTGCTGGGCAATCTGTCGCTGACTGGGGCCATGTACCGCGGCGCGCCGTTCGCGGGGGTAACGTACCTTCGGCTCGTCGGCGGGGCTGGCGGATGGCGCAAGAGCGTGCCCGCGCAGGCATACGCGAATCCTTCGGCAACGGGCGTGCGCCTGTCAACGGTCCTGGGAGACGTAGCAAGTGCGGTCGGCGAGCGAGTGAACCTGCAGGCCGACCAGACGATCGGCAACTACTACATCCGTGAAGTCGGTACCGCGTCAGGGGTGTTGCGGATGCTGGCGGGGTCCGAGTGGTACGTAGACAACGCGGGCGTGACCCAGATCGGCGCGCGTCCGTCGTCGGCCATCACCTCGCCGTTTACGGTGGTGTCGTGGGATGCCGGCAAAGGGCTCTTTGACATCGCGACCGAGGACTACGCGTCGTGGCTCCCTGGCAACACGTTTACGGCGCCCACGGTGCCGACAGCGCAAACCGTCAGCATGGTGCGGCACGACGTCGGCAACGATGGAATTATGCGCATGAAAGTGCTCGCCGCATGACTCAACCGGCTATTCCGACAACGCTTGACCGGCTGCTGACAGCGGTGCGGTCCATCATCCGCGCCGAGTTCCCGCAGTTCGACTACGCGGGGACGTTCGAATATTCGATCCAGGCCGCGATGAGTTCGTCGGTCGATTGCTCGCCGACGGACACGACGCTGCCCCTCCCGTCGCTCACTGGGCTCCCGATGCGCCCTGGGCTGCTCGGCGAGACGGTGACGCTAAAAGCGGGCGCCCGCTGCCTCGTGCAGTTCATTAACCGAGACCCCACGCGGCCCGTCATCGTCGGCGCAGACCCGATCCCCATCACGAGCACCATTGACGCTACCGGCGCGCTGGTGCTTGGCCCTAGCTCGCAATCGGTCGCTATCGCGGGGGGCGCTGACGCGCTTGTAGTGGGGCCTGCGTACCTGGCGCTACTGACGGAGCTCGAGGCAGCGGCAACCGCCACAGCATCCGCTGCAACGTCGCTTGCGGCTGCACTCTCGCCATTCGTGCCAGCGACCGCCCAGACAGCGGCAACCGCGCTTGCGGTTGCACAAACAGCAATGGTAACCGCGATCGGCGCACTTCCGTTCCCCCTCACGCTCAAGACGACGGCCACATGACGCGAATGTTCCTGTTTCGCCAGACAGAAAACAGGAGGTCCCGTGCTGCCTAGTGGAGTGAGCCCTGTCTCTGCGCCAGTGGTCAACCCAGCACTCGGGTCCGACCTCGCGGGCACCAACGACCTCTTGCCGAACATGGCCGAGTGTGCAGGACGTACGGCACTCATTCAGGCGTGCGTGCGTCGGCTCATTACGCCGCGAGGTGGGCTCATCTACGATCCGAACTACGGCTACGACCTTACGCAGTTCATCAACGCGGACCTATCGCAGACGGATGCGGCGGCCATCGCGCCGAACATCACCGCAGAGCTTCTGAAAGACCAGCGCGTGCTTTCCTGCACGACGACCCTGCAATGGGTCGGCATATCGCAGGTCCAGGCGGCCATGACGGGCACGGTTGCGAACCCGCAGCCCATCCCGCTCGGCGCGCTCGTGATTGCCATCCAGATGCAGGACAACCAAGGCCCGTTCACCCTCATACTTGCCGCTAGCGCGGTCACCGTCTCGGTGCTGCAGGTGAGCGGATCATGACGAACCAACTCGCGATCTCAGACCTGTTCACGCCTGCAACGGCTTCGCAATGGCTTGCCAACATCCTGCAGAATGACGCTACCGTTGGTCTGCAGACAACGTCGTGGCAGTCGGGCGGCATGGCTCGCACGATCATTCAGGTGATGAGCTACATGTACGCCCAGAGCGACGTAGCCGTCTCAATCATGGCGCAAGGCGGATTTCTCGACTTCGCCGCAACGGGCTCGGTCACGTACGTGTCAGCAACCGGCGTCAGCATCACTCAGCCGGTGACGCCTGACCCGTCAATCCCTGCGCAGAACCCCACGGGCGCGCCTGGATGGCTCGACCTGCTCGCAGACAGCGTCTACAACGTGCAGCGCATCGGAGCGACCGCGGCGGCGAACGTGCTCGCGATCGTCAACACCAGCACGAGCACGTTCGGTCCGTACACGCAGGCGACCTACCACGCCGCGAACCTTTCGACGGGTGCGACGTACAGCAACACTGCGTCGTTGACGATTGCGCCGAGCAGCACCGCGGGCGGGAGTATCACGGGCGCATCGTACGCGAGCCCGATCCAGATCACGACCGCGAGCGCGCATGGCCTAGCGTCGGGCGCTGTCGTCTACCTTGCCGGGGTGCTCGGAAACACGAACGCGAACGGGTTCTTCCTGATCACGTCCACGGGCCTCAACACGTTCACGCTGAACAGCTCTAACGGAAACGGTGCGTACATCTCGGGCGGCGCGGTCTACATCCCTCAGACGCCCACGTTCGCGGCGGACCTGACGGGCACGATCGGCACCAGCATCGCGGGCGGCATCACTCAGGCGGTAACGGCGAACAGCGGCGTCTACGTGTGGAACCCCTACGGGTTCGTCGGCCTTTCCTACGAGTCGAACACGGCGCTCGCGGCGCGCTGTCGGCTGAAGCTGCAGAGCCTTTCGCCGAACGGACCCATGGGGGCCTACGCGTACTTTGCGCAGTCGGCCTACAGCATCCTCGCGGCACTGCCAACGCCGGTCGCACTGTCGCAGCCCATCACGCAGGCGATCGTGTCGCAGAACCTTGTCACAGGGGTCAACACTGTCTACGTGGCGAACGTCGCAGGGGCTGTCTCGGGGCTCGTGCAGGGCGTTGTCACGGGAGCCACGAACGCTTCACCCATCGTCATCACCTGCACGGCGCACGGCCTGTCTACGGGGCAGCCAGCGACCCTGTCAGGCGTCCAGGGCAACACGAACGCGAACGGGACGTGGACCATCACACGTCTGTCGGCGAACACGTTCTCGCTGAACGGGTCCACGGGAAACGCGGCCTACACGGGCGGCGGCTCGATTGAAGGCGGAGACCTCGGAGAGGTGGACTGGGTCATCCAGAACTACGCCGTGCCGGATTCGGTAACGGCAGTGACGCAGAGCGTATCGAACTGGAACGTCGCGATCGTGGCGGCTGTCACGGTCTCGCAGTCGTACGCATCCACCTACGCCGCGAACGTGCAGACGGCGCTTGCAGCGTACTTCTCAGGGCTCGGCATCGGCGGACTCGCGACAGGCGGATACGTTCGCTACAACGACGTAATCGGCATTCTGTACGCAGCGGGTATCGTCAACGGCGGCCAGTCATTCGTCAAAGGCATCTCGAGCCTGACGATCAACGGCTCGATGACGGACGTAGCGTTCGCGTCGCCGACGTCCTACGCCATCCTATCGCCNGCCCCGGCCATCACGGTGACGGGTGTCTGATGGCTAGGACCTCCCAGCGCGACGGCATCAAGCAGATTTCGCCCCCGTGGCTTGCGGACGATTCGCAGGCTACCGCCTCGAATCCTACGGGAGGCGTGGGCGGTCGCTTCATGTACTCGCTCGGTATCGCGAGCGACATGCTGCTCGAGAAGATGAACCAGGCCGCTCGCGCGCACATGCCGACGCACGCGCCTGTTACGGCGTTGCCGTACCTTGGGGCCGACCGCGTGCTCGTGCAGGGACCTAGCGAGAGCTCTACGGCGTTCGCGTTGCGGCTCAAGGAAGCGTTCGATTTCTGGCAGTACGCCGGGAGCTCGCGCGCCGTGCTGGGGGCAACCGCAGCGTACTTGACGGGCTTCCAGGGCACGAGCGCGACGACGGTTCCGATCTGCGCGAACGTCGGCGGGTTCTACGCCGAGAAGTGGTCATGGCTCAACAACACGGATGACCCGCG
>JGI26470J50227_1000710_pt1 | contig 13023 bp, 14 predicted proteins | sample FreactTroBogLake_FD_50227 | JGI IMG/M metagenome (IMG submission 50227) | reverse complement strand
TTGGACTTGCAGGGTTGCGGCAACGGCCGCCGAGTCTTGCGTTTGGAACTGAATTGTCGACGAACCAGGAGCGAGGGTGAACCAGGTGCTTCCAGCGGTCAGCGAACCGAGTCGCGACGAGGCAATGGTCGACCCAGAAGTCGTGTAGGTCGCAGAACGGAAGTCAGTGTCGATGACAAGTCTGTCGCCAGTCGCCATTGTCAACCCGAAGGCAACGCTCTGGCCGGTGGTGACGTTCGTCACTGACGGGTTGATGCAGGGACCAGTGATTGTCAAGATTGGTCGAGTTTCGTAGTTTCCGGCATTGGTCGCCGTCAGGAATCCTCCGCCGCCACCACCGCCGAACGAAGCGTTGAATCCCACGTTGAATGAAAGTCCTGAGCCAGGCGTGCCGAGACCTGTTGAGAAGCTCGAAGGCGTTGCGTACCAGCGTGGATCCGTTGCGTGGAACTGCAGGTTCATTGAGGCCAGGCCAGCAACGTGCTGGAGGTCGATTGGCAGGTCTCGTTTGCGCAGTCGAACCATTGAGCCGATCGTGCCGACGTTTGGGTAGTTGATCCAGAGTGGATATTCCGTCCCTGGGTCAGCAATCGTTCGGTTTGTTGACGTTGCGAGCGCCTGAATGGCGTGCGTCAGGCTGGTGCTGTCGGGAACGATATCGCCAGAGATCAAGATGTCTCGACCATCATAGAAATCAAGGCCGATGATTTCGCCTACGTCGCGTGGGCGAGTGATGTCACCAAAACCGAGATTCGGCTGAGCAAATCCGGTGATGCCCGTGAGCGCGTATGGGGTGCCTGGACCTAGCGTAAGACCTTGATAGGACATTTGCCATGTGGTCAGGGACGGAGCTGCGGTCGTAGGGAAGGACATCAGGCCACCTTGGTTTTCATAGCCCAGGCGACCTCGGCCGCGATTTGATTAGCGTCCGCGTTCGTTGTGACATAAACGTTGATCGTCTGACCGCCTGCGGTACCCATCTTGTGATTAGGAATGATCGAGCCGGCCACTGACGGCATGAAGAGTTCAGGGCCCTGCTCTCCGACAAGAGCCATCTGGCCAGAAGCCAACGGTCCACCCGATGCCAAATGCGGCAAATTAGGAAAGTCGATTTGTGGGGTGACTTGAACTCCCATGACTTTGAGCGCTGGGATGTGAAAATTGTTCCACTTGTCAATGATCCAGTTGATGGCATTTTCGAACTCTGAGGTCAGGCCACCCCAGATGCCGGTGACGGCACTGGCGATGCGGTGAGGTAGTCCTTGGAAAAATCCGACAAGGTCGTCCAATGCTCCAGGAATATCTTTTGTAAAGAAAGTGATGATCGGATCAATGAGATTGTCGTAAATGAAGTGCCACGCATCACTGGCAATGTCCTTGATGTCTTTCCAGATGCCTTTCCAGTGAAGTGCCAAAAAGATGATTGCACCGACTGGGCCCAGGAGCGCCAGGACTAGATCACCAAGTCCACTTCTGAGAAACTTGACGACATCACCGAAGATTTTTTGAATCTCGCCCCAAACCTCGTTCCAATGTTTGACCAGAAGGACAATTCCGACAATAAGTGCAGCAACGCCGATGATGATCCAGGTAATCGGGTTTGTCAGCATGGCAATCGTTGCTGCAGCCACAGCTGCGGCGAGAGAATAGAACGCTGCGGCGAGGCCGACCCCGACAAGGATGCCAAGGCCGATCATGACTTCTTTGTGGCTGTTGATGAAATCAATAAACTTCTTCATGTATTCGACGACTTTGTCGAATACAGGCAAAAGGTCTTTCCCGATTTTTTCTTTGATGTCCTGGAACGACGCTTTGAGGGCGTCAATTCGACCTTTGTAGGTGTCGGCATACGCTGACGCCTGGCCACCGAGACGGCCCGTTAGCGCATCGAGGATTTGAGTATGAGCATCAGTGGCGTCGGTCGCGTTCTTGTGTGCAGTCGTGACACCATCGACAAGTTTCTGATACTGCGGAAACAGTTTTGACGTGGTTGAGATGTTCGTTCCGTGAATGGCTTCAAAGTCACTGAGGGCGCTTGTGGCGGTCGACAATTTGTCGTTTGCTTGCTGCACCTTCAACGCATTTGAAGCGTGAATTGGTAAATCGATCCCCAGCTGCTTGAGCGGCTTTAGGTTTCCAGTTAGTGCTCGATCAACCGCTTCTGTGGCCGTAGAAAGGTCGATGTGCTTGTAGCGCGCAAGGTCAGCGCTCAGCGACAGGTTTTTGAGGGCTTCTTGAGGTTTTCCGGTAGCAATAACACCGGCCGCGAGGGCCTTGTTGACATCGTCATTGGTGAAACCGAACTTTGACATTGACGATTGAGCCTGGTCGATCTGACCCTGCCAGTTTTTTGTGCTTTGACCGGCGCCCTTGAACGCGGAATCGAGAGCGGCTTGAGTCACTTGCAGCTGTGCTGCGGCATTGACTGCCGAGACTGCCAAAGCGCCGATGCCAGCGATCGCGATCGCTCCGCCGATCCCTCCAATGGCTTTTAGTTTTCCTGCGAAACCCTCACCTTTGGCTGAGGCCTCCTCGAACTTGGTGCCGATGCCATCAAGCGCACCGCCGACAGGAATGCCAAACTGATTGGCCATGTTTCCGATGCTGGAAAACATTCCACCGATTTTTGATGTCGACTTGCCAAAGGAGTCCTCCACCTTTTTGGAGGTGTTGGACATTTCGACGCCGACGCTGGAAAGTTCAGTTCGGATTTGCGACGCATTCATCGTCGCGGTGATGATGACCTGTCCGTTATTCGCCACGAGGGTTCAACTTTCTACTCAAAGCCGAAAGGCCTCATACCGATTTTGATGCTCTCTTCAATCGCCGCAGCAATGTCTGGGCGACTGCGAGCGATGGTGGGTCCCAGGAACGGATGACCCTGCTGGTTACGTTTCGTCCAGTGCCACTTTGAGCGATCATCGCCCTGGGGCCAGACGGGGTGGCGAAAGGATCCTCGCTTTGCTGATTCAAAAGCGGCTGCGTGATAACCCTTGTGGCCAGATTTGGCGCCTCGACCTCGCTCCTGCTCGGCCTTTTTGACACCGGCAATCAACGAAACACTTGTTCCGCGAACTTTGTGCGTGATTGTGTGGGGGATCGACGAGGAATACTGCCTCGCTTCCATCTTGGCTCGATCCTCAAGCAGCTCACCGAGTTCTTTGAGGTGAACCTGGATGACCTTGTAGATCTCTTTGTAGCCTTCTTGCTTCAGGGCCTTGCCAAGAGCGTCCAGGCCGCTGGCATCGATAACAACGCCAGAACTGGCTCGCTGGGATTGACTCTTGCGAACGATGTATCCAGATTGTGCCACTGGTGACTCCTAGCCCTGGGCCGCTTTGGCATTTTCCGATCTGATGTGATCAATTTCCTTCATCAAAAGTCGGCAATCGTTGATGTCGAGTTCGTACCATTCCCAGGGACGGATCCCAAAGAAGTGCGCAAACTCTGCAAGGTATTCCTGACGCAGGTTTGTTAGGCGGTTTCCTCCGCCTCGGTAGGGACCTCAGCCACTGGCAACTCACCTGNGACATTTGGGACCTCAAGGTCAGTTAGGTCAAAATCGACATCGCTGAACTTGATAGTGGGATTGACTCGCTTTTTGAGCATGTAGATCAAGCCCACGAGGGCGCTGATTGAGCCGGCCTGCAGGGCTGTGCCCCACTGCTCGAAACTCATTCCGCTGACGGATTCAATATCCATCGCCTCGCGGGCTTTGATCTTGCCATTGAAGTGAAGGGTCTCCCCTTCGATGACGATGTCAAATGCTGGTACGTCGCTCATGCTCGACGCTCCTTTCAGTTATTTCAATTAGATGGTGGTGTCTGCCGAGGTGTAGGTCGCCTGGAAGATGTTGTTTGCCGCGTCGCTCATCACTGTGAATGTGAGCTTCTGCGTCAAGATGTCAGGGCCTTGAACAAAGGTCTGATCTGCATCAAAGAAGATCTGTGGCGCAAGAAAGTCGATTGCTGCGTTGTTCCCAGAAGTTCCAATTTGATTTCCCGTCAGGCTGAAGTCCAGTGCAATGGAAGTTTCAGGGGTGGTGGCGGCAAAAACTGTATACAGCGAGGCCAGGTCAACAAACTCAACCTCCATGTCACCGGTCAGAGCAACAAATCCGTTTGGCAGTTGTTCTTTCTTGGTAATAGAGCCAAGTGTGTGACGACCGACGTTGAGGGCGTTCGTTCCTTTGAGGTTCACAGACTTGACCGCTCCGGCATAGGTGCCTCCAGAGATCACGGTACCTCCAGATGCTGACGAGACGCCGGTGGCCGTCGTGACCGTTCCGCCGATGGTCAGTGCTCCTTGAGCAAAGTGCATGACATTGGAGTTGACGTAACTTGGAGCGGCGTAGGTCTGCGAAGTCACAGCGCCAGCGCCGTCAAGGTTCAGAGAGATCTGAGCGATCTGTCCAGCAGCAGCTGAAAGCGTCCAGTCTGTCACCTTGAGTCCGGTGTAAGAGAATGGCGAAATGGTGCCACCGATCGACGGCCGGCCGACCTGAGCCGTGAGGCTCATACCGACGTTGGAGTTGAACGTGTGCACTGCCTTGTATGCGGTTGTCGAAGAAATCTGCGCAGGTGTGGCGGAACTGCCGAGCATGTGCTTCAGCAGCAGGCCCATTCCACGCTCCTGTACCTCAAAGTCGATAGAACCAGTGACATCAACCGCCGGAACGACACGACGAGAGCCAAGACGAACTCGGCCAGCGCCAAGAGCATCAGACGCAACAACCATCTTTTTGAGTTCCAGGTTTTCTTTTTTGAAGTAATAAAAGTGACCGCTCGAAGGCGCCACGTAGGTGTTGAACGTTGTCTCGTCAGCCAGTCCAATGGATGCACCGAGACCTGAAGGGATTGCCATAATGCCTCCTAAGCGGCTGGCGCGTCAGGCGCCGTTGATGGGGTGGGTGTTGATTTTGACTTTGGAGCATCTGCGCTGGGCTGCCACGTTTCTGGCTGGCACGCGTAGGACTCGTCGGCCTCGTCGTCGACGCTAAGAACAGCGTCAGGTGCGATCAGGGTAGGGAGTGCGATGCCGAAACCGACCCACAGCTCCTCATTGGTGACGTTGCGCCACTTGCTCATGTTTGTCTCCTAAACAATCCTCGCCCTACAAGCGAGATAGATGTCGATTTGTGCGGATGATCCAGAGGCGTCGGTCGCACCCTGTTCGTAGATTGTCGCTCCGAGATATGACCACAGGACCAATCCACCGAGCGTTGGGTCGTTGCGAACGCCAGTTTCGATTGCCTTGAATGCTGTGGCGATAGACCCACGCGTTGCTGATTGGGTAATGGTTTGATCCCAGCACGCCAATCGAGCGTTGATTTCAAAACTCTCATCGAGTGGAAATGACGGAACTCCAGCGCCGATACCGGCTGGCTGTTGGTTCCAGGCATTGATTCCAAGAACTGCGGCGATGTTGTTGTATTCGCCTTGTCGGGGATCCCCGTCAAAAACCGCCCATTGCGGATCCTTGATCGTCGACAGCTGAGTGTTGACGATGTTGTAAAACGCGGTGTACGCATCAAAAGCAACCGTTGATGAGTGCGCAACCATTAGGCGATGCCAGGAGTTCGACGGTTTGGAGCAAGTAGTTCACGAACTCGGTTTGGAACGAAGAATCCGAGAATGACTTGGCCTGGCTCGTTCTCGTCGAGCGAACCATCGGCTGGCCAAGAGCGAAGCAGTGGTCGCGCCTGAGTCTGCTCAAAGTAGATGCGAATCAACTCAAGCGTCGCGGCACGAACGTTGTCAGGCACCGATGTTCGGCCGCTGACATAAGTGACGTGAACGGATTCAAGGCCAGGGGGGAAAGCAAACGTCGATCCACCAGGACCACGTCGAACGATTCTCGAAGGCGCCTCGAACTTGGCTGAATACATCGTTCCGGCGTTCGGGTCGTTGACGAGAGCCAGGGTCCACTCAACTGGGCCTCGATACTCTGAGATGGCCAAGACGTTGACTACAGGCCGTTGGCGCAATGTGATCGAAGATTGACCACCGTCGTGCCATTCCTCGACAACTCGTTGAATAATTGGACCTGTGATGTGCTCGACGACTGGGATGACATCGTTAGCCATGCGAAGCAATTTGTGATCCCGTGTGCGGTCGCTCGCTGGGATATTCATGTGGTCTTTGAGTTCGGCAAGGCTGACAAGCTGCGATCCGCCGATGGTCGTCAGATTTTCTTCAATGGCGATTGAGAAATATCCATCGGTGGGATAGGTGAGCGTCGTGCCCGACTTTGAGACCACAAAGTTCGCCATGTACGTTCCAGCGGCTGCGGTCTGGCCAGCTGAGAACGTGAATGAGACCGTTCCGCCCGTAGCGCTGACCACAGTGGCGCTGGCGTTGATTGAGGCCGTAGAAGCCACCAATGACCGCATGACGAAGTTCACACTGCACCCAGTCAGGTCGACGACCGTGCCGGTGTTGTCGGTAATCGTCTGAGTCAAGACAGGAAGCGTGTCTCCCTGTTTGATTACGAAGTCGTATGCGGCCATGAGGGGCTCCTAGATGAAAGTGACTTCGGAAATGAGCGAACTACCAGCGCTGGCGTTGATGATCAGCGAAGTGACTCCACTCGAAAGTGGAAACGCAGCCCACAGCGCGGCGCTTTGAGGTGCCACCGACATGCCGGATCCGGTATCAAGGTTGGTTCGCACTTTCAGTGTCGCTGTCGATCCCGATGGGAATACGATCAACGCAGCGACCGCGCCTGTGGGGACTGCGATTGTGTTGTCGCCAGTGGCGAGAGCAATGTCCTGGACTGTGCCGATGTTTGTGGTGCCGGTCGAGGTGATTGGTCCAAGGACCTTTTCACCAATCGCCAGCCCAGCCGACATTCCAGTGACCGTGAGTGTTCCGGCCATTTTGACTAGGCCTGGCTGACTGCGGTCTCGACGCCGGACGCGACAACTGCCTTTTCAAGTTTGCCGGCTGATGCCTTCGTTGACTTGTTGATCTCGGCCTTGATGTCCTTGAGTCGTGCTTTGAGATCGGCCAACTCGGCGTCAACTGCTGAGGCAATGAGCTGCTCAACGTGCTTTGCCTCTGTTTCAAGGGCTTTGATGTATGTTGCAGAATCCATGAGGAATCCTTTCAAGGTGATCGAGTGAATCCGCACTGCATCCAAGACAAGGAACTTGGACACAGTGCGCATCCACCCGAAAGTGGAATGCGCTATCAGTTGGACTAGAAGCCCGATGGTGCGGCGAGGCCGGTACCCGTGATAGTTGACACCGATTGCGCGTAACGAACGAGCAGAGCGATGTAGTTGTAAGCGCGGAATCGCACGCCAGCAGTGCTGGACAGGATTTCACGGAACACGTCAGTGCGAAGTTCGCCCTCGAAGAAGAGGACATCATCGCCACGAACGAGAGCGATCTCGTCTTGTGTGGTGCTGACGGTCGTAGGCATTGAACCATCGAGGTACACGGGAACTCCGAGAACCAGGTTGGCAGCCATGCCTTCGGCTGTGGGGTCTGCGTTGATTGCTTGAGGGTTCCAAGCGCCCATGCTCGACGGAACGACGAGCGGTCGGTTGTTGGAGTCCTGGCCAGCAGCCATCCAGTAGTAGCGACGTGGGTGCATCCACACCTTGACACCATCAGCACGCTTACGGTTCTGAGCGAGTTGGCTCAGGCCTTGTGCCAAAGGAGCAAACAACTTCGCAGCCGTTGGGCTTGCGTCGGTGTAGGTGATTGCGTTCACGCCGGAAGTGTTCAACACACCAGTGATCTGGCCCGAAGAACCCGATCCGGTCAGCGCCTGGGCGTTGACTTGGAGGTTGTAGTCAGCCAGCAAGTCCTGGAGGATCACTTCATCAATGATTTGATGGGGTGACTGCTCGAGGAGCTGCAATGACACGTCGACATAGCCGCCAACGGTCTTGACAGCTGCCGTGACCTGCGTGTCCGCGATGTCCTGGTTGGACAGCGCTGCGTTGTCGGCGGTCTGGATGCCGGTCAATGTTCCCGTTGAAAGTTTCGGGATGTTGATCGAGTCCGTGCCGGTCGGCAATGGGACGTTGCGAAGGCTGTTCACGAATGGACGACCGAAACGCAAGTACTGGATGTAGTCATCGATCAGGTAGATCGGGGGTACGAAGTATCCACCGGCTCCATCTGTTCGTGAACCAGCTCGCTTTTCAAAGACGGAACCTTCTCCGGCTACGCCGCGCATTTCGGTTTCGGCTTTGGCTTCGCGACCCTTGGCTCGCTTCGTGAACTCAATGTCCATTTCACGACCGTGACGCTGCAAGCGCTCAGACGCGGCCAGCGTGTCGCCAGCCATTCCGCCGTGAACAACTGCCATGTCCTTGAAGTAGGAGTTGCGCTTCTCGCGGTTGTAGGTCAATGGCTCCGACTTGACATCGACCGACTTGGCGGCCGCTGCTGCAGCAAAGCGTGAACGCTCAATGCTTTCGCGGAGTTCGATTTCTTTGGTGAGGTCTTGAATCTCAACGTGAATGTCAGCGGCACGAACTTCTTCGACTTCTGACAAGTCACGCTCTTCTGCCTTGGCAGAATCGAGAATCGTTTCGGCTTCAACTGCGAGGCCGTTTCGCTTCTCAAGAAGAGACTCAAGCAACGATGACGTTACTTCAGACATAAATGTCTCCTTTTTTTGGAGTTTGGTTGGGATTTGCTAATCCAGGTGGTGCTTTTGAGCGCGTCAGGTGAGCCATCAAGTGGCTCGGCGTGGAGCGTCGTAAAGTCCGGCGTGGGTATTACTTGCGAAGGTAAGACGAGGCAGACCGCAGCTGCGCTAACGCGAGCCTTGGGGATCCGCTTCGGATTCCTTCATCGTCGCCATCGGGCTCTTGATCGGCCCACATGGCGGCGTCTTGGGCCTCGTCTGGGTTTGTGACTCCCAGGAGATCCGAGATCAGTTGTTGTGCTTCATCGACTGCCGTATCGGCAGAGGCGACGAGGCTGAGAACGTGCTTCAGAGTGGCTTCATTGACCGCTGAGAGCGTCGCTCCTGCGCGCAACTCGCGAAACAGTGCCCCCATAGCCGAAACCGTGATTCCGCCTTCGTTCAACTTGGATCGAAGGGACATCATGCCGGTTGTGGCACCGTTGGCTGGATGCTCAACGATCGAAACATCTCCGTGATTGAGGTTGAGTTCCGTGATTCGACGGATCTCTTGATCGTTGCCTTGCCATTCTTGACGAGTTACTCGGAAAGCGAACGACATTGCTCCAAGGTGTCCAGCCTCAACGGCCTGGCGAACCAGCAAAACGTCTGCACGCTCAGGATTGAGGTCCGCTCGAGCAAGGAGGCCGGTACTGTCAGCCGACAGTTGAAGATCGCCAGCCGTAGTGCGAGCCAAGGGCAGCGCATCGTGGTTGATCTTTAGGGAAACGTCAGGGTTTTCGCTAAGCGTCTTAGCAAATGCGTCTCGAGCAATGACTTCGGTGTAATCACCGATCGCTGGGCTCCAGATGTCATAGCCTCGCTCGACGACTGATGCGTAACCCTCGAACTGAAGTTTGGTGCCGCCGGTGCCGTTCGGCATTTCACGCAACTCAAAAGCCGGTACGTCTGGGGAAGTGGCCAGAACTCGAGTTTCGGTGATGCCACGCATTTGATCGATGAGGGCTTCGCGCACTTCAGCGTCTCGCTTTGGTGCGTCATTTTCAGGTGTAAGGGTGTCAGTCACCGAGGCTCCTAGTGTGAGTTTGGGTTCGGGTTGGTGCTCGGTGCCGACTGCATTGGGGTTTCGTCCCCTGGTGCGGTGTAGGCGCCATTTTGAGCACTGTTGAGCGGTGCCATTGGGTTATCGGCCCAAGGGAACTTTTGAGAATCAAGAGGTGGTAGGCCTTCGGCTCGACGCACCTCGTTTGGCGTTGACACGCCGATATTTCGAGAGATCTGATGAACCTGGAATCGAGTCAGCGAGTTCGCAGCGGCGCGTTCTGAAAGGTCGATTTCAACATATTGACCAGCTGGCACCAGTGTTGAAAAAGCAATTTCGTGACGCTTTTTCCAACCAATCAAGGTGTTTCGCTCAAAGGACAGCTCTTGCTGCTCGATATCGGCTGCCTGAACCGATCGGTCAGCGACTCCCATCATGTGCGGTGGAATCCGATAGATGGCCCCGATTTCAGAAAACGAAAAGGCTCGCGATTCGATGAATTGTGCATCTTTCATCGTCATAGTGACTTGCTGCCAACTAACTCCACCAGACAACACGGCAGGCATCGACGAAGCGGTGATTCCGCCGTGTGCCTCGCGCCATTGTAACGCCAGCGATCGAGCTTCTTCATCATTTAGGTCGCCTGGGACGTTCAAGATGCCGCCAGGTTGCGCTGAGTTCGAGAAAAACGCTGCAAAATACTGGTCGGCGCTTTGCGCTATTGAAAGTGTGGTGCGCAGGACTTCGATTGGGTTGTAGCCAAGCGGTGAGCCAGGAGCCGAGAATGCTCGAACATGCAAAACATCATCAGGTGGAATGAGATCGTTCATCATCCGGTATTCGAGAACACCAGTCGTCGTGTTTCGACGAAGGGTGACGGAGTCGGGGTGACATGGCATGACTTGCAATGGGTTGCCTCGAACGTCACGCTCGATGATGCGGCCAAAGAAGTTTCCTCGAAGTCCAAGAGATATTTGAACTTGCGAACGCCAGTCGAGTTGCGAAATCTCCGAAAAGGGCTGTGCAAGAACTGGCGAAAGTGCAACCTCTCGTTTGTTGTCTCCGAAACCAGTGAACTGGCGAATGGTTGGAGTCGAAAGACAATCAGCAAGGATTGTGTTTGCCGTCCAAACGGCAGCGACACCCAGTGCCGACCGCTCAGAAACTGAAGTTCCTGGGCCAGCAGCGCCTAGCATCCCGTTGGTCGGTGGAACGCTGTTACCCCAAGGCGTGTAGGGATTACCGGCTCGAGATTCTCGATCTCGGAGCGAAGAGATCAAACCTTTCATTCAGATTCTCCGTCCGTAGATAGAAGTTCTCCAGCCGCGAAAGCGAGAACGCCGGCAATGATGAAACCGGCTGGGATGTAGATCAGGAAAACGCCGGCTGCGATCGCTGCCATGCCAATTACTTGAACGATCTTGAGCATAGAAACCTCAATCAGAAAGAGCGGAAAGATTCAGGATTCGTGGCGAGAATGTTTTGGCATTCGCTGCGCGATCAAAAGCCATCACTGAGGCGACGGCGAGGTCGATCTTTCGCTGCGATTTCTTTGATTCTTTTGAAAGCCGTGAACCTCGCGAATCGGTGCGAAGAACTGCGTTGTTGACGTGACGAGCCAAAGCTGCATTGCCAGAATGATGCAAAGATTCGTTCATCACCGCTTCATAGAAGCGCTGGGTCGCTGGAACCATTCGTTGCGGCGACTGAGGAAACTCGACAACGGGAAGCCGTTCTGCGTCAAGCACCTGCATCGTGCGAGCCCATCGGAAAGGGTCGCAAGCGATCTCGACAACTCGCCACTTTTTGCACGCATCTCGAATTGTTTGTTCAACCTCATCGATTGAAACGACCCAGTCCGTCGAGGCGGTCTTTGGCCGTTCCCATGCGCCAACGACATCGAGGAAGCGATCCTCTCCAGTTGTGCAGACAACTAGCGCCGTTGAGTCATTGTTGAAAGAACCGTCGAAAGCAAGCACGACTGACGACCCGTCTGGAATCGTGCGTTCAGCGTCCTCGACTTTGTTCCATGCACCGACTGGAAACCAGGCCGACTTTGCAGCGACCCATTCGTTCAGTCGTTTCGTTCGAAACTCGTTTTCTGGCGTGCGTTTGACAGCGCTTTCAAAATCTTCGGGATCGATGAGATCCCCAAACGCGGGATTTGCCATCTCCCAAACGGCTGGATCTCGGTGGTCGCTGTGTTCTGGAGCGCCCCACCAGGCGAAGAAGAAACTTGGGTCGTCGATGGCGCTCGACGCCACGTCTTTGCCGTATTGAAACAGGCGATAACAGACAGAATCGCTTCCAGAAGAATCGGTCATGACGCCGGCGGTTGTAATGGCCAGCACTAGTGGGTCGATCCGAGCAGCGGAGCCCAGGGTGAGAACGTTCCAAAGTTCGTCGTTTGGGTGAGCGTGCAGCTCATCGACGATTGCTCTTGAAATGTTCAAGCCTTCTTTGGAGTAGGCCTCTGATGACAAGACTCGATAAACCGAGTTCGTTGAGGGAACTTCAACAACATCTCGCATCACAGTGCAAAGGTCGTTGAGGTCAGGCTGGGCCTTGATCATTCGCTTGGCTTCGCCAAAAACAATTCGCGCCTGTTCTTTTTCAGCGGCTGCGGAATACACCTCAGCGCCTTGTCCTCCGAAAATCAGGCCGTCAAGTGCAAGGGCTGAGCCCATTGCGCTTTTTCCATTCTTGCGTGGCAAGCCAATCAGCCCAACTCGGAAGCGCCTGCGGCCATCGCTTCGTCGAGCGAAAAGGTGGCCGAGGAGTTCTTTCTGCCAGTCGCGTAGCACCATCATTTCACCGGCGTGGCCAGCAAATCCATCTTTAGAGATCGTGCAAAGCGCTTCTAGCGTTTCAGCAATTTCTAATCCATCGCCTTGTTCAATCTCGGAATCAGTAGCGGCCGTGAGAAAGAGCGGCGGCCAGCCACTAGCCACGAGAATCTCGACGAGCCATGAGCTCTTCGATCTTGGATTGACGTTTGACCTCAGCCAAACCCAGTCGTGCTCGAGCGGTTGGAGTGAAACCTAAATCACTCAGCCATGACTGCAGTTGGCGTTCGGAATCTCGAAGCATCTTGACCGCAGGATTGGCGACTTTTTTCATCATGACTTCGCCAGAGGATGGGTCGATTGCTGGGCCTTTTGGCGTGACGATGGGCTGTTCGAGAACGTAGCCTTCGCTTGAGATTTCCTGTGCGAGTCGGTCGATGTCGTCATAGGCCTTACAGACCAGCGCCACTTGTGGGGCATCAAGGTCAGCCGATAGCCAAGGGCCAGCAGTGCGCCAAATGATTGGCCACGCAGCTGCACCGGCATTTCCAAGAACCATTGGTGCTGGTGGAATGGAGTCGATCGGGGC
>JGI26470J50227_1000709_pt1 | contig 13034 bp, 32 predicted proteins | sample FreactTroBogLake_FD_50227 | JGI IMG/M metagenome (IMG submission 50227) | reverse complement strand
CGCTGAAAAACACTAGTGTAAAACATCAAATCTCCTTTTGCAATCCGGCCAAAATTAGCCCACAGATGCTAATAATATAGTATACTATAGATTATGTATTAGTCAACTACTATTTTATGTTGTGACTAGTCTGATCCGCGTAAGGGTCATAATTAACATCAGGATACCAAGTACCAGCAAACAATGCATTCTGACGAAATACAGGAATACGTTGCACGTGGTCCCAATCATGAAATGAATGATGTTCAGCCGGTGTTCCCCAATCAATTCCAGAAATTAATCCAACCTTACGACACATTTGTTGAAGAAATGTATAATGTTCACCGTTTGGATCAAATTTACCATTAATAAGCAATTGTAGATCAACGGCCACACCATATCCGTGACAACCCACCTTTTTAAGTTGTGTTGCGCCATTTCTATAACATTCTCCCTGTCTGGCTTGTGATCTAAACGTTTCACCAACTATTAATTCGTGACCAGCTTCATGAGCCAGAACAATAAGTTTAGCAACAGCAACTCTTGTTCCTGGCTCAAGTAAAGAAATATCTTTAATTATGGCTGTAGAATTAAATCTTGGATCTTTTTTGATAACATCGGCGTAAAATGACATAACAATCTCCTAGTAAAAATCTAAGAGTATTTATTCATTTTCCTTCATCATTGATTTATGAACGATATGATAAATTTCATATCTATTAATACCCATATCAGCCAATTCTCTATCAGATAGATTATTAAGTTCAGATATGGCTCTATTAAATCTTACTATCTTTAATAAGTTTTCTACTATGTAATTAAAATAATTATAGAACATTTGTTTTCCTTTCAAACGCAAAAAAGGGAGGGTTTGCCACCCTCCCAGAAGTAATATGTAATATTCAATCATTTTTCGATTGGAATATTCATAAGTTTCTTTGCTTCAATCATTGCGTCCAATGTAATTTGAAGCATACCGTTAATATACTTTGCATTATTAACAGTAACGTTGTCGTTCAACGTAAACTTACGTTCAAAAGGCTTTTCGGAAATGCCCTTGTAAAGATAATCATCGGTTTTCTTATCATCTTGGTTCAATTTACCTTTGACAATAAGCTGATTGTCTTCAAGAGTAACACTTAGTGCACTTTCAGGGAAACCAGCAACAGCGATTTCAATTTCGTACTTTTTTTCTGAAAGTTTCTTAATGTTGTATGGGGGATAACTTGTTGATATTGTATTCGCAATATCCTTATGAACCTTTTGTAGTGTGTCAAAAAGACGATCAGAACCTACAAAATATTTGTCCATATCAACGAATTTAAAATTAGTCCATGGGTTAGTCATATTTTTCTCCTTTTCAGCAAGATTAAATTTTTATGGACCCTCTCAGCATCCACATATTATATAGGTTACATTAATGAATTTTCAACCCATCAATGCAACTTTTTTCCATATGTTTCCTTACAAAAACAATAAAGAAGCATCTTATCATAATCATAAAGGAACATAGGTGTAAGATTGGCTGCTCTATACTCTTCAGATGTAGCCAACATTCTTTGAAATGAACTATTAGCTCCTGAATATTCAGCGGCTTTCGTTACAACGTATTCAGGAACTTCGATTAACTTGTTGTCACTCAAGTCCAAAGACCTCCGTAATATTTACCGAAGAGCCTAAAGCCATTGTTGGCGCGATTATTTAACTCTTCGTATTTTTCTTTATTAAAGAAATTAGTTTCGTGATCATAATACTGATCACAGAAATCTTCATCAAGAACAGTTGAAAATGCATAAATCATTTCATCAACAACCCATTCCCAACGCCGATGATATAAATCATCAAAATCCGATTCGTTTTCTATTGGTTCCGCTAGCGGAACGCGTGGTTTCGCTGCGGTTGAGCGAAGATTCTCCGGAACATCTTCATCATCAACAAATCCAGAACTATGTTTATTATCACGAATATTAACAAGAATGGGATGAATGATCAAAGCCATAGTATGATCAGCATTCCAAATATCATAATCGTCGATACGTATCTTGATCTTACGTTTTCTTTTTGAATAAATTTGGTTTAAAAACTTATTAACCCAAGTTTCGGCCAACCAATCGCCTATATCGTCGCATTTCTGCGCCGAAACTCCAACATATTTAAGAAGGTCCACGATCTGATAAGGACCCCAAAAATTCTTATAAGGACCAATATTCACTTTCATAACAAAAACCTTTCTTAAGGAATTATAACTTTACGATCCGGATTAACAGGAGCAATTGTTCTTATGGTCCAGAAGTCTGAACATAGATTTGGATCGGTAATATAATCATAAGGAAAATAACAATAACCTTTATCACCCCAATCTTTGGACCAACTATTTAAAACTGTAAATTTTCTTGTATTATCATCATAACCAACGATAAGAATAGCATGACCGCCAGCCGATCTTGAGTTAGGAGTTGGCATTGGTACAATACCCGTTCTAGCCACTTCGTCTCCTTCAAATTCCTGAAAGATATTAGCACCAAATACAACTGGATAACCTTCATGAAGGCACATCTTTATTTCATTTTCGGTTTGTTCAACAGTCATGTATTGGCTTGCTTCATCTTGTATAGCGTCTTTATAAGATTGTTCTGTTGGTTTATCTTTAAACTTACTTTCAACATAAGGCCAATCAGTTTCAATAGGAGCGCCATATGTTCCTAATACTTTAGCACCGTCTCTTATTTCAGCACCAGCATCTTCATCAACAGTGCCTTCCATTAATCTTTCATTATAATAAACAAAGAGCCTTGATAATTCCATATCAGGTAAGCCCTGTTTAATTCTTGCAATTCTGTGTGCCATTGTTAAAGCCTGAGCAGTACAAGAACCTAATTCGCCTTGATCCAAAACTTCCGGAATAATAGGTCTTAGATCGACTGATGAAGGTAGAGACTTATAGACAACAGGATTAACTGTTTTAAGTCTAAAGTCTCTACTGTCTGGTTTAGATGGTTTCCAACCGTAATTTCTAGTAACCATAGTGGTACTCCTTTAAAAAGAACTACCACTATTTATTTAATATTTACTTCGTCAAAGAATAATAGAATGACTGTAGATCAGGCGGCAAACGAGAATTATCGTAAACCGAGAAACGATGAATTGTAATAGCCTTCAAAGCAGCCTTCTGTTCATCATTCGCTTTTCAGCAAATTCAGTAATTGCTGGCATTCCAACAGCCATATTGCTCTGTTGAGAAAGTTGTTCCTGCTGACGCTTTTGAACCTGATCGGAACTAGATTGTGAAGGATCACAACCAGCCAAACCAAAAGCAAGAGCAACACTAGACATAATCAAAATCTTATTCATTCACTTCACCTTTCGATTAGCTCTTAACCAAACTTCTACTTGTAGTACGTTTATACATGAAATAATAAGTTCTGATATAAATTTACGATGTGAATCAAGGTAAACAGAACTATACTTTTCATAAAATATATGAAAAAAATAAGCTCTTGTATCGAGTATTAGAGTTTGTTTCACATTACTAACATTGTACAAGAGCTTATCATTATTCATATCAATTAATCTTCAACGCGACGGAAGCCCTCCGGAGTATACTCGCGCTGGCGACGAACATGATAAGTTCCCTTATCGAACAAAATAGGCTCATGAGTGTCAGTCGAACGAAGATGTTCGAGAGTAGTAGGCTCATTGACAACCAAGAGGCAATCCATGATCGAATCAGGCAGACGATACATGGTAACCGTATCAGCATCCATTACGTGATGGTGGCCGGTTTCGGAATGAGTGACAATGTTCTTACCGTTTTCAGGATCAACCTTGATCACATCAGCAGGGAGGGAATCGACACGACGAATGTAGATATCACCCTGAGCACAAACATTCTTAAAAGTACGCATTATAAGTTCTCCTTTTTAGGTACGTTTACATTATATACTTAGTTTGATTAAAAGTCAAGTACGAATTTCCGGAGGAATAAAGCTCTTTTTATCCATTCCCCAAGTCCAAGCTTGTGCCTCAAGCGCAGTCTTCATTTCCGGAGGAACCGGAAGAGCAAACTCACGCTTGGTGCCGCAAAGAACATGAAGGAACTTTTCCTTGCCAATGTCCGGAATGTTGACCTCAATCAATTCACCAATTTCAGGATCGCCGTCCTTGTCGATAACCTTACCCTTCAACTGACGAATAACGTTAGCCCAACCAAGGATTTCCATCGCACAACGACGCTGCTCGATGTTGGCCCACTTGATGGCAATCGTCGGAGTCAGGCTAGCCTTATCCTCAATCCATTCAGAAGGAACGTGAACGCCATGCCAGCAATAGACCGAGAAACCATCACGATAACGGATCGAAGGACCGTCTTCACAATGCAAACGGTTTTCGTTGTCACGCTTGAGAATTTCAGGACGATCAGTGATGATAGCAATGTCCTTATACGCCCAAAACCAACCAGCGGACTTGGTAACACGAGTCAGAGGCTCAAGCTTCTTCGTACAATCAAGACCACAAACACGATCAAAGAAGTTGTAGAAAGAAATCCAACCAGCGTCATGCTGACCATAACCGGAAGCGTGGATATAGTTCTTAACAGTCTTCTTCTCTTTAAGAACTTCAACTTCGGCGTTAACAGCTTCGGTAAATTCCTTGGGCTCAAGGTTACCATACTTCTTCATGAACTTCTTGTCATTAAGAACATTGGCAGCGATACAGCCCTCGTAAGGCGAAGCAAAATGGAAGATGATCTTCGGCGGATCAAGACCGACAACAACATAAGCGTCGTTCAGACCTTCATCAGCAGTCTTCCAATCGGCGGGTTCAGTAGACAATCCGTAAGCGATAAACTCGTCACGAATAACAGGAATCATGGCTTCCTGCTCAGGCGTAAGCTTCTCAATCTTGTCAGTCATATTTTAGTTCTCTTTCACAGTTTCAATAATAAGATTATAGCTCGGGTTCATTTTAAAGTCAACTGATATTAGATCACTCGAAACACTCCTGATCGTAAACAGGACGACCAAAGCGATCATAACCGATCAGACATTCGACTGGCGGTCGCTGGTTATTAAGAATAATTGCCCCAACGATACCAAGGCCAAGTAGACCGGCACCGATACCAAGGTTACGACCGTAATGACGATCAAATTGGCGACCAACCGGATGACCAACTCTTGGACCAAAGTGATGACCAGCATAAGAAGGCGAAATAGTGGCAAAAATAATTGCCGATGCGATAAGAATATTTTTCATTTATTGACCCCCGAACAAGACCCAGTGAAAAAGCGAAATTCCTAGAAACATAAGAAAAATTATCGCCATAGTTGTCGGAACCGCCCAAGCATAACTAAAAAAGTTATTCACGGGGTCTTCTCTATCTTGTTCATCTAAAAAAATAGTATATATAAATTTATGAACAAAATAGTAAACAACGAACGGAACACAAGCAATAACAGCCCTAACAAGAATGTCCATTATCAAACCCTCTCAAACAAGAATACACGAAATTCAGTATTGGTCAACCAGTAACCAACTTCCCAAAGATTGCTCAGAACATTATAACGCTTGATCATTATTCTTCTGCTATGCTCGAACCACAGTCGGTGTTCCCACAACAGTTACGCCATTCTTTGAAGTCCCACGAATCTGACGTGCAAACTCAACCGCCTCAAGAAAGCTATCAAACGTAGACTTACGCTCGATAATCAATCCATAAAGCGAAGGTGTATTAACGTCAAGATGTTTGACGGTATAGAGTACCTTGTGTTTATCTTTCATGTCAGACTCCTTTTATTTTATAATGATACCTTATTCATTTTTTAAAGTCAATCGAAAAATGCTCTAAAGAAAATAAAAACAAAAATGACAATAGGCAACCAGAAGATATATAAAAGAGCCTTTACGTCATCCTTGTTCATCCTTCTTACCTTTTCTAGTATAAGAGCCTTTTCCCTTTTTGCTCTTGACGATCCTTTGTTTATATAGGCCAGAAGCAAGAACTTTGGCCATAGGATTATGTTTATGCATCGACCTACTCTCCGACCTACGTTGTTACCTACAGAATATCAACCACTCGACCGCTCTGATCAACGGCGCGAACACGATAATTAGGATACCTTGAAGACAATTGCTTCATTGCCTGGACAATATACATAGAATTGTTCAGCGTCGTCTGATAGGTTACCCAATTACCAGTACCTTGCTGCAGTTGAATATTGATCATGATTCATTTCCATGATGTTGAAGTTTATCCAAACATTCTTGTTTAGTCTTAAATGGTCCTACTATCATTACGATATGACCGTCAACAGACTCCAAACCAAACCACATACCCCAAGTACTTGGGCTGTTATCATCAAAATCTTGCCATGTTCTTATCATGACCTATCTCCTGACCTAGCTATAGACCTACTGTTCGTTAACAGAAAGATGAGCGAAGCAATCAGAAACTCGCTCATCACCATCAAAATAGAACACCCAATCACCAAGCTCTTGTCGGTATTCCTTATTGATATACTCAAAACCACCGTAATACTGAAGAGTACGATCGTTGCTCATTTCAACTACAATCGTTGTACGATCTTCATCAACGTACAAACAATAACCAGCTCTTGGTCGCAATCCAAGATCAGAAGCCTTGACATGATCAAGCTTTTGAACGTACCTCGAAACCTTATCGTTTATTGCTTCGACGAAATCGTAACCAGCCAACATGATTGTTTTCCTTTATTTCACAGACCACATAGTGATTATACCGGAGTTATTTTTAAAAGTCAAGCGGCTGACCGAAGAAATTCTCATATTCCTCGTCGGTCATGAGCTTTTCGCAATACATCCAGAGATCACCATCCTGCCAAAGGTTCCAACGATTACCTTTGCTGTCGACAAAGTAAATAGAATTCGTCACCGAATCCCAGGATTCCCAATACCATTCCGCATCGGGTCCCTCTAGAAGAGTTTCAATATCCGAGGGATTATAACCTTCCCAGGACTTACCAGCGTTAACAATTTCAGCGAAATCGCGAGGGATATAGACGCCACGATTATCAGAGAGGATAAGTTCGATACCAGACATTTGTTTGCTCCTTCATTTCAACTTATAACTCATTATAGCGCTGATTTGTTTTAAAAACAAATTCAAAATTTGCGATGGCGAACAATGTCCCATTTCACAACAGACCAAGAACCATCATCACGCTCATCAACGATTACGTGAGCAACGTTGCCTTTCACAAGAGCCAAGCGCGTCTCGCCAAGAGGGCCGACATAAATCTTATGTGGGAATACTACGTTGCGTCCGCCATGAGCAGGCGGAGAAAGAATCATCTCATCGGCAGCAGCGTAATCAAAAACTTTTCCACAAGTTTTCTCTATGAAGTAGCCAAGAGTCTTTTCGACGGCAGGCGCATTAGCCATTTTAGTTCTCCTTCAACCAACCTTATAAATCATTATAACGCGGAAAAGTTTTAAAAACAAGCGCCTCAATTGACGGAAGAAAAAAGTGAAATACGGTATTTGACGTAAAAATTAAGTGAAATACGCCGCTTGTTTTTAAAACCATATGAGGGTATTATTGGTTATAAGGTTGATAAGGGAAACGAAATGATCAACGTCGAAAAGGAATTCGCGTTCCTAGATCTCGCCACCGACATTCTCAAATACACGCGCTCGGAAAGAGCCTTTATTCGCGAATGGATCAATAAGGGACACGAATTCAGCGGTAGAATTTGGGAAGAGCTCATCGAAAAGCTCGCTCGCACCAAGTTTAATGACACAGCCCACATGGATTTCACTGATGGGACTGAGGCCAAGACTGCGAGCACTCGGCTTTATAAAAAGAAAGAAGGGTCTACCGGAATTGTTGGCCAGATAACCAATGTGGCCGGCAAGACCGGATACATTCGCGTCGCTTGCTATAACAACCATAGCAAGAAGATTGACTTCTTTGTTCTTCCTCCAAACCACGACGTAACTATTCGTTTCACTAAAAGTCAAGGTAATAAAGGCTGCATACAGTTTTCTTATAGTAGAAAAGATGACACTTATTCGGCTAACCTTGAGAAATATCGCGTTAAGAACATCAAGGAATGTTGTAAGCAGTTTAGATATCTGAAGCTGGTCGCTTGATTTTTTGGGCGACTCCGTTGATTTTAAAACGTTTCCGGGGTATTATTGATTATAAGATTGGATGAAAGGAAACGAAATGGCTAATATGTCTTATTGTCGGTTCGAAAACACTCTTCGCGATCTCCAAGATTGCTTGAACGTTCTCGACGAGGCTTGTGAGGACGATAAGTCTTTGGAAGATTTCGAGAAATCTCTTGGTTCCGATTACGAACGTCGGGCTTTCAAGAGCCTCTTGACAGTCGCGGAGGAACTTTTGATGATTGCCGATCGAATGGCGAACGCTGAAAACGAGGCTTGTTTTTAAAACGGTTCCGCGCTATAATGAGTTATAACTGAATCAAACAGGAGTTCAATATGCCCCGTGGTGTTTACGACCGTTCCGCCGCTCGCTCTGCTCGCACCGAGAAGTTCACGGCCATCAAGGTCAATTATGATAATCAGCCGCACGAAACCGACGAGCAGATCGATGCGCGCATTTCCGAGCGTTTCGAGATTCTCGATGTTCTGACCGAAGCTTGTACGGTCGGCAACGCTCGCGCTCTTATCGTTTCCGGCCCTGCCGGTCTTGGCAAGAGCTTCACTGTCGAGAAACGTTTGAACGAGTGGGACCCCAACGAGATCAACCACACGATCGTCAAGGGCTATGTTCGCGCCACTGGTCTCGTCAAGCTTCTGTATCAATATCGCGAAGAGGGTCAGGTCATTGTTTTTGATGATGCCGACTCTATCTTCTATGACGATATCTCTCTCAATCTTCTCAAGGCGGTTTGTGATACGACCGAGCGTCGCCGTGTTTCTTGGTTGAGTGAGGGCAAGCTTATCGACGACGAGAGCGCCGATCTTATCCCGCGTTCTTTCAACTTCAACGGCACGATCATCTTCATCACGAATATGGACTTCGACGCGATGATCGATCGTGGTCATAAGCTGGCGCCTCATCTTCAGGCTCTGGTTTCTCGTTCGCACTACATTGATCTTTCGATGAAGACGCGCCGCGATTATCTTGTTCGCATCAAGCAGGTCATCAAGCAGGGTTTGCTCAACCATTTGAATGGCGTTGAACGTCATGAGGTTATTGAGTTCATTAACTCTAATCACGAGCGTCTCCGTGAGTTGTCGCTGCGCGTTGCTCTGAAGATTGGTGCTCTTCGCAAGCAAGGCGCTAACTGGCAGAAGATGGCTAAGATTACCTGCTGCCGCAATTAAAATCAATCCCCGGAAGCGATTTGCTTTTAAAACGTTTCCGGGGTATTATTGGTTATAAGGTTGGTTGAAGGAGAACTGAAATGAGTTGGGCAGAAGCGTTTGAATATGTAGGCATCGCTGTTTGTATGTGCGTTGCTTTCTTGGGGTATTTTCTTTTCCTATCAAGGCTCTGAATATGACTACTCTCACTGTTCGTATTCGCAACTCTATGTATCAATACCGCGACAGGTATTCTTACTTCATTCCAGAGTTTGTGGAGCATACAGGAGATGTAGTTCCTAATCCCCCATGGGTCAAGGCTGATTCATTTTGTCTTTCGACTGGCGATCCGTCTTGGCCTTTTCGTATTTTGTCCAAAGACGATATCGTTTGCGGTTGGAAACATTCGGGCTCTTCTCTCAAGAAAGAGTCAAAGGTTCAATCATATATCGTCAAAGGTTCAAAGTCAAGCTACGTCGTTACGATTGACGAGAAGAATAAGGCGTCTTGTAATTGTACGGGATTCGCTTATCGTAAGAATTGTTCTCATGTTAAAGAAGTTCTTTCGCGTCGGGACGCCGAGACAGAGCGTCGGGACGCCAGTTGATTTTAAAACGCATCCGCGTTATAGTAGGTTATAAGTTAAAGGGAAATGAAATGAACAACGAACACACTCAAAAGATCTAATACAGAAAGGTCAGTAACTTGTCTAAGGATATTCGTAATCTCCGTAAAGAGGCCAAGGGTCTTATTAAGAAGATGAAGAAGAACGGAATTGAATATGATGTGCCGGATATTTCGTTCATGGATGTCTTTGAACTACGAGAGTTTATTAATGAGCTCTTGTTGACTCTCAAGGGATACACCGTTCTTGTATAACATAAGTTGTGTTCAATATGAACTTAGGAAGGTAAAGTTTAAATATAAACCATTAACAATAAATTATATCAGCGGATCATCTAGGATTGTGTTTGTTCCAATTTTAAATAATATTGGCAATGAAATACGCGACAATATTCGCGGTGGTTTGAAAGATATAGATATTACTGCTGCCAAAACACTGATGATTAATGGTGAATTGTGATGTACGATGTTGAGATAATCGACGGAGCTTCTCTTTATCTAAAATTTTTAGAAAAAATAGACCTTAAAAATATTAATGATGCTATCCAAGGTGATATTATTAATAAAATTCACAGGAAGACTTCTCTACTTGACATTAGAATACAAATTACAGATCAAATTGCTATTGATTTAGATAGGTTAAATGATGTATGATATGAGAATTCAAAATTTATTTCAACTAAGAGAACCAATAAATGTTCAAGTTGTTGATCTAGTCGCTGACCTAGTATTCCACCAACTCATTGACCTAAGCGAAGGTATAATTAATGACCAACATGTATCAAATTGAATTAGATCATGACAATGACGATATTCTTTGTATCTTACATAAGATGTATGGGGAACTATTTAAAGAATTATATTACCCATTAGATAACCAAGCTGAAGAACAAGTCCTCGACGAGGAATTGCAATTCCTCGACCAACTGTTTGACCCAATACGCGGCCAATTCCTTGACCCAATGGTTGGCCAACTGTTTGACCCAATACGCGACCGACTCATCGACCAACTTGTTGACCAACTGTTTGACCTACGGAAAGACCAACATAATGGCTAGAATAACCAAACGCTCATTGTTTACTAATAAGATTAGAACACTTGATATTCCTCAGTACACTCAGGAAGAGTTTGATAATAGGTATAATGCTTATTTGAAACAAGGTAAACTCATACAAGATGTATTCCCTGATCTATCTGTATCAGCAAGAGAGTTTATAATGACTGGTATTACTGACGAAGAATGGGATGAATTTATGAGTGACGCTGATACTAAACAAGAGAAAGCGTCTGGACGGTTGAATGATTGGTATGAATAGTTGATTGTTGATGAATATTCGTGGGTTCTTTGCGAATCCTTTGGTGAATCCTTTGGTGTTTCTTTGGAGTTCTTCGTAGTTGTTCGTAGTTGTTCGAGTTTCTTTGGTGAATTTCTTCTAAGTTGGTAAACGTTTACTAATTGATTTAAATCCCGTTTAATAAATGTTTTCTTAGTATTTGACTGAGAAATGTCGTGAAATACTGGGGCTCGCTGTTGCTCTGCGGCTCTCTTGGTTGAACTTTAAATTTGCGCTCAAAAAGTTTTAAAAGCAAGCCCAAAGATTCTTAGTTGTCGCTCGATAATCTTTGAGCGCCTCCTTTTTTTTAAAACCAAAACGCGCTATGATGGTTTATAAGGTTGGTTGAAAGGGAAACGAAAAATGAGCGAACACCGCACGAACTATTCGGCTTCTGAGATTCTTCGCTTGATCGCGACGGCCAAATTTCGCCCGTTCGACGAGGCCGATTGGGACGCGTTCCTCGGTTGTGAGTCCGAGAATCCAATGATCGCTGAGTACGAATACAATGGTCGCACTGGGGTTATCGTTCTTGACGGCGATCGCGTCGGCCTCGTGCCTGATATCGTCGATCTCGTCGACGAATTCGGCGGCCAAATATTTTCTCTCAGCCTCCTCGATTAAGGCTTGAAATTAAAAGCCAAACGGGTTAGAATGGTTTATAAGGTTGGAATGGAGAGATCGGATGTCAAAACTCGTCAATAAATCCTTCACGAAAATATCCCTACAAGCTCTCCCTATGGTTCGCTCAGAGCTTCTTAAACGTTTAAAGGTTCTTTCTCGAGAAACCGGAAAGAAATATAAAATTAGAACGTTTTACTTGGGGCCGAGATTCAATTCAGGCCAAGGTCAAACTCTCAAGCGACACGCGCACTCAGCCAAGATTGGTGTGTATGAAATAACAACTCGTCGCACGCCCGGCCTGTTCACCCGATTCGCGCGGCGCGAATTCTTCTACGAACAGCCCGTTTTTGTCGAATATGTTTAGTGTTCGACAACTTTCTGACTGAGCGAGGATCCTTGATTTTTAGAGCAACTGGATTGCTTTTAAAAGATCCTCGCGCTATAATGGGTTATAAGGTTGATAAGGAGAACTGAAAATGCTGAAGCCCAACGCCTCTAAGATCGCGAAGCACGCAGCCGTTGATTCGATGGTCGGCGAGTTCCTCTCTCGTGGGGGAGTAATCGTTCGACATAAAGACGCGGTCGCCAACGGCCTGAAGAAGCGTCGTTATATTAAGCGCGCGACAACTGTGAAGTCCGCTTAATATTCAGAGCAGCGGTTGCTTTTAAAACGAATCCGAGTTAGAATGGTTTATAACGTTGGAATGGAGAGCTCTCATGCATAAGCTCAACATCGTCTATAAGATCCCCACTGGCCGTCGTGGTCGTCCTGAACTCTTCACCAAGAGCGTGAAGCTGCCTGTTCGTCGTGGCCCGATCACTGGCCGAATCAACGAGGCGCTCGATAAGTATCTGCCCGTCAAGGCCGATCTCGTCAAGGCCGAATTGGTCGCCTAGTAATCGAGCGATAATCTTCTAGGGCTCCTTGCCTTTAAAAGATGCTCGGGTTATACTACCTTATAACCTAAACGAAACGAAAGGAATTAACGCATGACCACTCTCAATAAGGCCGCGACTGCTCTCAAGCTCTATGCCGACGGCTTCAAGGATAAGGACTCGTTCAACACCGAGTTCATGAAGCTCTTTCCCGACTTCCCTCGCTCGACCGCTGGTTACTTCAGCGATGCGTTCCGTCATCACAATCCCGGCCAGTCTCAGCG
>JGI26470J50227_1000708_pt1 | contig 13040 bp, 11 predicted proteins | sample FreactTroBogLake_FD_50227 | JGI IMG/M metagenome (IMG submission 50227) | reverse complement strand
TTGCCTTGGAAGTACTGCTCTTCCTTTTGCATCTGTTCTTGTTTAGCCAATCGCTCTTCTTCTGCCCGCACTTGTGCGTCAGTTTTTCTTTCTATCGGTGCTTTTGCAAATTCTTGGCGCAATCCTTGATCTTCCGCACGCCGGCGCTCAATTGCAGGGCCCACGTGATGTTTCTTTTTAATCTGGGCCAACTGCTTTTCAATCGTGCTAACCGTACCTTCTTTTGGCATGCGCAGCGCAGGCTCGTTCAGATTACGAACTGCGTTTTCTAAGTGCCCACGAACATCCATTGCTAACCGGATAGCTTCTTCGTTGGTTAAACGACGGGTATTGTTTTGTTCCCGTACAGCGTTAACGTCGCGTATGGCGGCTTCAACATATTTACCGATTGCTTCGTTAGCTTTTTGTTCAAGTCCGGTTTTTAAAGATGCGGCAGTTGCCGTATCGCGCGTGCCTTCTCCAAGATATCGCCCAGATTTTAAATCCTCAACATTCGAGCGTACTTCTTCAATAGCTGCCTGCTGATCTTCTAGCGCCTTATTGCGGCGCGTAGCGGCATCGGGTTTAGCGTTTTCTGATATTACTTCCGCTAACCTATTTCTTAAACCAGCCACACTTGCCGTGTCACCTTTAGCTTCAGCTTCTGCAATAGCACGTTTAATTCGCTCTTGACGGGCTTGCACTAATTCTTCTTTGGCAATGTCCGGCGTTTCGGAAGTTTTGGCGTATGCGGCTGCTTTTTCTGCCGCGGCAGTACGTACTTTTTCTACAAGCTGCTCTACAATCCGCTGATCTGCTCCAGATGCGTGCGCATCTTCTAACTGCTGTAAACTTTCTTGATATCGCTCAAGTGTTTCACGGTTTTTAACTTGGTCTCGTGTCTCTGTTTTTGGCACGGATGCAAACAANTCTTCTTGTTGTTGTGCAAGTGCTTGTTTAGTTTCCTCTTCGCTTTTTAGTCTATTACTTTCAGCTTGCGCCAAAAGGTCTGGGCTATATTCAGGCAACCCTTTTAACTGCTCTTGCGCGTTCTTAATCTCACCAGCAAGCTTGGTCATTTGTTTAAAATCACCGCCTGCACCAGACAGTTTTTTAAGCCGTTCTGTTTTGCTACGAATTTGCCCTCTTAGCGCAGCCGCTTTAACTTCTGGCGCTTCTTCTACTGGTACCGCTTTTTTCAACTGCGCAAGCAGTTCTTTATGCGCTTTTTGCGCCTGTTCAAGTTGGGGTCCTAGTTGAGCAATTACATCTACGTCACCCTTTTCCGCCGCTTCATTTATGCGTTGTTGTAGTTCTGGAATATGCCCTTTCTCTTGTTCGTTTTCTTCACGGTATAGCAAGTCCCGTTGGCGCATTAAATCTTGTGTGGTGGGTTCTTCTATTGCGCGTTCTTGTTGCTGGCGTTCACGTTCAAAAGGCGTCAAATTATCTGGCAAGTTTGGCAATTCGCTTGCTTTAATATTTTCACCAAATAAATCGCCTGTATCTGCTTGTGCTTGTCTTAAATCTTCCGCATGTTTAGTTTCTGCAATTTCTGCGGCTGTCGCATCTTCCTGCGCTACTTTTTGTTTACGTTCAATTTCCGCGCGTTGTTTGGCGGCTTCGCTGAGTATTTTTGATTCTTTGCCGAGTTGTGGTACTCCGTGCAACGCCCCGAAGATAGGCGCCATTTCTAGCGCCCCAAGAGACTGCTGCTTGTATTTTTCAATTGCTTCTGGGCTAGTCAGTTCTTGACCAGCCGACCCACGGCGCAGTGCTTCCGTGCCAACCATCATACCCGTGCCAGTCACAGCGTTAGTGGCAGTGCTCTTTAACACATTGCTGAGTGTGCCGCTTAACTCTTTAACCGCCGCTTCCTTGGTTAACTCACCTGCTAGCACTTTTTTGCCTAGCATATTAACTTCTGAACCAAACAATTTCTGTGCAGCTTTAGGTAACACCCCAACGCCCGGAATACCAAACCCAGCTAACGCCGCTTGCCCAATACCCGCAACGGTCGCACTTTCTATATCAACAGGTACGCCTTGCTCTTTTTGACGCTGGACGTTTTCTCCAATTTCTGCGGGGAGGTCTGTTAAGGCTGTTGCCGCGCTACCGATAATGCCAGCACCCAAAGCACCGGCACCAAGAACGGGAGCTGCCGCAGAAGCGGCTGCACCAACAGCAATAGGCGCACCATAGCGCCCTGCAATACCGCCAAGCGGCTCGGTTATGTACTTCCTAGCGGCGGCGCCGGCTAGCGAAAACAACCCTTCTTTTGACGCGGCATCAATATCTTCGCTGGTTGTCGGGATGTACTGAGGTCCTGCTTGTGCGGCGTCTGCTTTTCTTTTTTCCGCTAAATTGCGCAACAAGTCACTATTGAACCGTTCGCCCAGCCCTTCTTCTGCTGAAGTAATAAACTGACCAAAACCCTCTTGCGCCGCAGGAATAAAACCTTGTTTTGACGACATTTCTTCTGGCGACATAAACGCTTTTGGATGCTTCTGTTGCGCAAGTTGTAGTGCTTGACTAGCATCCATCCCTTCTGGAGCTTCAAAATACGAACCGTTCGGTAGCTGTAAATAGGGCATGTGTTAGATCGCAAGTTAAAAGTTTCAGTCGGTACTTCTGATTATATGCTTAACGAAGCACATTTGCGCCTTGTGGAGGTGCACTAACAAACTGAGGTCCAGTCGCCATGGGCGCCCCTAAAGGAACCCCATATATATTTGCGGCTTCTTGTTGTAGTTGCGCCATATACGCGCCCCTTGATGCGGCATCTTTTGGTCTTGTAAAGTCTTTATCGTACGCCGCCATTCCAGAAAAAACGTGGTTTGCTGCTTGTATTTTTGCTTGTTTAATAAGCATATCTGGACTGTGTGTAATCCCAAACTGCCGTTGATTTTCTGCCAAAGTATCTGCGTAATGCTGCATCATCGCTTGGTTGTGCCCTGCCGTAGCACCAACTTGTGCACGATCAACCGCAAGTTTGCCCATCTGGTATTCGTTATCTTGCGCTTGTTTGGCGTAATGAAACGCAAGCTGGTCATTACCGCTATCACGGGCTTCTTTAGCTTTAGCCAAATTAAGCTGGTACTCTTTCTGATGCTGTTGCAATGCTTCAATTTGTTTTCTATTTTCAGCCAGACCGGGTAGCCCCGCTTTAACACCAGCCGCCAAACCCATCGCTAAGTTAGGGTTACTGAGTAGCCCCGCGCCCATCTGCATCAAGAATTCACCCTGCGCCTGTTCTTTACGCTGGCTAATCTGCTCCGCTGTGGTGTCTTTATCCATGCCGGCATAGTAGTCGGGGTGCTGTGCAGGGCCCATCGGCGCCGCGGGTTTAGGCGTTGTTTTAGAGGCAAGTGCTGCCGGCAAGCCCGCAGTAGGTGTAGCTGTTTTGGCTGACGCTTTCGATACCGTGTCTGGCATGAAACCTTCTTGTACGGGAGCGGCCCTGTTATCTTGCGCTTTAGGGGGCGTAGGACTTTCTGTGTCTGTAGGCGCAATTGCGCCAAGCCCTGCTGTGGCTGTAGGTGATGCAATCCCAGTGTTCGCTACTGGAGTAGGCTCCAAAGCGTTGGTAGGCATTTGTGGTGTTACTGAATTTGCTACGCTAGGCGTAGTGTAGTTTGTTGGTGGGGCAACTTGAGGTGAGTACTGTTCGCCAGTAGCCCCCTGTAATGTGGAAGGATCAATCCCCAACGATCCATACGAAGCTGAAAGATCAGGCGTATTACCTAACCCCATACGTTGCGCCACAGCCGCATCTTCCGCAGCTTGTTTTTTACGAATATCCCCGTAACTGGGGCCCCACGTCGATTCATCTGTCAGCGACACACCTGTTTCTTTTGCTTTACGGATTTCTCCATAAGTGTGCCCAAAAGGACCCGTAGTTTTTTTAGTATCAACAACATCTTCACCTTTGGCAAAAGCAATAATTCCGCCATGGGCCATACCTTCTTCACCAAGGTTCCCCGCAGGAAGTGCGGAAATACCATTATTATTCGCCGCAAGGGTTTGGTCTTTAATACTGGGACTCGCCGCTTGCTGTTGCGCCTGTTGGCCTTGCGCGGCGGTGCGTAGTGACTGCCGAGACTGAAGCTCCTGCATGGCTAGAATTTGTGGGATACTGCTGCTTTTACCCTGTAACACCGCGGCAAGTTGCTGATCGGACAACTCTTTAGNTAATGCAGACAGTTGGGCCATGTTACCCGCAGACATTCCTTGCGTAGACTGTAGTGCTGGCTGTGAGTACGGTTGCGCAGTCATTGCGCCTAAACCCATTTGCTGGTTCATCATAGTATGTAATCCTTACCCTAATGCTTTCGATAGACCTGCGGCTCCTAAACCCAACCCCATTAACTGCTGTGTTGCTGGGGGCTGTGCTAAATACTGCGACGTAGCCGCTTGCGACATAGGTAGCCCGCTGTACATACCTTGCATAAAAGAAAGCTGTTGGTATGGGTAGTTAAGCTGGTTGGCATAGTTCTGATATGCGGTATTAAGCCCTTGCTGTTGAAGCGCTTGCTGTTGATTACCCGCACCCAGCATCGCTTGGTTAATGCCCTGTTCCTGATTATACTGAGTCTGCCCCAAAGCACCCAGTGTGCTGGCAGCTTGCCCTGTTGTATTAAGCCCTTGGAGCCCATATTGCCCAGCATTTGTAGCAGCGTTAACCCCAGAAATCCCCGTTTGTGCACCCTGCATACCTTGGGCGGTGCCTGCTAACTGCGTGTTAACCCCCTGCAAGCCTGTGTTGGCGCCTTGAATACCGGTATTAGCGCCTTGGATGCCTGTACCGTATGCGGTGTTGGCGCCTTGTAGTCCAGCAAGACCTGATTGAGCCCCTTGCATACCGAGTTGAGAGGCAGCTTGCATATTCTGGTTGGCTGTGTTGTACGCTTGGTTATATGCGTTGCCAATCAATTGATTAGAAGCAAGGTTTTGGTTTTGTTGGTTTAAGCCCTGCATTAGTGCTTCTCGGCTACCGCCGAACGCCCCTGCTGATGTAGCTGCACTTTGTTCCGCCGCACCTGTCATGCCGTATTGTTGGTTGAGTAACTGTTCAGCCGGCGCAAGGGTGTTTTGCAAATATGGGTTCATGTACGACGCAACAGCGTTGGGGTTCTGCGCGTTCTGCCCGTAAGACATACCCGCCTGCATACCTGCCATGCCCGTGCCGATATTGGCTCCTGCTAACCCAGCGGCTTGTTGCCCAGTACCAGCACCTAACGCACCATACCCTGCACCCATACCGCCATACTGCCCTCCGCCTTGGATACCTAGCTGTTGCCCCTGAAGACCCGATTGTTGCCCCTGCGCGCCATAGCTTGTCGCTTGGTTTTGCAATTGACCCGCAGTATTAAACGCCTGTAACCCGCCCTGCCCTACTTGATCGGCAAAGTTAGATGCATCTGCAATTTGTGGCGCAACTTGCTGGTTAGCGATATTTGTAAATGCTTGTGTCTGCAACGGGCTAAACCCAGCAACCTGCTGTCCTTGGTATGGCTGATATGGGTTCTGGTTGATATCAGTTAGCGCTGCCGCCTGCCCCAGTGTACTTTCGACGTATGGCTGTGCATATGATGGAATTGAGGTATTAGTTACCGTTGTGTTAGTGGGCGTTGAAGGCGCGCTCCCGCCTCCTTGGGGTTTAATGGTTCCGCCCGCGCTACGGACAAACGCCTGCTCAGGCAACAGATCAAAATGGTTGTATCTCATAGCGTTACACTCACAATTTTATATTTTTCCGCAAAACCAAAACGACGCCATAACCGCGCCACGGACTCATTTACCGCGCCTTCGATTTGTGTTGCGCCGAGGGCTTTTAATATGTTAATAAACTGCGTATAGACGCCTAAATTCGTTATGTTCCTGCCGCCTAAATACGTAATAAACGCTACTCGATGGCTGGGGCGATTAAACACATGTACTGTCGCCGCGCCTTTAATTACGCCGTCGTCCGCCACAAATACGAGCAACACCCACTGCCCCAATGTGAGGAGGGTGCGCACTTGCTCTAGCGTGTAGTCTGCTTCGCCTTTTTGCTGTGTTAGTGCCGCATCAAGAAACCCAACAACTTTAGGCCATACTTGATGCACGTATTCGAGCGGGACGTGTTGTATTTTCATAAACGGTTAAGTTCTTTATGTGCGCCGGAATCTACTGCAATATTTCCTTTCCCAACAGTACTACTGCGCCGTTTCTGAATTCGATCCATCATCTCATATAGCCGTTTTGCGCCAGCGTCGGTAGATCCATTGCCCAGTTCAGAAACAATACGAGCAGGAACCACAAATTCACCATCAGCAAGACGAGCAGGCTGGTGCTGACCAATCTGCGCGGGAATACTATCACTGATCCCGTCGCCGGGTCCTTTAAGTAGTTGTCCGCCATCCGAAAAACTTCCGATCGTACCTTGCATGGGGTACGCTGGTCCCATACTAACTGAGGGGTGCGCGCCGGTTATACCTGTGTCTGTTGGGTGTACTCCCGCGCCTTGACCATCATCAGGACTTGGGGTATAGCCGCCAATTCCGCCACCCATTGCATACGCCCGCATTAAACCCCCATTAGCTGCACCGCCACCTCCCGCCTGCTGTTGCCATGCTTGCGTACTAGATAAATCCCCGTAAGGGTTAAGTGCTAGTGTAGCGGGGGTAGGCGCAGCAGGCGGTGTGGGTGTTGTTTGTGCAACGGCCTGTGCGGGGGTTGGTGGGGGGTTTGCTCTGAACGCAGCTAATTGGGGGGAGTTATTGTACTCTTGGTTGGCGCGTTGCATGAGCAAGCTATTGTATGCCGCAACTGAAGGGTCTTGCGCAGTAGTGGGTGTTGAGTAGCGCTGTGTAGTAGGTGTTAAAGCCGCAAGACCGCCGCTATCAAAACGAATTGCTCCACCCTCTTTAGCTGCGTAGGGCGTTTGCGCTGTCATGCTTTGATTAAAATAGGGCTGTCCGGGTTGAGCTCCAAATTGCGGATTCATTGTTTGCGCATAGCGATAGGGCCGAATCATGGGGTTGCCAGTTGATGCGGTATTTGCCGAGGCGTTTGTATTGCTTTGGTCCATTAGCATGGGTGCTACCGCCGCTCCGATCGGAAACATGTTCTGCTTAAGAAAGCTCATGGGGTCTTTGGACATTTGTGAAAATCCCGCGGACAGTTTATCTGCGGCGGAGGGGGCTAGTGCTTGAGGAGCTGCGACCGCAGCATTTGCATTAGTAGCCGCGGCAGAGCCCGGCTGAACAGGTGCCCCAAACGAATCGAAAGAACCCGCAGTAGTATCAGGAATTTGCGCAGCTTGTGGTATAGCACCCGATGCGGCAGTTAAAGCCTCGGAACCAGAACCCATCAAACTACCGCCCAAACTAGCCCCACCCCATGCGCCAAGACCCGCCATCAAACCTTTCTGCAAGTTACCCGTGATCGCCCCAGTCGCCGCACCTGTCACGCCCCCAACCAGCAAAGGAGAAACTTCAGGCATTAAGATACTGGCGCCTACCCCCAACACAGTGGGTAAAATACTATCCAAAAAACCCGCTTCTGGTAAACCTGTTTTGGGGTTCACCGTCAAGCTACCGCCGTGCTTCTGTGCAAGTGCTTGTAGTGATTGCAGTTCTTGAGTGGACATGTGGACGAGTTGAGAGTCGGGTCCGCGTCCTTCGGATTTTAGATGATTGGCTATCTGTGCAAGACTCATGGTTTAACCTTTAAAACATTCCCCGCAGAAGTATCTCGGTAAACATCGCCTGACCTGAGCGTGCTTAAACTTGTTTGGGTGGGGAGCGTCCCCGTATTTAAATTTAACCCAGAAACTTTTGAGATCCCCGGATTATCTAACTGAGCAAAATATAGGCGCAATACGTTCATCATTTGATCCATAAACTGTGGATCATACTCAGCGGGAGCAATAGGTAAATTGGGTGCTTTTGTGGTTCCAGTAGACATTACCAATACCTCGCTTCAAGTTCTTTATTTTACCATCCGTACACATGTCATCTACGGCCATCATTGCGAATGTCAATTCGCGGAGTACCCAACTGCCAAGCCACGCCCAGCGTGTTTGACTCAATCCTAAAACTCATTTGCCGCCCCCGCAGGCGCGTATACACCTGCCCATCAAACTGCTGAACGTCGTATACCCCACGCGTACTATAGTTATTGTAACTTTGAACTTGCGGATTGTCTGCTGTTCCGTATGCAGTTCCTGAGTTTTGTCTAGGGAGAACGGTCATTGTTACCGAAGGCTCATTTACATTTGAGCCATTAAAGTTAATATCAGGCAGTATGCGCCACACAAACCCAAAGTTATGCCCGTCCCCAATATCAAAATCAGACGACTGCACGTAGGCATCAATTGGAACCGCAACCGACGTAGATACATCATCTGTACCGTATTCATGGTAAAGCAACCGACTGTTATAGTCCGCAGCGATTGGGTATTGCCGCCCGCCCGTGTCAAGCCATGCTGTACGACCAAGTGAACCAAAATACCAAACTTTATCAAGGTAGTTGTACACCACATAGCTGTCAATTACGGTCGAGCCCGCCGAGCAGTAGTACCACCAGACTTCGTTATATCCCTCATTAGCTCCAGCAAAAATCTGGTACGCTTGATCTTGGTTAATGTTGTCAAACACGTATTGCCGCAGTGAGCAAGGTAGCGTATCAACGCGCCCAGAATAGCTATAAAACTTTTCCTGCCCCATCCAATAAGTGACGTTGTTAACTGTAACCATGCAATTAGGCGATATAACGGATATGTTATCCATCAATATCTGAAAACCCCACACATACGGCGCACCTAAATACTGCATAGAGTACAAACAAGAATCAGTCCACACCAAAATTTCTTGGCGCGTTGCTTGCGCTTGCATGATGTAAGAACCGTTAGTTAGTGTGTACTCACCGGATTGGTTGGTCAGTTGTGGCACCCACTGTTCTGGATTGGCTTGATCTGACCAGCGCACTAACATAGGGTTAAACGCCGTGCTGGGGGTACCGGGGCTGTAAGAATTAGCACCAAATGCGATCACAAATCGCTGGATAGCGGAAGTAACGACTTGATTAGTGGTGTTGGGGATGTACTGCCCTGCATAAGAAACTGTGTAGCTCCCCGAACTAGCCGCCGTAGTTGTGTTGGAAATGGGCACGGTTGTGCTACCCTGCACGTATGAAGAAGTAACGTATGTGTTGGCAGGTATTCCCGTGCCTGTGATATAGCACCCATCAACCAAATTAGTTACATTGGCTAAGGTAATTGTAGTTACGCCGCTTGTAAAAGTGGCTGTGGTTGTGTATTGGGTTGTGGTGTTTGCCAAGCTTTGCAGAGATACAGCGCGTTGGTTTAGATATGTTGACCCGCCTGTATTAGCCGCCCAGTAATAAATAGCACCACCACGAGGAGCAAAAATTAAATCTTGCCCAAAATTATCATTAGACCAAAGCCGTAGCTGAGAACCGATACCTACTGTTGCAGGATTACCCCACCCGTATTGTCCCCAGTATCCAGCGCCCCATCCATTACCCACTACATACGTAGATAAACCCGTGTTAATTTGATACGCCCCGACAACAGCCGATCCGCCTCCAGATACCGCACTCGTAGCAAACACCCCAGAAATATTGATTGTGTACGTATTTACTGTAATGACGTTCAATACTTGTTGTTGCGCGTTAATGTTTGTTGTTGTAAATCCGCCGAAAGCTGTAGCCCCGCTAAAGGTTACAAAGTCATTCTGCACAACACCGTTTGCAGTATCGGTAACAATAATTGTAGAGCAACCTACTGATGCACCAGAACTGTGCGCTGCCGCCGTTGTGCCGTTTACACCGCGTTGAAGACCTGTTAAGACATTGCTCGACACACCAGCGTAGTATATTTGCTCTGAACCGATTAAGATGTACCCGCCCGTTGAGGGGAATGAAGTGCCGGACGTAAGCGTGAGGGTTGTTTGCGTTGCAGTGATACTGCCGTTGAGGGTGCTATACCCAGTAGCAAAAGGGTTTGTCCCAAGCGTAACGGTGCGTCTAATAGGAGTAATGTCGTAATACCCGCCACTCCACTCAATGTAATACTTTAAATTCGTGCCGACACCGACATAGCTGTTGCCTTGTAAATCAGTCCAATCCCATAGAGCGCGAGCAACACCCAAGTACGTTGCGGGGCTAAGCTGCACCCAGCCGCCAATTTTTTCAGGGAAACCTGAACGAAACCTCACTTTATCACAGTCGTACCATCCCCCTTCCCCACTATAGTTGGTTCCTTCTCTATTTACGCCGGGCCTAAATGTTAGCTTTTGAAGGGGCATTTTAGGTTCCTGCTTGATTGTCTACGACAAAAATATTACTTTTTGCTCTATTATCAGATTCATGTATTACTTGTAGATTCCAAGGCACATGTAGGCCAGAAACGATTTTACCTTGAAGGGGCACAATATGGTCAACTTCGTACATCATCCCTATAGAACGTAAAGCGCCACAATATTCGTATGTAAATTCTATCTCGGCAAAATCAATTCGATCTAGCCACGGTGGGGTTCGCTGCAATAAAGAAGCTTGTCTTTTTCTGGTGTTTGCAAGTATGCGCGTGCGATTGTCTTTGTTGTACTGCATAAAATATTTTTTGTTATCTATGCGGTACTGTTTAAGATATTGTAACTGGGCGTCCCTATTTTTTTCGTACCATTGTTGCATGTACCCTTTGCGTTTTTCAACAGTTTTTGTACGGTACTCTTTTTTATACGCAAGTTCTTTTTTTCTAAACTCGTTATCTGCGCGGTTAATTTTTTTCCGCATAACATTATCGGCTTTGTGACATAAAATGCAAAACGAATTTAGCCCATCTTTCATGCGTTTGTTTGCATAAAAATCGGTGGTTTGTTTTTCGGTTTTGCACTTAGTGCACAGTTTCTGTAGCATTTGTATTCCTACGCAGTGGTCTCGCCACCAAGCTTTTTGTATTTATCCAGCAGTACGTGCAATTGATTTTCGTGTTGCCCGTATCCAGCACCGGGTAGAGAAGCCCAGATGTGCGCACACTTTTCAAATGCAACTCCAATATACCCCGCTTCTACATCATCTAGGGCTTTACACTCTTTGATCTGTTGAATAGCGATTTTATCTTGGCTATCGGGGCTGAAATCAGGGAGATCAAGTTGTTTTTTATATGCGTCAAAATACCGCGCAAGAAGTTGATACCGCCCCGCAGCAGTTGAGATAAGCCCTGCCCGCACAGTAATAATTTTTCTTGGATGATCCGCGTAGCTGTCGAACAAACCCCCGCCCACCAAAACATCATATCCACGATTATTTGTTTTTTGGATTCCATTATCTGTACCCTCTGAATAAGCGATGGTTGAAAGCATAGCACTTAAATTTTTACTGATTTCCATTGTTCGCCTTTTCTAATTCTATACATTTGTGATTTTGACATGCCGTATTGATCCGCCAATTTCGATAACGATAATTTTGATTTTTTTATTTCTTTTACCTCGGATTCTAACAAAATGGCTCTCCCATTGTTTGTGCCTGATGTTTTTGGCTGAGGCTTTCCTATTTTTGATTTAGAAATTTTATACTTATGTTCGTTTGTAAGTTTTTTACCAATATTTGCTAATGAAACTTTTATTTTGTGTTCTTCAGATAGTTTTCTTCCTGTCATTTTTTCAGACTGTTTGCGTTTTTGCTCATCTGATATAACTTTTCCTTTATGCGCATTACCTATTTTTGTTCTGGTTTCTTCAGACACAATAACACCGCTTGCGCCCCCCTCGCCTCCAATAGAATGATTGGTTAGGTTTGCGCCTAAATTATGGTATTCCAAAATCCAAAACATTTCTCGTTGCGCCCAGTTGTTTTGATTAGCTTCTTCAAGTAAATCTATGATTGGCATAGCACCTTTGTTTAGTAAACTTCGTATCCAATTGCAAACGTGTCTTTTATTTTTTCTTTTAGCAGTAGCTATGTGGCAGTTAAATCTTGTTTGTAAAGCAAAAACAGTTTTCCCAACATACCTAGTTTCTCCCGACACAGGATCAATCAAGCGGTATATATTTACTTTCCCATTTGAAAGTCTGCTTTTTAAGCTCATTTCTTTGCCACAGGTGTTGAGTTGTAAAGCATTTCGTCTTTTTGACGACTGCTAGACGAGCTGCCAAAATAAAACGCAACTATACCAGACCAAGCTGTTGACAGTGAGCCAAGCATAATCATCAACTGATTACTTTCCTGCGCGTATCCTGCCATCAATGCGTAGAGAATACCAAAAAAACCAACCGTTACCGAACCAGCCAGAATGGGCGGAACAATAGATTTAGTGGCAATCTGCATATCACGGGCAGACTTGCGATCTTCGGTAGCAAGGGTTTCAAAATTAAGTCCCAGAGCTTGAGCTTGTTTTTGCAATTCCAACTCAGCCACCTTAACCTGTTGTAGCTGCTCGGCAGTCATCTTGCCCGACTCAATCATACCCTGTACGTCTTTTTCATCAACGCCAAACACTTTAGATAACGCAGTAACCGCCAGACCCGCGAGAGGGCCACCTAAAGCTGTTGCAATTGTTGGTGCTATTTGACCTAACCAATCCATCATAATTCCTTAAAATGTGCCGCCTGTTGTATTGGTTGCTTTGTAAAAACCATTTGTACCGTCGCAATATACGTTCTGTGCTGTACCGTTTCCAATTGTCACTGTCGTGCCTGTAGATGCCCCTATGGTTACTGCAAAGCCACCTGTTGTGTTATTCACTATCGTATATTCTTTTGGCACGAGCGGGGCAACGACGTTCCGTATGGCTGTATTTGTTCCAGAAGCAATAATGACTGCGTTTCGTGCCTCATCGGACAGCCCATTTAAATTGCTCAGCGTGTAGTCCGCATCCGTCATGGTAATAGTAACTACGCCCGTAATGGCTTGCTCAAGCAATGTACCGAGGTTTTTATTAGTTGTATCGCCCCAAGTTCCAGCTTGTTCGCCGTCTGCAATGAGTTCGAGCTTTAATGATTGGCTGTAAGTAGATGGCACGGTAATTATCCTTGGTAGTCATTAACAGGAACCCA
>JGI26470J50227_1000705_pt1 | contig 13080 bp, 16 predicted proteins | sample FreactTroBogLake_FD_50227 | JGI IMG/M metagenome (IMG submission 50227) | reverse complement strand
ACGGTCTTTGCGCCCAAAGCATTCACATTGAGCGTGTAGGTTCCGGTGTTTGCGGCACCGGTCTTCATCACGCGAATGGGAGAAAACATCAAATTAGACAAAGACGTTGGCGCGGGGGTCAAAATGACGGACCCGGCATTTGCTGTTCCGGTGTCGCCCGCGCTATTGCCGAACTGCGATTGAAGATCCTGCGGACCGATCAAACCGTTCAAATACCCGGCAGTCAGGAAATTTGAAAACGTATCGCCCACATTCCAGTTTTGTGCCGTTGTGCCTTCTTGACCGCGCAGAACGGTCATGGTGTCGCCAGAGCGCGCAGTCACATAGACGATTTCATTGGGGGTGCCGGTTGTGCTGCCCGCCGAAAACAAAGTGGCCGAAAAGTATTGGCTGCCCGACAACGATGGAAAAAGCGAACCCGTACCCGTTGCCACGGTGATGCTGGTGGCCGTCGAACTAACTGCCGAGCCAAGGGTGGTGTTGGCGTTGTTTGTGAATTGTGCGAGGCTCATACTAACGTCACCGTCCATGAAATTTGAAATGGCAGTTCAATAGCGCCGGTCTGCACCGCCGCCTTGAAAATTTGCGATTCCGTGGTGTTTGCCAACTTGATTGTCCAAGCCTTGAAAGCCGTGGGGTAAACCGAAACATTGTATTGGGTGTCATTGACAACATCGACACCGTTAATGCCGTTCAGGAAACGATTTATGCGCCGCTTCAGCCAGCGAGGCGTGAACACTTTACCATCGCCTTTATAGAACGCCCACGTAAGGATGCGCCGGAACGTGTCATCAGTGGTGGCCGTATAGGTTCCCGGCAAACCCTTCACGTAACCGTTGAACGGTAGCGTGTTGGCGGTAAACGTGTTCACATCGCCAATGTTGCGAGTGCCCATGCTGGCGGGCAGCGCGGGCCTAGAAAGGCCATAAATGCCTTCAGCCACCCAATCCAACAACGAACCGGACACCGGCCCCTGCGTGTAGATCGGCAGGTTTAGGGCATTAAACCAATTGACGTAGGACTGCGCATATTGGTTGTAAGCGGTGAAAAACGCAGCAATGTTGTCGTCGCCCAAATACTGTACGTACAGATACGCCGGTATCGTGTTTTGAACACTGGTTGGCCCTACAGGTGGCCAGCTAGATGTGACGCCGGACACCATATCAAATCTGAACAATCGAAGTGTTGGTGGACGTCAGCGTGAAATAGCTTTCAGGATCGCCATAAATCAAGGAAGTTCCTGCCGCCGGGACGGCTTCGATTCCGTTGATAGTGACCGTCCAGTTCATCGTGCTGATAAGGGCCGGGTTGCCGTTAAACAGCGGAAGCACCGCCTCAATGAAATCGGTCTGCAATGCGAACAGGTTGATCGGAGCGCCCACAGGTATGCTGTTGACGTAATTGACCAAAGCCGTTGTGCCCAACTGAGACACCGCCGAAGCCGAAACGTAATTCGGGCTGATCGTGTTCCAAGCCAATTGCAGTATGACGGTCTGCGCCGGGGGGTTCACAAAGGGAACCGTGTAGGTGTCTGGGTAGCTGTTGATGTTGACCGTGATGTTGCGCGGATTTGGCGTAATGACGCCGCCTGAAACATACGAACCCGAGGACGTGGTATTTACGCCAAACGTAAACTGCGTCGGGCTGGTGACCGTTACGGTGTAGGGTCCGCCGTTCACGCCGGTCATGCCGACAACGCCCGTGATGTAGACGTTGTTCTGCCCGGTTGTCAGCCCATGGTTTAGGTTGGTGGTCACTACGCCCAGAGCCGCGTTTGTGATGCCCGTGACGGCAATGGTTGAACCCACCAGCGTCGAAATATCCAGACCGGAATCAAAGATCGCGTTGGCCACTTGGTACGGATCGCCACCGCCGCAAATGACTTCCCAGCCGCCGGAAGTCGATTGTTTGCAGGCAATCAGGCGAGGCTGAACACCGGCCACATTGCCTAGCAGGGTTTTAACCAAGCTGGCGTTGCCTTGCGCCGACACCAAGCCCGCCTGCAACACCGCCGCTGCGTATTGAGCCTGCGTCTGAGCGCCCGCGCTAGGCGTACCCACCTGCGGGTTGGTGACGGTCAGCGTGATGCTGCTAGGGACGCTGGAGATGATTGCAGTCACGCTATTGGCCGGGACCGCCCAGCTACCGCTTGCAACGGCCACGCAATACAGCGCCGGGGAAACACCCGAACTGCCAACAATCCCGCCGTCCTGCACAACGTATTGGTACGTGCCGTCGCTCACGATGAAACCCGGTGGAATTTGAAAACCCACGGTGCCGGTAAACACGACGTAAACCGATGTATTGGAAGTTACGCCTTGCGGCACCCCATAGATATTGCCCAATTCTGTGAGCAGATATGCGTTCGCGCCGAAAGGGGTAATCGAGTTGATCGTTTCAACCGCTGCCGCATCGCACAAGGCAATTGCGTAGGTCGCGGTGCTGGCCAAATCCTCAATCAAGCCACCGGGCAGAACCGTGTAGCCGGGGTTATTGGCGGCAACCAATTGGATCAGGTTGGCCCAAAGCGTGGCGGGAGCAGTCGGTTGCGCCCCCGCATCCGTAACGGCGAGATTGACAGTAATGGGGGTGGTGATTGCGGTTGTCATTAGGTTGGCACCGGGTTCATCAGGATCGCACCGATATTGGCCGTCGCGTTGATGTTGTACGTTGGATCAAATGAATTTTGCTTATAAATAAGCAAAGACAAGAAATATTGTGAAAAATTCTGTTGCGTCAATGTGACGTAATAATCAGGAAAAACCTGCGTTACAACACTTTGCTGCGCCGGTATTCCGTAGTTTGCGAAAAATGGAGACTCATTCAAACCTAGCTGTAGAACTTGCGCCAGCGTTGTCAGCCAAACCGCATCATTCAATCCATTGGCGTCGGTATCAACCTCAACCCAAGTATAGCTGTCGGCACTAGCAGGCCCACCGATACCGCTGAGGCCGATGCTGAATTCACCAATCGCACTGCTATATTGGCTTCCGTAGACTCGGCCCCAAGTTCTCATCGGTGTGGATCGCCCTTAACAAGAATATGAGAGTTCAAGCCGTTTTACGCTCTTTCCCTGCAAAAATAAAGTGGTTTCAATTCCATCAGCTTTATGACGTCATAGTTTGCAAGTGATGTTAGGAAATGCAGGAATTGTGATGTGAATTTCGGGACGAGCCGATTCAATCGCGCTGATAGTGTCGGCTATCGCAACCACTTCAATCGCTATTTCTGCCAACTGCGCTTCGTACTTCGCAATGGGCAATATATATGGTCCGAGGAAATCGGTGATAAAATTCCCGATCCAAGTGATGACTTCGGCGGGATTAATTGGCGCGGTGATCAACGCAAGGATTGGGTTTAGCGTTGCAAGCTGGCTGGAAATCGCGCCTTCCATGGTGTTGATCTGTGCGTACACCTCATCAACGATAGCCTGAATCTGCTCTTGTGATTCAGCTTTGCCTGCCGCCTCAATCTGTGATTTCAAGTTTGTGAACAGTTCAAGGTTCAATACCGGCCAGCATGAAGGTAATGACATAAGTCGCTCCTAGTATATTCCGACGATAATACCGCCAACGACCATCACGGTTTGGCCTGTCGGGGTTGTGAAAGACGCAGTAACACCCGTACCGGAAGTCAAATTACCCTGCGTCGCAAGATTTCCGTTTGTGCCGTCAACCGCCACACCCGTGGGCGCAACTTGCAAATTGCAATTACCCGTCGGTTCCAGCAAAGTGACCGCCGCGCTGTTTATAAATTCCTCTTTCGTGCTACCGAGCCAAAAGAAGGTCATGGCGGATAGATTGCCAACGGTGTCGCCCAAGCTGGGAGTGCCAGCACCAAGCCCGGTAATGCCGCCTGTGCGCAGATCAGCCGACAGAGCCACGCCGATATCACCCACCTGAATGGGGTACTGAATATAGGGGGGCTTGCCAACGGGCATGGTCACTTGCGGCAATGGCGCGGGCGTTACAGCCACTTCAAAATTGACCGTCACAATGCCCGGTCCAACGATTGCCGCCACCGTGCAAGGCAAACCTTTACCAAGAGCCTGTATGGCGTCCTGAGCCTTTATTCGACCTATTTGCTGTAATGATTGCGCAAATGGGGTTTTTTGGGAATTTCCGTCCATTAGCCGTCGCCTTCCGAACCTGTAAATTCGCTTTGTGGTGCAAGATTGCTGACCGCTTCAAAAGTGCTGATCCAGCTTTGTGCATCAGGCGCTCTTGAGTTTCCAATATGTCGAATAGAAGTAATGTTCCAAACACCGCTAAACGTGTTTTTTGCTCGAACATTGCTATTGCTTTGAACATTCGTGATGGCAGTTAAACCAGCAATTGGCGGAAATGTCACTGCGCTACCAATCACAAAATCGGCTCTCATAACTGTGTTAAATTGGACTTTCGCCACGTCCAACCATGTAACTTGCCCAATCAGATCTTGTGTTAAAATAGCGGTAGGAAGATTACCTGTCGCTTGTGTTCCATCAAAAACGATTAATTGGTTTCCGTTTGGTGCAATACTAACACCCGGATAAGGGGTTCCATCGGAATTTGTCTTAATTATGTTTTGACTTACGCCGCGCACATATTGGCTCAATTGCGTTAAGGTGATGTTTGTATGCGCCTCATCTTGAGCCAAAACCAAATTCGGGCTGATGTTTATTTTAGGCGGCAGAAATGTTGGAAATGCCGTTGTCAAAACAGTGCGAATAACATCAGCAAGCGGTTGGCCTTTTTTCCAATTGACTGAAATGTTGGCTGGGCTTGCTTGCGTTCCTGTGGCCGAATACAAAATAACAAAATCAAGCGTTTGATTAATGCCCTGCCAATTGCCAAATGCCTGATATATTTGACCCGATGCAATAAGTCCTTGCTGGCCAGCCGCCACGTCTGCCGAGGCAAGAGGCAAACCATTTTGCATCCCTGCGAACACTTGAATGGGCGCACCGTTAAAATCAGACGCTTGGGAAATTTGCTGTTTAGTTGGACCCCATATCTTGACCATTCCCGCGCTGATCGGAGTGTCGAACGTAAAACTTGAAATATCAAACTCAACCGTTTGAGCGCCTAAATCAGCTTTTCCACCAACAAAGTTAGTCCATACGGCACCCGTATTTCCGCTTGCAGCCGTTTGCCCACCAGTTGCAATTTGCGGGGATGTCTCTGCACCCACAACAATGTTGTAAAATCGGCTCACGGGGAAACCTCAAAATTATTAGATGAATCACGATACACCAATGTCGATGTTGTGAAATACCCTTCAATCAAATTGATGTCATAATCGTCAGGTGACGCCGTCAAGGGTTTTTGAACGATCAACACATTTTGCAGCGTATATACGTTTAAAATCCAACGGACACCGAATAGCCCCCACGTTATGACCACATTATATTGTTGGCCATCCAAAGTCGGTTGGAAAGAAAAGTTCTGATTAACCGTTGGCGTGAATTGCGTAAGCGTTGTCATGGTTAAAACCTAAAACTGTTAAGGTTTTGTGCAGATTCTTGTGAAACGGCGTCTGTTTTGAAAATGCCCGGATAAGCAATGTTTGAACCAAGTGGCTGCTTGGCCTTTTTAACAACATTCTGAGCCGTGTTTGACGATGGGTTTGATATAGTGGATGGTGAGGACGTAGCGCCGGGTTTTTGCGTATTTGTTGTTTGACCACTAATTGCCGACATTGTTGGATTTTGTCGGGCTTGTGCTGCATCGGCAGTCAAGAGTGGTTGCATAAAATTCCAAACCCATCGGACCTGCGGCTGAGTTCCATCAAGTTCTTCAGTGGCATCAACAAGCGATGTCAGAAGGCAGCCTTGATAAACATAGTTTGGGGTGGCTACATTGTACCATCCCCCCAAAGCAGTGTGTTGATCTAAGGTTTTTTTCAAACTTGAAAAAAGTGCCATCTTAATGGAAAGTGTTTTTACACTGTCAGCCGGGAAAACCATTTCTAATGATATTTTTAAAGGCTGCGTAATGATGGCATTTGCAGCAGTCGTTTGGTTTGCAAATGGATATGTTGCAACTTGATTATCCATCAAGGTGCCGCCTGACAAAATTCTGAAATTACCAAAATCTGTCGCCAGTCCAGAATTAGACGTAAAGAAGCCCAATGGCACTGGGCCAAGCTGCGAAACGCCACCAACCAAAATGATAGGGTTGAGTTCAAAACTTGTTTGATAATCAGAAAAACTCATCCTCTGGCCACCCCATTAGCGACAACTGCCATAGCTTGACCTGTGTGATTAGTGATCGTCACATCGGTTCCGCCACGCACACTATCATTGCCTGCAAGTTTACGTTTACCGACACCCCATTCAAACTCACGCTGCGCCCGCATAAAGTTTTTCATGGTGGTATCATCATTTAGATTAATGGGGTCATGAGATTTAACACCCAAGGCTTTAGATATGTAATCGATATAATTCATGGTGCTTTGATGCGTATTACCCGGTGACCATTCATTTGCCCACCCAACTTTCGGGGTGTCAATTATATCATAGACAGAACGCAATTTGTTTTTATTGAATTTTCTGGACAACAAATTTCTTTCCGCAGCCTCGCCTTCTGCCAATGTTGCGAAATTCTTTAAATGCCCATGCTCCATGATGTTTCCGGGATTGTTGTTCCATTCCCCAGCACTAATTTTGGAAGGACGGTTCCCATCCCCACTAGGAGCGCCTTTTGAAGGCGAATTTTGATGGAACCATTTGTAAAGCCAATTAGGTGTTTGACCTTTATTAGCATCAGAAATTTCTTCTGGCGTTGTGACGCCAACACTACCGGCAACCGCTCCGACAAGCGCGCCTTCCGGTCCACCAATTCTAGCACCAGCCCACGCGCCACCCAATGCCGCAAGAAGCTGCTTGTTACTAAATATTTTTGCAAAAACATTGCCAACCAAAATTACGCCGCCAGCGAAATTTTTAAGTCCAGTTTGAAAATCCTTGTCATTTATCTCCAAGGCGAATTTATCAATTCCATCACCAATTGATTTTAGATTGGCTGGTGTAAGGACTTGTATGATTAAGTTACTTATGGATTTTGATAAACTTGTAAAACTTGGCCCTAATTGAATCAATGTGTTCGCCAATTGTGACTTCAACTGCAAATTGATTAAATCAAGGTTTTCTGTAAACTGTTGCCATTTGCGACCAGTTTCATCATTGATACCGGCATTGGAAAATGTCGATTTTCCAGTTTGAATCTGCCGATGCAATTCACCAGTCTTGCCAGCAGCAACAAGTGTTCGCAAATCACCTTGAGAGAAAACATCGGTAAATCCGCGCACCTCGGCCATCATACCGCGCACCTGTTCAGGGTAGCGATTTAATTCGTGAGCGGCTTTTTCCGAAAGTTCAGTTAAAATAGCGGCTGAATTTTTACCCGCAGGGTTGATGCCCATTTGATTGAGGCGAGCGACACCCTGCGGGGTTTGCTTTAAGTTGGCAATGTTCTCAAGAGCGGCATTTGGGTTGACGTAGCGCCCTAATGTAAGGTTTGCCTGCGCCTGTTCACTTGGGGTTATCCCCAAACCCATAGCGCTTTTGCGTTGATCACCGGCATGAAGACCCAACTCTTTTAAGCCAAACCCACCAATAGCAGCTGCACCCAGACCCATGCCAATATCAATAACCGCCCATTTGCCCATTTCAACGGCTGCGGTGGCAAGAGATTTTGCATACTCTTTAACTTGATCTATGGCTTTTTTGCGTCGTTTTGCAGCTGCTTCTTCGCGCTCCTTGGCCTTTTGATCTTCTTTTTCACGGTCAATAGCTGCCTGCTCCAAGGCCGCATTGCGTTTTTCTTCTTCGGTTGCGAGTTCTTTGGTTGCATCCAATTGCTCAGCTAGGCTTTCAGCAAACGCCCTACCAGCACTGACAGCCTCATGAATACCGGCATTGACGCCCTTCCACATTTCTGGCTGCGACTCCAAGCCTTTTTGATACTTGTTAAACGTATCAAGAAAATTCTTGAAAGCCGCATCATCAACTGGAATTTTCAGAATAGGGGCAGCCATTGATTATTTTCCCTACCTGCGCTTGGACATAATTGTCGCTAAAGCCGTGAAACCGTCAATCAGATGCCGTTGCCTGAAGGCTTCGGCAGTGCGATAATTTTCCCAAGGCTCGCCTTTATCTTTAAAGTATTCTTGCCAGCCTTGGGACGCTAACCAATCCAACACCGCACTTACAATGCTGGGTTGCTCTCTCCAATAATGTCTGCGGTTGTCGATGTCTTCAAGGAAGTTGCGAACTCCGTAGAATTGGAGAATGTAGTCAACAGTTCGTATATCGCAGCCATCCCTCGAACCAATCTCTCCCTGTCCACTCTCGGAGCAACTAGCGAGACGACAGTAAAAAAAGTGAGAAGGTTGGCCACCTCCGACCTTTCTTCTTCAGTGATCAAATTTTGATCAAGAGCGACCTGAAGCGGAACAGTTGACCATCCATTATCTTTATTAGGAACAACGGCATTGCTGAGCCGACGAATTTCGGCAAGCAGGCCGCTATCACCGCCAACACCATCCGTTCCTTCCCACCAGTTCATACCCAAACTACGCGAAGTCGCCTGAGCAACATCACGCAAAATAAGGGCAGCAACGCTTGGACCGCTACGAGGATCAAGCCCGTTTTGTGCAAACGACGAAAACGTCTTGGCCAAAACAAGGTGGTACATTTCAAATGTTTCTTGTCTGATCGGAGCGGCATGAATGTAAAGGGTGGTGTCATCCCCACGCAAAATGGGGATGACGATATTCAGGTGACGGTTAATAGCGGCCATTGCGAGTGTCCTTGGTTAAATTTTACGAGAAAAGCGAAGCGTTGACGTAGTACGTACCCTTAATCGTCACCGGGTAATCATTGCTGTCACCGGTGAGATCCAAGTCACTGACATTCTCAAGAATGCAATTGACAAGGTAATAACCGCCAAGCGTCGGAGAATCCGTGACAATAGTAACATCGCCAATAGACGAATCAATTTGGCGCTGATCTTCCCACAAACTTGACAAGCCTTGGCTCTTATTCAGATACATCGTGCAAGTGACGATTTGATAAAAACGCGGCGAAGGAACAGCACCCGTCAAGGTGCCGATATAATCGCTGGTATTGCCATCAAACGTAATACGAGCAACCTTCGTTCCAAAAAATCCAGAAGTAACATTAAGAGCAGGAATGTTAGTGACCGACACACTCGTAAGTGCGCGGTTCAGAGTACCTTGTGGCACAAGCGGATTGGACATAACTTAACTCCTAAATCTTTATTAGCCGACGAGCAGTTCGGTTGCTTCAAGATTGAAATACACGTTCAAGAACGGCAACTGGGGAACCCAGATGCACGACAAACCTGCATATTTACCGACGGCATAATCATTCGGATTTTCGCTCGAATAGATCTGCATTGGCTCGGCATTGACAACGATCTTGCCAGCATAAAGACCAGCATTAAGATTTGCCACAAACTGCGTTGCAGACAGCTTGGTCGCAACAACCTGACCGTTGCCAACGCCCGCACCAACGCCCGTGTTCGCAACCTGCACAACGCGGTTCTGAAGGCGGTTGATGCCCTGCTGATTGTAATACAGCGGGTTGATGCTGGACACCGAACCGTTGATCACTTCGTTGGCGAGAGCCTGACCCATCTGAATCTGCGCCCAGTCGACCGCATACCAGAAGTTCCAGAAATTGCCGTCCGACATCTTGCCTTGGAAGATGATGTTTCCGGTAATGCCGCCCTGCTGTCCCGTGCCGACCCAACCGACGTTTGCCGTGGCGAGGTTCTGCAACGTCGCCTGCGTACCCGTCAACGGATAGGCGGTGGTGCCGTAGCTGGGCGAATAGCTGAGAGGCGTCAGCTTGTTGGAACTGCTGGGGTTTGCCGACAGAGCAACGCCAAATGCCGAGGCCAACGAAAACTCGGTGGCGGGAATGACTGGCGCTTCAACTTCGGCGTAAACGCACTTCAAGCCTGCGTAGACTGCGCGGTTTGCCACCGTGGTCGTTACCCAGAAATACTGCTGGGCGTTGACGGCGGTGTAATTCGAGCAGAACGTCAGGAACGCTGCGTTGTTGTCCCATTCACGCGGGATCAGGTAAGCGTACACCTGCGTCGGGGTGCCAAGAACCTTGCCGATGTACGTGGTCAGCGCGGTAACGCCCTCGGTGGCCGTACCTTCGCCCAGTTCAACCACATAGATCGACGGAACGCCATTCCCTGCAAAATAGGTAGTGCCCATTTGCGTCAGTTCGGTAACTGCGCCAAGGGCCACCGTACCCGGAGTCGTCTCCGTGCCGGGGTTGACCGCCAACGGGTAGGTGACAGTCGTGGTGCCGGTTACGGTGCCCGAGAAAGTGCCGTTGTAGCCCGAAGGCACAGCGCCCGACACGGTGATGGGAACAACGTCCCCGACGGTCCAGCCGTGCGCCGACGAGGTTGTCAGCGTGACGACAGAGGCTGACCACGTAAGGGTTGCGATGGTCTTGCCCGGTGCAAGGAGAGCCTGCAATTGAGCGAACGTGCTGACCAGAGTGGCAGTTCCGGGGGTGAGCGTGGTGCCCCCCTGAGAAATGAGCGCACCCGTCTGCTGGAGCGTATTGGGCGTCGGTGCCTGAAGCACCGAAGCGTTGATAGTTACAATATTCGTGGTGGTCATTTTGCTGCCCTCTGGTCAGGGTTGAAAGTTGTCGGTTCTACCTGAAAATCAGGTGAAGTTGCCGACAGCAATAACCGACACGTTGGTGCCCGTGGTCACAAACCAGCCGGGGGTGGCGACAGCGGTAGCCTTGGCCTGCACGAGAACCTGAAAAGGCTTCAGGTCAGCAACCGAGGTTGCACCACCGGCAAACAGGACGATACCGGTCGAACCCGAGCCATCATACAGGGTGACAGCGCCCGGCGACGTGGTGGCGGGAACGATGGTGATTGCGTACAGCGTGTCACCAGCAGCGCCGGTTGCGCCGAGGACCGACTTGGTGGCGCTGGCGGCGACCTGAACGTGGGTTTCGTTCTTTTCGGTCACGCGCAGGTTCCCAGACGAATCAAGGCTGGCAAAGCTGACACCGCCAGCAGCGGCGAGGGCGGTCTGAGCGGCGAAATTCTGGCTCATAATCAATACTCCTTGGGTTAAATGCGTTAGACGGTCACTATGGGTGCGGGTGCGTAAAATTCTTCAATAAAGGCGCTCTGAATAATTTGTTGGCTCAAGCTATTCATGCGGTTTTGGTAGTAATTCACGTCGAACAAAATGGCCTTTTTCTGGGCTATCGTGCTGATTTCGGTTTGCCCCCGCTTGGCGTCTTTAGGGATCGGGGAGTTCATGATGCCAAACACTTCTGGGTAATTCAAAGCATACGTCTGAACTGAATCAATCCAGTCCATAATCATGTTGTTCCTTACACCATAAGTGACGATCCGAACACTGTCTTTGGCCAATTGCCAGCGATTGCCCTGCCGGTCCCAAAACGGAGCCGATTGCAACGGGCTTGTGCTATCTTCAGTGATGTCAACCACGGCATAGGGCGGCTCAAGGTTGTCAGGAACAAGATAGCTTGGATAAATCGGGAAAAACTGATTTTGCTTCAACCAAATGGGCAGCGAGTTAGAAACAATCCGTTCTTGGCCCAAGTCGTTAATGTCGTTCAGAATTTGCGAAGCCAGCGAGGCATACACCGCATCGCCGCTGTAATGATAAAGGCCCGCCTGCTTGTACCAGCCGGACCGGGTTGAAAACGCATATTGCTCCCCAGCCGTAGTGGCGAGGTACATATACTGCGGATCGATCTTGGCGAGGTCGTTGATCGGCTGAAGGCTGGTAAATACCATCCGGTGAACCGAGAAACTTTCGTCGGGGTCTTGGCGATTGACCGTCGTGTGATGCAGCGAACCCTGCGCCTCGAACATCAACGAATAGGATGCGTCGTATGAACCCGGAACGAGCAGCGAGGCTTTGGCCCAAAACACAAACCCGTCCACCGGCAGCACCACACGCTTGTAAAGTTCAAACGTGATGGTCTGTTGCAGGTCGAGCGTTTCAAGCCCTGCCCGCAGCGTTGACGACATTTGGCCTTGATTGCCAGTTGTCTCAAAGATTGAACCGCCGCCCGCGCCCGACATTATTCGACCCACGCCCGCATGGAAAGTTCGTAAGTGCCTGTGTCAATAAAGGATGGGCGAGGTCCAGAAGCGACCTTGTTTTTGAAGCGCAGCGAGCGCCGATTGATTGCAGCTTGCGTTGGTACGCCCTCAATACCCATGCCTTCAATTTCAGCCGTCATAAGGAACGTGCGAAACTCGGATTGGATAAATTGATTGGCTTCTGCAAACGGGTCTCCGACTTGCCCACCCGTGAAAATGCTTTCCAGTGCGCCCTCAGCGGAGTTCACTAGGCTTTGCGTAATGTCCATTTTGTGGGCATCATAAAACGCCTGCATGACGCCATATTTGGCCTCAAGAATTTGAGCCACGTCGACGGTTGTCGTCGGGCTGGAAGATCCTTTTCCACCCTTGGCCTTTACGACACCGTCATCATAAGGAACATCGACAACGCCGAGAATTAGATCGGTCATGACAGCCCCCAGTTCGTGCCGTAATCTTGAGCGTACCCCAAATAGGTGCGNCCCCAGACNGTGGTGGTCAATTGAAGCTGGCCAATGGTCAAGTTCTCGGCNTGATGCGGAACAACCATTGAGGCGCTGGTGCCCTCGTCGCTGGACGACGAAACGATGCCAGTCGTAAACCCGAGCATATTGTTCTGCTTACGGATATACTGGAAAAAGCCGTAAGGGACGTTCTCGATGGTGATGTAGGTCAGGCCCGGAACATCGGGTGCCCACGTTGCCAGCAGGTGCCCAGCAAGGTTGTAGACCATCTGCAAGTAAATGGGGCCGGGTACGCACTGGAAAGACGGGTTAACCGTTGCGTATGCGGTATTGTAGGCATAACCGATGGAAGGAGAACTTGTGGGCAGGTACATAACCGGTACACCCATCACCCCGTAGACCCATTCGGAAAAACCGGCCTCGGTGGGAATTGGTGTGTACGGATAGTTACTGGCCACAAAGTTCTCCTGTCACATCAATTA
>JGI26470J50227_1000704_pt1 | contig 13083 bp, 29 predicted proteins | sample FreactTroBogLake_FD_50227 | JGI IMG/M metagenome (IMG submission 50227) | reverse complement strand
AGAAGGATGCGGCTAGCCAAGGAAAACCACCCGGCCTCGTGCAACGTCTAGCAGGCCTGCTGATGATTCCCGGTGATGTGCTGGCTATGGTTGTCAGGACTATACGCAATCCTGGACAAATGATGTATCAAGATCCTGCGTCACTAACATATAGTCAACGCTGTGCTGAATTGCTCAAAGTAGCTGAACAATTCCCGCTGACTAGCCTAGCTATTAGACAAGCATATAAGATATCTGATGCAGAATGGGATATGATCGTTAAGTATGGCAATAGCCCGCAAGCTAAAGATCCAAGTCCTGAATCGGGCAGTGATTTCGAACCGTTTCCCAATGGTGAATACGCTACTAGTATACCAAAGCCCGTTACTGAGTAATACGACTACAAATACCTTTAATTAAGTCTAATCGCTCTGACTCTGATGCGGTTGAAGCACTAATACGCTCTATGTCCTCTATGGCTAGCTCTAAAGACTCTATACGAGCTGACTGTTCATATACACGATTACGCAAGTTGGCAGAGTCTAGCAGTGATAATATAGCGGCTAACAGCTTGGTAATGAGTAAAGAAGTATCCATACACTATTATAGCTGAATGGGTCTACAGTAGTCAAATTTTTAGAGCGCAAAAAAATTTTGCGGAGTACTTAGCGTTCTAGCCCGAGAAAATCCTGTAGTATAACACCAAGCCAACAGCACACTAAGCTGGATATGGGTGTAAGCACACATGTAAGCACAAACCAAAATAAGTTATCATATATCATAGTAATAGTTATCGTAAGAAAAGGACTGCTAGAGTCCTTTTGAGTGGGCTACGATTAAATTAACGTCCGACTTTGACTACAGTGAATAAACCGTTTGGTCCTTCGATTCCGTCAACNTTAATACCATGCGCAACACGGCGAACAATAGTGCCTGTAGCTGTAGGATCAACTACAATGGTTTTGTAGATGTTTTTCAAGAAATCGATTTCTGTAGTGTGTAGATATGGTTTAGCTGCCATAATGCGCTCCTATAAGTTAGTAATATATTTAGCGGGACTTTGCCCGAAATGGGTCCTGTGGGTTGAAAAAAATTGCCGCGCAAAAAATATAAAAGAAGTACTTAAACTTTTGAGGTGGTGATTTGACCTCGGTACCCATGCGCTGTTGCTGTATTGTGTGTTGTGTTGTTGACTATGCCCCGGCCCCACCTCTCGAGAAAAGATTTCTCGCCGCCTCTCAACCAAAAAAAATCCTAGGAACAACCGGGAGCGAATCGGATTTACGGTTCCTAGGATCAAACTACCGAACAACCTAGTGGGAGCGAATCACGTCAGTTGTTCTCCTGCTAGGGCATATTATAATAGTTAATGTCGTGCCCTAGCCCTACAGTACGCTAGCCCTAGCGGCCGCGCATACATGTAACTTCTACTACGCTCTGCCACTTAGCTGGCATGCTCTTACGGATGTCTGCTACCTTAAGCACCATACGCAAGCTGAGCTCACGCATACGTTCCGCATTGGCATTGATAAACTCTACTACTTCTAGCTTCTCGTTATCCGCTAGGTCGTATGAGTCCAACATGCCGTGCTCAGTAACTACCTGCTTGATACGTAGTAGCTTCTCACGTACAGTATCAATAGTCAAGTCCAAGTAGTGGCAACGTGACTCTAGTGCTTCTAAGTGATCGCGAAGCTTCTTGCTCTTAACGTGATCGAACTTGATGTTTGAGATAAAGATAGCACCGCCTTTGAACTCGAATGAGTTGGGCACACCGTTATCCTTAAGGCTACGAGCATCTGTATTCCAATGGATCATACGCTTCTTACCCGAGTCTAAGGCAGCCTTTAGAATGTTCAAGCTCAAGTCATCTAACAGTACTGAGTCACAGTCATCGAACACTAGGATAGACTTCTTGTCCGAATACTCATACAGCTTCTTGTACAAGCCGATAGCACTCATAGCACCTTTGACTACTTCGTACTTCTTCAGCTTCTTGTCGTCGGCAATATCAGCGAACACATCATGCTTACTCAGTACTCGCTCCACACCGTAGCTCTTACCTACACCTGGGGGTCCTGTTACAATCATAGCTCTAACATCGCCTGCTTTGACAGCACGAGTCATGTCTTCTAAGATCTCAAAACGCTCGCCCAAACGTTTCATAATGTCTTCATCTGACTCTGCGGCCAATGCTACAGCCTTAGCCTTTAGGTAGTCTTTGTCAGTTTCTAAACTGGTTACTTCTGCTTGTGCATTCATTAGCATTGCACTGGTTACAACCTTAGTCATTCGCGCTCCTTATTGTTAAAATGTAATTATAACACAACTAGGGGTTGCCCCCTAGTCTTTTGACTTAGTCCATTCTGCTGGATGCGTAGATCTTAGCCTCTGGGAACATGTTACGGAAGTAATCAGCGAACGCCCGTGCGCCTGCTTCCTTAACTGAAATGCTCTGTGTAGGCAAACCAGCTGGATCCCAAAGTGTAAGGCATTTTGGTTTGTAGCTCTTACGAAATCCTGCTTCGATCAGCGCCTTGGCTTCTTTAGAGTTGGTGCGCTCTACGTAGATGTCAACCCATCCAAACCCACATGCGTCACGCTCGCCTACTCTAGCGTACATGGCCTTGGCCGCTTCAACAGCCTGCTCTGTTGCGCCTTGTACTGTAGAAATGATCTGCTCTTTTGAAAAACCTTGCATAGTGTCGCTCCTATTTGCTGTTTAAAATACTATTATAGTCTCAAACTGCTTCTTTGTCAATTCGAACAATAAGCCCTTGTGGCGTAGATACAACACCATACCCATTGCTTTCAAACAGGGCTAGGACTTCTCGTGCCATGCTATCTTTACGGCGAGCACCTTCTGCCTTAACGGCAATGAATGTCTTGCGATAGTTGATGTAGAGTTTAGTGTAGGCAAAGGCTGTATCAATCAAGTCTCTTGCTGTAACTGCCCTGCGAACCTGCTCTTGGGAGTAAAGGCTCTTATTGTTTGAATTACGGCGCTGAGCATCCATAGCCGCCGCGAATGCAAAGATGCCTGCTTCTTTAGTATCTAATTCTTTTAACATAGTGTCGCTCCTTTGTTAACTGTTTAAAATACTATTATAAGCTCAAACTGCTTCTTTGTCAACCACTGTGAGCATATTGGCCGGCACACGCCACAAGCCCATTCCGGTGTTGACTGTGACATATTTGATAGCAACCTTTTCCACAAAACCGCGGGTGATGCGCCCTGTCTTGCTGGATGTGAATTCTACGTTATCGCCCTTGCGGATTGAAAACTTGACTCGCTGTGCCAATTGGCTTCGCTTGAACTTGACAGCGTCGATGATGCTGGAGAGCTCATCGTTGGTTAAGTCTGTTTGGAAGATTAAGGTATTGATTTGTTTGACTGACATAGTTCGCTCCTGTGTGTGTTTAAAGTCTTATTATAGTCTCAATTCAACGTCTTGTCAAGCCATTAATACCGGCAAATGTAAGAATTAAGCCACAGAGTCCCATAGCAAACAAAGTCACTAGGTTTTCGTCAGGGCTTTCATCTAGGGCGCCTACTACACCGTAGATGAGCAAGAATCCGGTAATGGTTACAATCACATCGCAGAATTGGTTAAGTTTACTTCTCATATCAAGCTCCATAGTAGTAAGAATCAACAACATCGGGCAAGGGTTGCAACATCACAGCAGGGTGAGCAATGCTTCCCTCATAGTCCAACTGGCTCTGCTCAAACTCGGTCCTGTAGTCGTCTGCCACCACACCGTAGCCAACTAAGGTGTTGCTGGCATAGTCATCGGAGTATTCAAAGCGTGGGCGGAGTGCTTGAACCAACTCAGCAAGGTGCTCATCGGAGGGTGTTTCTGCACCTAGTTGATAGAAGTAGTCCTCACCGCCCTTAAACTTCCAACGCTGGGGGCAAGCACCTTCTCCGTCCCAATCGTGGGCACCGTAGTTTTCCATGTACTGGGTAGTGATGTGTAATTTCATTTGGTTCGCTCCAATTAATTAACTAATACAAGTATTATACGGCCTTTTGGCTGGTTAGTCAACCATTACAGGCCTAAGGCTTTCAGGCAATTCTAAGCCTAGGATTTCGCAGATGCCTTCATAGTTGCACTGGCAGTCCATGGCCAAGGTTTCGATGTACTCTGCGTCAAAGTCCTTGATGTCTACACCGATCATTTCGCTGAGGAATTTGGCTGCTTCTTTGACCTGCTTAGTTCTGTTGAATTTCATAGTTCGCTCCTATTAATTAACTATAACTCTATTATACGGCCTTTTGGGCCTTTTGTCAACCATTTAATCCCAGCTCTTTTTACCGCCATGCATCTCATTGTAGGCATAGCCCGCATAATAGGCTTCCAACTCTTGGGCATTAAGGCGCTCAACTCGCTGGCTAGTACCTGTACCTTCCTGATAGAAATGCGGGTCCTTGCCTCGACCGTACCACGAGTCTGCTGAGCCACGATCGAATGGGCCACCGTGGCGTGAGTCGTATTCTTTGCCTTCAAATACTATACGGCAGTATTGATCTTCTTGTAACATCGTTCGCTCCTAAGTTTTCAGTATATGTATATTATACAGCCTTTTGGGCAGGATGTCAACCAGCTTTGCGGCGCTTGAACATGTCAACCAACTTGCTGTCCTGCTCCAGGGTAGGCTCTACGCGAACAGGAACTGGCACCCGTTCTACCTTGACCTTGGCTGTTTGGAACAGGCGCATAATAGGAGCAAAGATGCCGTTGAGGATAGAGTGGAATATCCAGCCCCAAGCAAACCCGCCCAGCATACATAAAACTTCTACGTAGTGTTCTTTGGCAAAATGTAACATCGTTCGCTCCTTGTTAATATGTTTTAATTATAGCACCAAACCGATAACCCGTCAACCAATAGGGTTAATAGGGCACATCCTTGTAGAAGATGTGTGGCCCTGCAACCGCAACCTTTTGCCCGTAATCCGCCCACTTTGGATGCACATAGTTGGCGTGATAGTGCAGGATCTCGGTTGATGCAATCTGTGGCACACCTACAACACCTGATATCACCGCGTGGGCGATGGCATGATACCGCTTGGCTTGATCCTTAGTCCAAGCCACATATCGTTCTTTGGTCCAGCTGAACTGAGCCTTGGCATGCACCACTTGGCATAGGTGCGGGCCCCAGCTACCTTCACGGGCGCGGTTGATGTGTACCTGCGCCACGGCATACTGCCCTGCTTCGTTTAGGTTGCCGGCTTCACGGAAGATAGAATAGGCTAGGCAATCCTCATCCTTCTTGGTCTGGTTAGGTAACTTGGCGCCTACCATAATCTGAGGGCCGGTGATGGTTACAGGAGCCTTAGCCCAGGCACCGTTGGCTAGGAACAAGGCTAGGACTAAGGCTCGCTTCATTATTCTTCCTCGTTGTCAACTTCGTTCAAATGATCAAAGCAGTCTTGTACACGGCTGGACTCGGTTGTAAAGAATGTATAATCCCCACAAGTCTTCCGACCCTCATCCTCTTTGATATACTCAAAGCCGCCATAGTAGTCAATGGCACTAGAGTGGCTTACAGCAATCACTTCTTCATCGCGGTCGATGTAGACAGGGCCACAGCGCATGTCCAAGCCCAGTTCGTTTGGTGTGCATCGTTCCATCTTGCGTACATGACGCTCCACAACCTCATTAACACAATCAATCATGTCCAGGGTTGAATCAAAATCACAATCTGTAAAGTATCCCACGGTTCGCTCCTTGTTAGTTACTATACTTCGTATTATACAGGGATTGGGCCCATTTGTCAACCCCTGTATAATACCCCTACAGAGTGTAGGGATATTGTTGTTTTTATGCTACTCCATGCTAGCTATGCCGTCCTCTTGCATTCCCTGCTCTGTAAAGCTAATGCTGTCTCCCAACAATACGCTAATAGCTTCCTCCATGCCACTGTCTGTGTACATGCGCCAGCTGTCTTCAACTTCAGTACCCTCTACGCCGTCAACGTCGTAGTATACGTTAACCATTTTGTAGTCTTCATAAGCATGTACCACAATGTCCGTAACTGTAACTTCTGTTAGTGTACAGTCCCAAATACTGTCTCCAGCCAGCACCACTCGCTCATTGCATGTGTAGTGCGTAGTTAAGCTGTCGTCTTCTTGTGTAATGTTTTTAATTGTTAGTTTGTTGCCTGTTGTCTGCATGTTCGCTCCTTATTCAGTTATTTGCATTTCAATCAAATTGTCCGCATAGTCCTCTAGTGTACTTTCTAAGTCCTCTAGCGCACAATGCACTTCGTAGCAGTTGTCGCTAGCCCCTAGTGCCGCTTGTACAATAGCGTCTGCTTCGTTTAGTAGTTTAATTGCTTTGCGTAGTTCAAACGCTTTTGCGTAATTGCTTGTCATATTATACTACCTCCAATGCGTTAAAATCGCGTTTAGTAAACACTTCCATGTCACACAGTATACACTCGTCTAGCAAGCGCACCTCGCCTGTCTTAGTGTCCTCTATGTAATAGTTCATTGCCGTATGTCCGTTATAGCTAGTATTTTCTCCAGCTTCATTTACGTACAATTCCTGTGCTACAACTACAAAACGCTTTTGCATACATGCTCCTTTTAGTGTACGTGTAGTATAACACACGTTTTCCAAAATGTCAAGTGCGCTATGTATTAGTTTACTAAATTACTCTACTATTACAATGTTGTCTGTACGCATAACTTTTTTAGCACTATTAAGCGCAACAGTTAAGTCTTGCGCTAAATTAGTAGCAAGTAAGTCCCCGCTAACATAGTCGCATTTTGCTTGTACAGGAAATTTATAAACTACATTGTTAAACTGCTTTTTTGTCTCGTAAACATTAAAAGCACAAACTAATTTGTATGTCTTAAGTTTTTTATTAAAAATTAACTTTGCTTTTGCTACTTGTGCGTAGATGCTTTGCTTTGCTGTTAACATTGTGCGCTCCTTTTTGCTTTGTAAGTATGTATTATACAGCATTTTGGACCCAGTGTCAATAACTTATTTTTTGTAGGGTTATTCGTGAGAGAAGAGTGTTGCGCGAAAACAACACTCTTCTAATTGGTGGGCCCACCTGGACTCGAACCAGGGACCAAAGGATTATGAGTCCTCTGCTCTAACCAACTGAGCTATAGGCCCTGGAATCGTCTAATCTCTTTCAAGTCCCCATCTGCGTCTTCTACGATGTAAACCTCATCGCAAAATTCACGTTCGTTCTCTGCTATCTCTTCTGCTTCCTTTAGGGTAGGTACACACTCGACCAGCTCTTCATGCTGGTCGGTGATAGCCCATACTTCGTACTGTAGGAACATAGGCTTAGAAAGGAGCGTCTTCGTCCTCTGTTACTGCAACCTTAGCAGGTGTAACTGCCTTAGCCTTAGGCGCTGTAGCCTTGGCCTTAGGTGCAGGTTTTGCTGTAGCCTTAGGAGCCTTTTCCTCCAAGTACTCAGTGATAGCCGCCTGTGCTGATGCATTGGCAAACTCAGGCATAGAGGCAATAGCCTTAATACCCTCATACTTAGTCACTGACTTCTCCAAGTCAACGAGCGTAATATCCTCGTGACCGTGTTTAGCCAGGACCTTAATACGCATCACGTCATTGGCAAAGCGCACCTTGTACTCACCGTTCAATTTAGAAACTCCAAAAACATTAAAAGTCTTATCTGTAGCCATGTTGTTACCTCTGTGTGTGTTGTTAAAAAATGTATGCATTATCTCTAACGCATAAGTCTATTGTATACTCAATCTGCCTGCTTGTCAACCAAATTCTGCACATTTTGGACATCTTTTCGATCAGTTTCTACGGGCAAAGGTAGCCCAAACTCTTTGTCCATGTAGTACGAAAGTACTGACTTTTCAATCATCGAAACCAAATCAAAACCAGGGTCTTTGGGCAGGATAAATCTGTAGGGATTGTGTCCCCAACTCATTGTCCTTTTGAACTGATTGTAAATCCTACGATGCTCCTTGTTGGCCGCATCAAAGGCAACCCAGGGCCGACTAAAGAAATTCAGTTTACTCATTCGCACCAGCCTTCCATTGGCGAATCACTTCAGCCAACGGTTCCCAATTCCATTCTTTCTTAGGGCGTATCTTATCCTGCATTTTGGCATCGTGTGCCAAGTTCTTTTCCCTATTAGTCTTCATTTTCTTCTTCCTCATATTCAGCAATCGTTTCACTAATCCCAAACATTTCGTCCAAGGCCTCTGGGATAGCGTCTTTGACTGTTTCACTAGTCAACCCGCCAATATCAAAGCACTCGTCACCGTCTTCGTCGAACTGACCGCAGAACGCCATGCCAGGCTCGTAGTAGTAAGCCTTAACAGTGAAGCCTTGCTCTAACAGGGCTTCGTAAACGCCAGTTGGGGGACTCCAAGCACTATCAAATCCAAATGTCACGCCGTTCTTGTCGTGCTCACTGTCATACTCTACTGTATCGTAAGCATCAACATCCCACTTGGTGCCCCATTCATTTACTGCGAAGTCATACCAAGTCTTGTAACCGTATGTGGCTAGGTTGCGTTCTTCCGCTTCTACGAGCGCAATCTGCTCTGGATTGTTATCATCACCTACCCGACCCGCTACGATATGCAGATCCTTAGGCACGGGCTTGGCGTAGTTGCAGAACTTACCCTCGTTAATCGCCAGCACCAAGTCATACATCTTGGCAGGGTCTTCGTGATTGATTTGAACTGTGTTATTGCACCAATTAGGCATATTCGCTCCTTAGATTAAAAGAAATGGTTGTTCAACTGGGATATCCGGCATGCTCTCACCCATCTCTTCGTCAGAGTTGAATGAGGTTCCGAACACTGTCATGGCGTCATCGACATCACCTGCATAGACCATGGCAGGTAGGGCCAACTGTTCGGGTGTTAAGGTCTCAATGAACTCTTTTAGTTCTGCATAGGTAATCTGCATTGTCATGTTAGACTCCCATTTCGTAAAAGGTTACTGAAGGATCAATGCTGAGCAGTTCCTCAGCACAACGAGTAAGATTACGCATTTTGAGTTGAACTACTGAGCGAGGCAGTTCGCCATCGCAGGTAAGGTTCTCTGGGCTCATCTCGCTGTCAATGCCATCAGCGATAGCCTGGCGATCCTGCTTGTTCAACAAGCTCAAAGGCTTTTGGTTGAATACGGCTCGCCACTTGTTCTTGTTCTCCACATACTGTTCTAGTGTGCTAATGTTCATGTATCGCTCCTTTTGTTTAACTATAACTCAATTATAAGCTCAAACCGCTCTGCTGTCAACCGCTTTCTAGATAACCCTACAATCCATAAGGATATCTAGAAAGGATTGGGGGATTTGCCCGTCCCCCCACGGGTTACTAGGAGCGAACTAGTGTTTTAATCGCTGTTGAGCATGTACTTGATATCGTCATCGCTCATATTGGTTACATCTACAAATCCGCCGTCTGCTTCTACGTTAACAGACTCTAGCCAATCATAAACCATACTCAATGGAATTTCCAGCTGTGATGCAATGGTTACGGGCCTGTAGCCTTCAATGTATAGCTGTTCAATATCGTAGGCTACATCACTCAATTTAGTCGTCATATGCTTCTTCTCCTAGTTCTTTAATGGTTTCTTCGATTACGCCCAAGTCAACGATGCGGGCTGTCTGCTCTTCATTGCTTACACCCTGGAAGGCTCCACGGAATGATTGGTATTCAGCTAGGAAGTCTAGCACATCCTCACGCTCCCAGTTATCAGGAACTTCAATCTCTTGTGTTAATAGTGTTTCAACTCTTACTGTTTTCATACCTGCTCCTTTGGAGTTAGCCATTGCTCGTTTACTTTGAAAGCCTGTCATGTTCGCTCCTTAGTCTAGTAGCCCCCTGCTATGTGTACGCTTAACAGCGGGGCCACCTCTGGTTTATGCTACTTCGTCTTCTTTGAACTGCTTCAATGCTGTGCTCAAACGCTTCCAACGTCCTGACTCGCGTGTACGGAAGTACCACTTGCCTGTTTCCAAGTCCTCATCGTACTTGAACAAGTAAAAGTACTCGCACCAGCTGCCATCGTAGTAGTCCACTGCGTCCTTAGCATTATCAAAACGCTTGTAGGGTGCAGTCTCGCCTCTGTCGCGTGTGTAAAATGTACACATATCGCCGTAGAGCTTGTCCCACTCTGCATCGCTTAGATCACTGTCCAAACGACTGAAGCTGTGCTTCTCACCAATCTCTGCTCGCAATGAGCTCAAGTCACCCAGTGCGATCAAGTTATTGACCTTAGGGCTGTTGCTGTAATGTTTGTTGAGGATTGAGCCATTGTGCTGTAGATAGCCATCCCAGTGACAATAGATGCTTTTGACAACGCCAGTATTAGGATTCTCAATACCGATCATGCTTCTTGTACCCATAAAGTTCGCTCCTTTTGTTTACGTTAAAAACATATTATACTGTCATTTCGACAGTATGTCAACCATTGGCGCCCTCGCAGGAGTTTCACCTGCTCACTGCCCCAAGTTGCGATCTTGGCGTGGATTCCCGGGCATAAATCGATTGGGCGGGCAGAGCAAGCTCCTCGTTTAATGCTAGGCCCTTAGGCCAGCACCCTGTAACCAGCTAGTTAGAAAAACGCTAAAGGAACTCCAGTCTACATACTTGGGATCCGTCTTCCCGTTCTGTGCTTTCGTCATTACTGCTAGGTGCTGTGCCGTTGCTCGAAGCCTTCGTGTAGTATAACTGCGGTCTCCCGTCGGAGATACGTCACTTCCGCTGGGTTATACTACCTAGCACGCCTAGGTAACCTTTAACACTTTTCTAACTGTCTATGTATCTATTATAGTCTCTTTCTTCTTGTTTGTCAACCAACCCTACGGAGTGTAGGGTTGATTGTTGTTTTTTAACTACAAAATATCTCTCTGTTCAAAATCTTGTCTTCTACTGCCTTGTTGCAAGTGTTCAACGCCATCATCATGTAGGGATAGACCAAGGCCTTTTCCTGTGGGCTCAGTGCCTCTACGACAGCAGTCAGCTCTTTGAAGTCTGAAGGTGTAGCATAGAACCCACTGCGTGGGATTGGGTTTGATACGATATCATACATAAGTTTCGCTCCTTACTGTTTAAAATACTATTGTAACACCAAAAGTTTCAAAAGTCAACCACAAATTAGATTGGGCGGGCTGAGCGAGCACCTCGTTTAATGTTCAGCCCTCAGGCCAACACCCTGTGTAACTGTTACAGTGAAATGTACTGAAGCTTCCCTTTGTCCGGAACCCACAGGTTGCTTACTCCCTGGGCTCCACTTCTTGGCATCCTTTGGACTGGTGTAACTAACAGAACGTCTCCGTTAGCCATGTACCGACGGTATTACCGTGCAATCCTCACCAAGTTTTGGGCAGTACCCTTCACTCTAACAGTTAGAGAAGAACTAAAGGAACTCCGGACTACTTGCTCTATACCGTCTATAGTGCTAGTGCCTTCGTCATTACTGCCTGCCTTATCCACCGTTGCTCGAAGCCTTCATGCCCTAGATACCAGGTACCCGTCGGTACGCTTCCATCTCTCTAGGCGCCTAGTGGTGTAGGTAACCTTTAATGCTTTTCTAACTGTCTATGTCTTTATTATAGCACCGGTTTAACCATTTGTCAACCCCGGGCTATAATACCCTTTTTTTTTACTAGGACTTTGGTGCTGTAGGACAGCTCTTAAATCCATTCCAGCGCCACTTGCGACAATGTGTACATTCCATATGTGCTCCTTTGTTGCTAAGTGTTTATTATACTGCTGATCCTACTTTTGGTCAACCAACCCTACAGAGTGTAGGGTTGATCGTTGCATTTACGCCACTTCTTTGGGTGCGAACAGAGCCTGCATATCCTTCATAAACCTGCGATAAGCAACCTTCTGGATAGTGGGTAGTTCATCCAGTGCAACCAAGTCACCCATCTCCATTACCGCTTCCAACATACCAGGATGGCCGTTAGCCCGTTTGTAAGCTTCTACGATCTCAATGGCTTCTTTGATGTCCATCTGATAGATGTTGCCATTCCTGAGTGTTGATATTGTACGCATAAGTTTCGCTCCTTTTGTTTAACAATAACTCTATTATAGTGCCAACCCTTGCTCTTGTCAACCCCACACCTTATATAACCCTAGACAGCATAGGGCTATTGCCACACCGTTGATTATCATTTGTTGTCTATTAGCCACACGCCACGCCCAAGCAAAGAAGCAGATGCCCCCTGCTAGGCCTGTAACAATGTTCCAGGGATAGAACTCAGGAAAGAAGTTCATTATGGCATACATCATTAAGATGAATGTCGTTCCTACCCACTGTATCACTTCGTTAGTCTTCACGCCACTTCCTTAATGCGGATAACAAATCCACTGTAGTCCTTCTTAGCACGACCCTTAGCCTTTAAGCCAAGCATAATGCCCTTAGGGTCCAAAAAGCGCAAGTCTGTTTCGTCTGCACTAGGAACGCCCGCAGGAATTTCATCGTACACTGCCACCACGCTCATGCCCTGCAACAATGCTTCTGCAACATCAGCGTCATTGCCGTCTGCCTTACTAAATGTAAGGTGGTAGTTAGGCAAGTGGCTAACCTTACGTCCTAAGACCTTAGTGTAGTCATAGAACTGTACAGTAGGGAACTTTTCAATAATGCCCCACTTTTCTACACTCAAGTCACTAGTACCATTCAAACGGAATACGGGTGTCAAACCCTGCTTGGCCGCAAATTTAATAGCCTTGCGGATATCTGCTTCTAAGTCTGCTAGGAACTGCTCGCGCTCATCAAAGTACTGTTTAGTCTTGCGGATACGTGCCTTTTGAATAGCATTAGTCGTTTCGCCCTTTTTAAACATACCGCCTCTGCCTGCTGTATTAAGGCAAGCGGCGATGCAACCGGGTGTAGCCTTAGGGCAAGTGTTCTTGCCGCTTAAAGTACTAGGCGCAAGATGCAGGATAAAGCTGAGATAGCCCAGCTTGGTGCCCTTTTGGATTTTAGGATTTGCTGTAGACAACAATTTAAACATGTTTCGCTCCTGTTTAATTAATGTAAGTATGTATTATAACTGAAAACAGGAGCCTTGTCAACCCCTGTTGTAATAACCCTTAAGCGTCCAGGGTCATTACATCTATGTCCGTTACTGTATCTGT
>JGI26470J50227_1000702_pt1 | contig 13112 bp, 14 predicted proteins | sample FreactTroBogLake_FD_50227 | JGI IMG/M metagenome (IMG submission 50227) | reverse complement strand
TTATTTGATCTCCTTAAAAAAGGAGCTAAAGGTGTTGGAGGTGAAGCTGCAGAAGGTGCAGGTGCTTTGGCAGAAGGTGCTGAAGTTGCTGGAGCCGCAGAAGGTGTTGGTGGCGCTCTAGCCGGAGGTGCTGCAGTTGCCGAAGGAGGTGCTGCAGCAGGTGGTCTCTTAGGTGCTCTAGGAACTGGAGCCGCTGCTATAGGAGGAGTACTCGCTGCACCAGAAGTATTAGCAGGTTTAGGAATTGCTGCAGCTGTTGGCGGTGTAGGTTACTTAGGATATCAAGGTTATAAAAAATTCAAGGGTGAAGATTCTATTTTTGGAAAAGCTACTAAAAAACCTGCTATAATTCCAAAAAATAATACTGCAATTAAACCGGCTCCTGTAAATATTCCAAAAGCGCCTTCTTCAATTGTTAGATCTAATAATGATGGTCCAACAATTCAAACTCAAGAATTGCATAGAGCAAGTAAAGCTAATGCAGAAACTAAATCTAATACTGGAAAGGGAGCATCTACAACTAATTCTGTAAACGCTCCCACAACCATTATTAATAATTCAACTACTAGTATGAATATGCCAACTATTGGACCACGCGGATCACTTAATTTGGCAACTTATACTTAATCGTCGTTGATCATATCCTTTAGTTTACTGAAATATGATACATCATCATCTTCAGATTCTGTAGCCCATGGAGCTGATTCATCATCAGATTCCTTAATTTGTTCAGCGGCTCTTTCACGGAACTTTGGAGCAGAAGCTTCTGCTTGTGTATTGCGTTGTTCACCACGTTGAACTGTAGTTCCTGTTAAACCTAATACTTGATTAAGCTTATTCTTTAGTTCATCATATGTCTTGAAGTTTGATGGATCAATGAATGTCTTAAGTGAATATTCTTTATTCCATAATGCTTCTAGTTCTTCGTCTGAACCTGGAATTGCAGATTGCTTATCAAATTCTGACTTATCGTAATTACGATATCCTTCAAACTTACGAATCTTAAGCTTAAAATTAGCACCCGACCAAAGATCAAATGGATTAATCGCTTCTTCATCATCAAATTGTGGATTCATTAGATCATTAAGCTTATCAAAAATCTTCTTACCATACTGATAAAGAAATACCTTACCTTCATTTTCAGGATGAGAAGGATCCTTAACTACTAGGACATTTGAAATAAAATGTAGGCGACGCTTTTGAGTACGAGCTTGCTTACGTGTAGGTGAATTGTCATCATCTGAAATGTTCCAGAGTTCAGAATTATATTCAGAAACTGGATCCTTTTCAGATGCACCTAGAGTAGTACGTGAATTTTCAATATACCACTTACCTGTAGGTCCTTGAAATCCATGATCCCAAATACGAACAAAAGGCATATCTTCATTAGGTGGAGCTGGTAGGAATCGAATGGTTGCAGAACCATTTCCTGCCTTATCTACTTCTGGCTTCCAGAAGCGTGTATCTTCAGTCTTTGCTGAAGCAGGATTACTGATCTTTTCTAGTTCTTTAGTAAGCGTTGATAGGGAAGCAGCACCTGATGAACGCTTTAGATTTGCAAAGTTACTCATTGTATTCTCCGTATATTTGTTGTGTGCAATGTATGTTTGTTGTGTGTAGTTTCACGAGTCATAATTAATTTTTGGAGCGTCCTACGGGAATCGAACCCGTGTCCTCAGCTTGGAAGGCTGTGATAATCCCATTATACGAAAGACGCTTATACTATTATATATAATACTTTTTTAAGTAATGTCAACCTTAATAAAGATTAATTTCACCATTTTTTCCATAATAAAACGGTGCAGTAAATAATTGTCCAGTCCATGACATATAATAATAAAGTTGTGGACTAGAACGTAATGCAGATGCATAATGTGTTAAACCAGTATCACCACCGATATAATGGGAACAAGTATCAATATGATTAACATTAGTTTCGAAATCTTGAGAGAGTTTAAAATCTTTAAAATCTAAACCTTCTACTGTGTACTTGCATAAAAATAATTTTTGATAATCATCATATTCAGATGTACTAAATCTATCAATGATTTCTTGTGTAATATTACCTGTCCAGTTTCTGTATACATTATATGGTGCGTCAAAAACAGGATTAATGCATATTTTTTTCTGTATCATTTCAGAAGGAGTAATTACGACATGATCTCCAATAGCACCACGAATACCCCAAATAGAAATTCCAGTCGGATCTTCAGAAGAAAAACAACGCGTAATACCATATGGATCTTGTACATTCCATTTCTTAAGTGGAAGATCCATTGCTCCTTCAGTGAGTGAAATATAAGTTGTTATTTCACTTAAATGTGTTCTAAACTTAAAACAATGATCTGATTGTTGCAATGCAGCATCATCTAGATAAAAAGAAATAGATCTATTATATCTAATACTAAGATATGCAGCAAGATTACATAATGCAATCATATCTCCATTTTTAAATTCCACAAAATGATATCTACGAATATTAAAAACAGAAACATTTTCTGGTAAATTATCAAACAATTTAACATATTCTTTTAACATTTATACTCCTAAATCATAAAAGTCAAATAAGATATTTTTGACTTTTAATTTATCATATGTAATGAATCTAGAAGAAACATTTAATGTATGATAAATGTCAGGCCAAAGTGTTACATCAGAAATATTTTTCTTCCAAGAAGGTAGAAAATTAAGCATTCTATTGAGAACTAGAATTGTTTCTAATGTTATCTTCTTTTTAATATAAAGAACTAATAGTTTTGGATATTGACCATCAATAACTTTAAAATTAGAATCAAATACTGGATCCAATTGCTCTAAATCAGATTTAATAGTATAAGTTAAAGATTCTTTACGCTTGATATATTCTTTATATGTATTTTCACATTTTTCATTATTAACTAAATCACCGACCCAAATATTTGGTCCGTATTCAATAAAATTATAAACCATATACATTAATGGATCGGCTTTCTTTGATAACTTGTAAAATGAATACTTATCATTTCTAGTATCAAAAGAAGTTTTGGATGCGTTCGTTTTCCCATTATATTTAAAATAATCATATCCACTGTTTGGCGTAAAGTGTCTTTTTAAAGCCAAATACATATTATAAACTTCGAACGCATCCATTTTAAATATCCAATCGTGCAGTCTTGGGTAAATAATTTAAATTCTCTGCTTCAATTTGAATCTTACTTTTAATAAATTCGTTATTCTTTATAAGACTTGAAACACTTTCAACTTCAATGTTGTTTTTTTCACAATATAAAACAATAGCATCAATATATTCAATATCGTATTGCCACACTAAAGCTTCGATCTTATCAAAGAATTCACGGGCCTTACTTGTAATAGCCATATTAACTCCCACTATAAAAAATATGATCTCCAATATATGCTACAATATGAAATTTATCAGCCCATTTAGGATGTACTTGTCTAGTATGATAAAACATAGCATTAGATGTGAAATCGGTTTCACCATTAATAACTTCTTTAGCTAACATTAAAGATTTCATATATGATTCTTTATCTTTAACTTTAGTGTGTGTAGATTGACACCTATAAGAAAACTGACAACCATTATCAGATCTTTGATGTACTACTCCACATATTGTCTTTGGAAATAATCCACTAGTTGCGCGATTAATAATAACATGTGCAACAGCTTTTTCACCAGTCTCAGGCTGATTTCGTGCTTCAAAATACATAGCTTCTGCCATACAATCGACTTGTTTTTGAGTCGTAATATATTGTTTAATTGGCACTATAGTCTTTTTTTCAACATACACTATTTGTGGTTGTATGATGTTTAATCTGGTGTTACTTTTAGTATAAAAAAATGTAAACAGTAAAAAGAATAGAAGTATGAATACTTCCATTTTGATATTTTTGAAAACCATATTGGCTTCTCCTTATTAAAGGGAGGAGTCAATTCATTTCTTATCTAATATTGAAACAAATTGTATAACAGCATCTAATGCATCATTTCTAATCGTGTAAGGTTCATTAGCCTTAATAATTAAGAAATCTCCCTGACGAACAGGTACAGTAGATCCATTTACCTCCATTGATCCTAAACCAGATGTAACAAATAAAATTTGATCACGTCCGATACTATTTTCAATGTTTCCTCTTAGTACTTGCAGAGGAAGAATAATTATTTTATTTAACGACATACTATTTAGGTAATCGTCACAAAAAATACTAAAACTACCATTTCTAGCTACTAATGGACCGTCAAAATTATTAATGTCAGTCTTTTTCATATTATCTCCATTATATTTAAGTGGGCCCGTTCTGTTGCTAGGTGGAACCCATCCCCCGAATACTTATGCTGCTAGAGCGTAAGAATCCATGTTAACGTTGTCGTTAGCATTTATACTTTTTAGCCAATAACGGAGCAATCCGACAGTCTACTCTTCCCTATTACATGTGAATCGAAACTGGTCACCCCCAACATAAACATTTAGAAATTCTCCGGTCCTTCGGGTAGCTACTTCCCTATTCACTTTCATAGAATTTTCAATCGTCATCTATCTAAATGTTTATGGTGGAGGTGCCGGGAATCGCACCCGGGTCTTCAGCATCTTTCAGTCTGTATCAACAACTGTAATCTATTTATATCATACTTTTTAATTAATGTAAACCTAAATAATCATATCTTTTCTAAAAAGGAGAAAAAGATGGTCGACCATAGTCAAATGAAGTTAGGTAAATTACCACCAGGTAATGATCCTAATATTAGGAAGCTTAAAGCTTATCTACCAGCTGCGCATCTTCCAGTTCCAGATACCATTGATGAATACACTAAAATTGCACAATGGCCAATGATGGCAAATGATCGTCTAGGAGATTGCACTATAGCTTCTGTTGGTCATTGTATTCAACTCTGGACAAATTTAGCTCAAACTGAAGCTGTTGTTTTTCCAGATGCTACTATTATTGAAGCATATTCAGCAATTACTGGATATTCACCAAGTAAACCAAATTCTGATAACGGTGCTGTAGAACAAGATGTTCTTAAGTACTGGAAGACTACCGGAATTGGTGGGCATCAGATTGATAATTATATTTCTATCGATACTAAAAATGAATATGAACTTCAATTAGCAGCATATCTTTTCGGTGCAGTATATACCGGTGTTGCTTTACCAATTACTGCACAAAATCAAGATGTATGGGATGTTGTAGAGCCTTTTTGGGATTCTGATTCACAACCAGGGTCTTGGGGTGGGCATGCTGTTCCAGTTGTTGGATATAATTCAACCGGTCCAGTATGTATTACTTGGGGTGCTCCTAAACAAATTACATGGGCGTGGTGGAGAAAATATGGAGAAGAAGCATATGCAGTACTTAGTAAAGACTGGGTTGATCAATCTCTAAATGCACCTAATCATATTAATTGGGCTCAATTAGAGCAAGATTTAGCACAAGATTTCTAAACACTAAAATTAATGGACTCTAGAATTTCTAGAGTCCATTATCTATTCTTAGTTAAATCCAGAAAAATCTTTTTTTCCAGCTTTTTTAGTTAGAAATTTCATATTCTTTTCTTCTTCGAATCTTTGACCATATCCTGTAGAATCCATTAATGGTTTATCATCAATTTCTTGAGTAAATTGAGCATCTGCTTCTACATCATAAAGTCTCATTTTAGATCGATCAACACCTATAACAAATGTTTTATATGTACTTAAATCGTTATATCGGTTTTTAAGTTGTTTAACCATAAGTTGATTTAATTCTTCTAATTCATCGGTAGAAATAAGTGCAAACATAAAGTCAGCTGTAGCTGGAAGTCCAAAACTTTCTGAAGTATTTGTAAGATCAACATCAGAACTATTAAAGCCATCACGATTAGTTTGAGTTGCTGTAACGATTGGAACATCACATTCAACAGCCAATCCACGAAGTTCTTCTGCAATAGCCTTGATATAAGTATAGCTGTTAACAGAATTTCCCATCTTCATACGAGATGAAGTACAGATATTAAGATAGTCAATATAAATGATATCTGGTCTAAATTTTTTCTTTAATTTAAGTTCTTGTATAAGATGTCTAAAATTAGCACTGCCTGCAGATGATGTTGGGTATTCTTTAATAATAAGTTTACCTGTACATTTATTCTTTAAACGATCCATTTTCTTTTGATAAACATCTTTACTGACTAATTGCAATTCATCTACTGTAAGATTTAAAAGATTTGAATCAATGCGTTCTGCAATACGTTCTTCAGCCATTTCCATGGTAATATAAAGTACATTCAATCCATCCATAAGATTAGATGCAGCGCTATGACACATGAATAGTGTTTTACCTACACCGGTACCAGCAAGAATAACATTAAGTGTTTTTCTAGGCATTCCTCCGCGGGTAATTTTATTAAAATAATCTAGATCAAAACCAATTTTCTTTTCTTTGCGATGGTAAAAATCAAAACGTGAATCAGCATCACTAATAAAATCGTGACCAACACTGTCATCAAATGAAATTGCAAGTGCTTCTGAAAGAATAGTTGGAATAGATCCTTTTCCTTTATCCTTTGAATTTCCATCTAAAATGTTTACAGATTCGATAATTGCATTCTTAATTGCACGATCTTGACAATATAATTCGGTTTGATCTAATAACCAATCTTTATCTGTTGTAGAATCAGCTGATAGCTCATTCAATGTATTTTCAATTTTTTCGTAAGTATCACCATTGATATTTTCAATGGCGTGTAAATCTATCTTAAGAGCTTCCAGAGTAGGAGCGCTGTTATACTTATCAATATAAGATGCAATAGTTTCATATATGATCCTTGTATTTGGAGTAGAAAAGTACTCCTTCTTGATAAAAGGAAGTACTTTTCTACAATATTCTTCGTTACTAATTAAGTGCGCAAGAATAGTATTCTCTAGCATTAATCAATATCTCCTGCATAATCTTCTTCAGACATAATACTACCATGACCAACTTGATATCTATTTTCAATATATTCAGAAAACTTTGGATGATTTAGAATTTGATTCCAGAATTCTTTAGTATTAGTATCTTTTTCACGGAACTTCTTATCTTCAATTTCACCTGTTTCAGGGTCAACACGTGAATACCATCCATTAGAAGGTTTCACAACAAATTGACCATCTATAGCAATTTCTAAAAGACCGGACCACTTCGAAATACCACCTTCATGCGATACACTAATAGGAATTTTAGACTTTTCCTTAACATATCTAGACTTTTCAACATTAATAACAAAGTGATAACCAACAAGTTCAGTTCCCTGCTTATCTTGTTGTCTACCAATAATGAAAATATTATCAGCTGAATAATATGGTCCTGTACCACCAGAAACAATAGCCTTTGGATATAAACCCTGTTCCATGTAAATATGATTTACTACAATCATCGGAATATCCTTCATTGTTAAATATGGTGTAACCATTCTAAACAATGACTTAATTTGCTTAGCACGGGACATATCTGCAACAGATTTGCCATCTAGTGCATCTTCAACTTCCTTCTTTGAAGCTAGATTACCGATAGAATCAATAAGAATAATAACACGATCAGTACGTTCTAAATTTTCAATTTGTTGCATAATATCAAACTTAAGTTTTTCAATATTAACAATTGGCGTATGCAAGACGCGTTCCATATCAATATTGAAAGATTCAAAATATGATTTTGGAGTACCAAACTCTGAGTCGTAGAATAAAAGTACTGCATCTGAATACTTATCCATATATGACTTAGCCATTAATAGAGAAAATGCAGTTTTAAAGTGTTTAGATGGTCCCGCCCACATAGTTAGACCAGGCGTCAATCCTCCATCTAAAGAACCAGATAGTGCAACATTAATCATTGGAACTGGGGTTGAAATTACGTCCTTTTTATTAAAGAACTTTGAATCTGATAATGTGTCAGATTCCTTAATTGTAGAATTCTTTTTAAGCTTAAGTAATAGTGACATAGTATGTTCCTTATATTGCAATGTATTGTTTATATTATAACTGTTGTATATTATTGTCAACCAAAGAAAGAATCTAATGTATTAGTATGCTCTATCGAATACCCAATTACATTCAATATACTTTCTAACGGATCTAAAAATGACTTACTAAATTGTAGGTCATAATCTATATATTTGTCTAAATCCAATACTTTTGGTAGATTATTTGACACAGAAATAATATTTTCACGCAGTGTATTTGGCAATTTAAGATAACAATACTTAATCTTTTCGCCTTCTTTTACTAATTCGTATCTATTTTCAAGATTATTAATCTTTAAAAGATTATTATACACTAATGCTCCACGCACATGTATAGGACAACCTTTACGATATATCGATTTAGGATCACTATATTCTTTTAGATTATTGCAGCCGCGTGGAAAAGCAATATCTTCAAATGGTAATGTAGAAAATTCTGTTCTAAATTTATCGATAAATTCAATCACGTCATCTTCTGTTCCCATCATAATAATCTTAAGTGCATCTTTAATTTTAACACGACATGCTGCCGGAGTTGAAGATTTAACTGCTTCAATTCCCATCATTTTTAGTTTAGGTTCAGCATATCGAACACCTTCGTTATCATATACATTTAGAATATATCTTTTCTTAGCAGTCCAAATTCCTTTATCTGCTAATGCTTCACGTTTCATTTTAAGAAATGATGTGTATGCATTTGTGTATTCTACAAATGATGTGAAACTGTCATTAATAATATTTTGAATAGATTCTGAACATAGTTTATCTAATGCATTAATTCTCTCAAGAACCGATACATCATCACTAATTGACTGTTTCAGAAGATCATTTAAATTGAGATATACTGAGTCCGTATCGATAGCAATAACATAGTCTTTATGTGTGTTCAATTTAGAATTAATATATGCATTAATATTTTTTTCAATCCATCGAATTGCTAATTGTCCAGTTAGTGTAATAGCTTCAGCAAAATTAATTTCAAACCATCTGAAATACTGATTTCCTAATGCACCATACAAACTGTTCAACTGAATCTTTCTGGCCATTTGAAGATTATCGTATTTCGCAATTTTATTTTCTAATTCTTGAGTTTTATTGAGTTCGTATTCTTGTTTAGCCTCAAGCATCTTCTTTTTATAAAGTTTGCGTTCGATCATCATCTTTTCAACTAGTTCCGGAAATACACCTTTAATATCGCGATCCCATAAACACCCATTAGCAGTAATGGCCAAATTATCAGATTTAATCTTTTTGTATATAGGATGTCGTTCTAATTCATTATCTAAAAGTTGATCAACTGATAAGAAGTTTGGAGTTTTTGCACGAAATGTTTCCGGTGAAATATTATATTGTACAATCAATGATGGATAAAGGGATTCCACGTCAAATGATGCAACATCTTTATGCATTCCAGTAAGAGGAATTTTTACAAATGCACCGGCAAATTGTTCATCTTTTTTATTTCTATTAGCTTTAGAAATAATGACATTCTTATTCATGAGATGATTATGAATAATAGTATCCCATAGACGAACAGAAGTGAATACATCTTCATAATTAATCTTTGCATCATATGCAACAGTTAATGCAAGACTTAAAAGATTCAGTTTCTTATCAAGTCTATCTACAAGCATAACGTCATGAATATTATAATCCATGAACTTTTTATAGTCCTTTTTATAAAGATCATGTAGACCTTCATATTCAGAATAATCTAATTTACGTTCATTAAGTTCAACAAATGCAATATGATCTAATTTATAAGATTCTTGATTAGTATAAGTAAACTTACGGTATAATTGAAGATAATCAAGTACAGTTACACCTCTTAGTGTATATGAATATTGAATACGACCATATCCATCTTCCATTTCGTGAGAATCAAGCATTCCCCACGGAGAAAGCATTTTTGCACTATCTTCTCCAAGAATATTTTTAATTCTATTAACGATATACGGAATATCAAAGAATTCCACATTCCAACCGGTAATAATATCCGGATCAATCTTTTTCCAAATTGTAATAAACTTCAGAAGGAGGTGTTCTTCATCTTTACACTTAAGATACAAAACACCTTCTGGTGCATTATAATCACCGCATCCTAATGCAATAATAAGATCGCGTCTTTTGATAGTAATCGCTGTAATTTCTTTATCAGCACGCTGCGGTTCGGGAAATCCTTCATCAGATTTAACTTCGATATCGATATTCATGATATTAATATACTTCTGATCATATTCAATAGTACCAGAATACTTATCATTAATAAATGGATAGATAAATTTATCTAAACCATAAATTTCAAATCCACTTACATCATTATATCGCTTAAGAAAATCTTTAGCATCAGATATAGAATCAAAGTTTACACGATCTAATTTCTTACCAAAGAGAGATTTATACTTAGTTTCATTTTTAGTGGGAACAAACAAATATGGTTTATAAGGAATCTTTTCATGTACACGATGACCATTAAGAAAGCCACGAAGTAGAATATTATTTCCACGAATACTTACATTAGTATAAAACTTCATACAACCTCCATTACATTTCATATATTACATTATACTCTAAGATGTATTAAATGTACATAAAAAAATAGAGGGATTTCTCCCTCTATTCTTCTAGGCGTTTCCGTTATTATTAGAAACGACGAGTATAACCAACTGCTAGAGTGTTATATCTTGAAGTTCCGGTAGTATCATAATAATTAACATAAAGTGTACCATTCTTACCAAATGGTGTGGCAAGACCAGTTTCTACACGAGTTTCATCCATCGTAAGAGTCTTAAATCCTTCACGATGACGGAAACCAACATCTGCAGTAATAGGACCAGTTGTTACACCAGCAACAGTAACACCCTCACTTACACGATGAGAAACAGTTCCACCAAAACCCCAAAAATCTGCAGTTTGGCCAGTCTTAAATTGTTGACCATACTCAACATATGCAGTTGGCTTAAAACCAGAAACTGCAGGAAGAGCTGGACCTAGCTTACCAGATACTTGAGATGTTTCACTACCATGGTTTTCATTTTGCTTTGCAGCAACTTCTAGACCGTAATTAACAAATCCAGTATAATTATCATTGTATTGTAGTACAAATTCTGAAGCGCCGCGGGCTTGAGCACCTAGGTCACTTAGACGTAGTTCACTTGTTACTGAAGCTGCAGAAGCTGCACCAGTAATACATAGAGCTGCAACTGCTGTTGCAATAAAAGTCTTAATCATATTCAATCTCCGTTAAAGTTTAGTCCATTTTGAACCGAGTAATATTCTAGTTATAATTCTTCTCCATAAAGGTACTTTCACAGAAAGATGCACAACTAGAATTTGAGGATCACCAAATACTATCCACTTCCAGAGTGGTTTTGATGACATTTGAATTGTGGGACGTACCCACGCAGGATCCCAAGCATTCATTATAATATTCCATTATCTATTTCCGATATTATACTTGCTCTTGAGGGTCCAATTGTGTTTATCCTTAAAGGATATAATTTTAATTTGGCCAATTGGTGCAATTGGTTCATCTGTTTGAGATGGAATGACTATTCTAATAAGATTCCATTCTTCTAGAAGATTAATAATCGTATTTCTACGGGCCTGATCATTTTCAGAAAAATCTGTATCTTTACCATCTAAAGCAAATAATTCTTTAAAATGAGTAATATAATATTTACCTTGTTTATGTAGAATATGGCACGATTGATATAATGTATTATCCTTTTTTGAAGCTACACCAATACGAGTCAGCGTTTCTTTAACTTTAAGAAAATCATCTCTATCATTTAATGTCACTTCAACAAGTGAATTAATTAAGTTACTCATTTAAGACCACCTTGTTCTTGTTCTTGTCTCAGAATATTTAGTTTTTCAGAAGACAATAGAGATAGAACTTGACGTGCCTTTTCGTTATTATAACCGTAATAAGTCTTAATCACTTCTAAATCATCTTCTGATGTTTTTTTGACCCACTTCGCAAATCGCTTTTTGGGTCGTATTGTATTTATCAGATAATCATTCTTTAAAAGTGAATCTATTTCGTGATAATAATTCATTTCATTTGCATAAAGAACAGTATCAATGTAATACGAAAATCCTTTATTGACTAGATATGAATTATATTCTTTTTCTGTGCGGTCCTTATCTTCTGAATTTCTAATTAAATTTTTCTTCGTTTGTGATATATCATTGATAAAATCAAACGGCGACATTACTTAAATTCACAATCAACAAGAATTTCAGTAAGACAGGCAAGAAGATTAATTTCATGATCTGCAACAAATGCATGTTTATATTGATATTCAGCAATATGAATAACTAACTGTGGAATAGAAGTTGGTTGAAAATATTCTGATGCTGATTCATACAGTTTTCTAAACATAACCGTTGAATCCATATCAGTATTTTCACCAACCCACTTTCGAATTGATGTATAATTCTTTTCCTTCATATATGCTAGAAGTGTTTTAAATGATTCTTCTGACATATTAACCAGAATTCCACTATCAATCTTACCGGTAGCAGAATATCTTTGAAGTTCATTAATTACACGACGCCAATCAGGAAAGTGTTTAGTAATTACTTCAGCAAGAGTAGCCTTATCAAATTCAACATTCTCATTTTCAAGAATATTTCCGACTCGCGTCATAAATTTCATAGCTAAAACAGGCATATCCTTTTTAGGAATTTTAAATTCAATTACAGAACACCTTGAATGAAGTGGTTCAATAATACGATTCTTAAAATTACATGTTAAAATAAACCCACAATTATTAGAATATTCTTCCATAAAATTACGTAATGCAGGTTGTGTAGAATTAGCATTTAGATAATCTGCTTCATCTAGAATAACATACTTACGTCCACCAGAAAAAGATACAGTAGAGGCAAATTGTTGAATTTCTGTTCTAAGTGTATCAATATTACCATTAAGTGAACCGTTAATGACTATGTAATCACATTCAAGTTCTTCTAACATAGCTCGAGCTACTGTAGTTTTACCTACACCCGCACTACCGGTCAAAATTAAATTAGGAATATTTTTTTGATCAACAAACTGTTGAAATGTTTTCTTTAAAGATTCCGGAAGAATAGTATCTGAAATCTTCTTTGGTCTATATTTTTC
>JGI26470J50227_1000697_pt1 | contig 13145 bp, 15 predicted proteins | sample FreactTroBogLake_FD_50227 | JGI IMG/M metagenome (IMG submission 50227) | reverse complement strand
AGGCGAACCCTGCCCCACATTCTTTGGATACCCGTAACTGCTGAAAGTTGAAATTGAAACAGACCAAGTACGCCAGTAGCTTGAGTTGAAGCGTAAGGGTCTGGGTAGTAGCCCGTAGGTTGAGGGTAGAGGCTGGCTTGGAGTTGCTTGTAGTAATACTGAGCCGAATGAGAACCGTCGCCAGTAATCAAGATGTCAAAGGTTACGGTTCTAGCATCATAGAAATCGCGCCCAGAAAATGACCCGTCAATGTATCCTCGGTTATCATCTTCATTTCTAATACCAGATGAACCGCCCAATCCGTCAATGTTCTCAACGGCATACGGAGTACCCGCGCCCCAAACAAAAGGCGTAGATGAACCGTTAGGAGTGAATTGGTATTGGTAGATTGAAAGAGTCAATTACTTCCCGCCTTTTTTGAGTGGTGCGCCACTTGTCATAGATTTAGCAACTGCGGCAGAGCCATCTACATAAACATTGACATGAACCCCAGTACCTAGATCAGTAGTTCCGCGCATGGATTTACGGATTGATGTTTTAGTTGATTTGGCTGGAGTGCTTACAACGGCAGGTGATTTTCCGCTGTTAATAATGCCGAGGCTAGGAATACCCAAGCCCGGGCGATACTGTTGAGAATAATCTGGTTTCGCGCCACCCGTAAATTCTTTAATAACTTTAGGAGTTTCGTAACCTAAATACGCCAGACCGCCAACAGCCGCCAAAGCAGCAGTAGCGAATCCCACAGATGCGCCAGCAGTAGCAAATGCCTCAACGATTCCAGTTGTAATAAGAACCGCCCTTAATCCAATGTAGGCTTCCTTGATTTTGTTAATAGCAGAAACGGCGGCGGTTACACCTGCGGTAATTTTAGAGACAGACCAGATAGAGCCCCAGACGATAGCAAATGCCTCTAAAGTCCCTTTATTATCTGAGATAAATGTAAAGAGTTTCTTGAGATCGGGCAGACCCTTGTCGTTAATCCAAGTAGTAAGGCTTTCCAATTTTGGAACTAATGCAGTACCTACTTGCACTTCTAGGTTCTTAAAGTTTGCAGTAGCGACAGCAATACCGCCAGAAAGAGTGCTTTTGAAGGCGACGGCTGAACCCTGAGCGCGTTCTTCAACTGCGGCTAGAATTGTTTGGAGGTCCGAACCTTTAGGAATTGTTTTGCCGATGGCGATACCTAAATCACCTAATCCTCTAGCCTGTCCAATTGTTGCGCGAGATAAGAGAGTGGCGGCTTGAGTAAGTGAGATTTGTTTGAAGCGGGCAAGATCGGCTGCAACACCCAGAGTTTTAAGCGCTGTTTCTGGGTTGCGAGATGAAGCAGTTAAGATGGTTAGAGCGCCGTAAGTGTCTTGAGTTTCAAATCCCAGATTACGCATAGATGCGGCGGAGGCATCAATAAAAGGTTTGGCGGTGTTGTAGCTGATACCTGTATTTTTTACCGCAACGGTTAATTGCGCTTGAGCATCTTCAACGCTATTGAGTTGCTTGATGCCTTGATAACCCATGTAACCAATGGCAGCGGTAACGCCAAAGATGACTTTGCCAAATCCCGCAAATGACGATTCTGACTTTTTGGCTGTTGCGCTAACTTCCTCGGTTTTGGCAACAACTTTATCCATCTCTCCATTAAGAGATTGGAAAGAGGCTATGGCTTGGGTCGAGTTTGCTGAAACTGTAAAGTAGATTGGAAAATCAGCCGCAGCCATTACTCACCCCCATAGATTTCTGTAACTATCCCGCCTCTAATAGCGGTGAATTTTTCAAATGCTGGTTGCATATAAGGGAACTTGGTTCCGGGCTTCCATTTTGCGCCACCGAGTTCTACCTTGCGCGAGTAGATCATGGTGGGCCCGACAATTGCCTCATAACTAGCAAATCCCGAATGAGTGGGAAAAGCTGTAATAGATTTTCTAAGGTTTCCCGTGCGATTCATCGGTGGTTTGCCCGACTCGGCTTTATCCCAAACGATTCCCCCGCGAGGTCCAACATGAGAACCTCGCTTGCCTTGAATTTCCTCTTTAGCCAAACGGATAAGTTCAGCCATAGCCCTATCGCGGAGTTGTCTTGCTTGAGTATCTAATTTAAGGGCTTTTTTCTCTATCATGTCGCGCGCTTGGGCGATGTTACTCACTATCAATTTTCACATCCTTCATCATAAGCGCAATGTTTACAACCCAATCTCTCATCCAAATGGGCTGGTTGTCAGTCTCTTCTATCGTCCAACCAAATTCTTTGGCGCATAGATAATAGAAATACTGCTCATCGGGATACTCGACATTGGGGGCTCTATCCGATTGCGGATTTTCCAGCGACCATTTTAATCGCTGGAGTTGTCTAAAGGGCTATCGGGATTCGCTTCATTTTCTGGAGTATTACTAAATGAGATGTTAAGAATCTTTTGTGCTTTGTCAGCCTCTAAAGCGAGAGTGTCATAGTCGCCCAAATCCAACTCGCCAAGAGATTCAATCTTGATAGATGGGATTGGGTCGTCCAAAGTCCATGATTCGACAAGCATAGAGATGAGCGCGCTCTGAACAGCCTCTAAAGCGGTGTAGGCATTGCGGGATTCGTTGATTTTCTCCAACGCTTTTACACGGTCTTTATGCTTGAGAGTCTTGGGGTCGCGGATTGTAGCGGTGTGTCCGCTAGGTAATTTGATTGTGTGTGACATTGAGATTCCTTCCAACTTGCCCCCTGAAAAAGAACCTAACGGGGCGAGGGAAGGCAGCTCAACCCCGTTAGGAGATTAGGTATTACTGGTAGGTTCCTGATGGGAACGCATTTTGGAGAGTGAACTTGACAGGTGAATATCCTGCGCTAGCTCCTGCATCGGTTGTGTTTCCGATAGCCTCAACATCAACAGTTAATTCAACTTGATCTGAACCTCTGTCAATAGCGCTTGTTGTGTATGCGCCCTTTGTGACATTGAAGGAGACTTGGGTCGCGGTTGCGCCAGTTCCAGTTGAGAAATTGAAGTTAATTGTTGGTTGAGTATTGGTGAGATAGCGGGTAAGTTCAGTATCATCTTGCATAATGAAGGTGATCTTGCCCTTAGTTGTCGTGTCGGCAACGAAGCATTGATAAGGCGATTGCGAGCCATTGATCGTGAAAAGCGCCTCGGACTTACGGGAGAGGTCAAGGGTTGCTGTCTTGACATAGCCGATTGATGTACCGCCGATCGTTACTACACCTGTCCATACCTGAGTAGGTAGAACTGAGGTGAAGGATGGGGTCGGTGCCGAGGTTGTAACTGACGGAAACCCGATCAGTTTCGCGGTGTATTCCAGCATCCCATCGGCATTAAATGTCAGACCAAAATCTGTAACCTGACATCCCGGATAGTACCGAGTGTTAGCGGAATAGAAATCTGAGATGGTAATGGCTTTAGGTTGTGCGTCAGCGGTTGAACCTACGGCGTTCTTGAGAGAGATGGCGTGGGTGTAGGGAGCAGATGAGCCAGTTGTGACAACATCTCCCATAAGTCCAGCAATCCAGAAACCGACGGTATCGGCAAAAACGGGCCCACCAAGATCAACAGTTGAATTCTTGCGACCTTGCAGATAGTTGTAGTTCGTCACCATTGAGCCACGAATTCCCGTGTCGTATAAAGGTGCGATTACATCTACTGGCTTAAATGAGTTAGCCGTAATTGGGATGAAGTTTGTTGCCGCGACTGGCGTACCTTTGGTGGTTTCAAGAGCCACCCCTAGATACGATTTGACGGACGCTTGTGCTAATGCCATGTCACTCTCCTACTGTCGCTGTTGGAACATCTGTTGGTGAATCTGTTACATCTGTTGGTGTCGCTGGCTCTACATTGTGAGCCGTGAAATCATCTGGAGCCTCAAAGACTTCATTTGGTTGGACTACTTTGGCGATAGAGGGAAATGTAACCTCTGTATTACCTGTGTATTTGAATTGCATTTCTCTCCTATGCTTGAATCATTTGTGTTACGGGGAATCGAATAACTGCCCAGATGTCAATGACTCCATCATCATCAACCTCGGGAACGCCATAACTGACACGAATTGAAGGCTCCGCGCCTTGCCATACTAGGTTTCCGCTAGGGTCTCCAAATTGGTGATCTGAACGAAGCAGGTCTTTAATGTTGTCAATGAGGACATCGAAATTATCCATAGCGTCCTCAACTTCACCGAAAAGGGCGTGGAAGAACACTTGAATCGCAGCGTCATAATCAACGCGCTTAATTCCGTTAGTTGAGCCACCGATTGCCAGGCGAGTTTCATCCTCCGACTCAATGTGAATACATACGGCAGAGAGGTAATCCTGTCCAGGCAGAGCATTAACAGACCAGTCAATTAACTTAGGAAAAGAGCGAAAGGTCTGGTTAATCCCCACGATGTTTGGCGGGGCGATAAAACTGGCGAGAGCCGCGCGAACGGCGGCGCGACCTTCATACATTTATCTAACCCTACGGAACGGCAAGAGCAAATCTTGTGCGATGGCGAAGTCATCAGGTATTCCGCGACTTCCGCTCATTGGCTTAGATGGGGTTGAGGTTACGCTCATTACCATTGACTTATCCCCACGAATCTTGAGGAAGCCAGTAGTTACTAAGATCGCAGCTTGCTTAATGGAAGCAGGTAGGGACGAAATGGCGATTCCCGCATTATGCGAGTATTGAAGCGGGCTAACTAGGGTCATGGTTGGCGAACCGTAAACATAACTAGACGATACCGTAACCAATTCCGAATCTGTTCCGTCATAGATATTGAGTTGTTGCCCAGCAGTTATGCCTGTTGGAGTATTTACAACCAGAGAAGATTGATCTTGAACGGCGGTGACGATAGTGGTATTTGGATAGCCCGCGACATAAGAAAGATTGATGTATAACTCAGAGCCCGGCACTCCACCCCAGCCAAATTGAAGCGGTCCAGCAGATGAAGCGAAAGATAGATTTGATAGTGGGACGATGATCTGCTGATCTTCAATCCATGTCGTAGATAGGTCGGCTACTGAATTAAGGTTGCCAGGTGTTCCATAATTAAACGATGTCACAGCAACGATAGGCGAATACTTGGGGTGAACCTTAACTGTGCCGTCTCTTGATACGCGAGCGCGAAGGTTTTCGGTTTGACCTGTTGCCGCCAAAACCTGATTACAGTACGAGTCAATCCATGAAGAGGCGCGAACGATGGTGTTGTAGAGTTCCACATCTTGAACATTGGGGTCTTGTCGGTTATTCGCGCCGAGATTAGAACCTGTTAAGTTGTTAGTGCTAATTCCTGTTGGCGCGGCTTTATATTCAAGAATAGTGAGATATGGCTCAGAGAACTCCTCTGTTGTGCCTGAATAAGCATTAGCCATTTATCTCTCCGCATCGTGAGCATTTCTTGAAAACTGAGTTAAATCCACACTTGCACGCATAACCACCCGAGGAGATGACTCCCCCAGCTATGACGAAACCTTGCTTTTTTAATTGTTTAAGTAGGCGCGTGTCATTAACTTCAATAAGACCATCTGCGCCAGCGTTAAAAGATTGCTTGCCTTGCGGGGTTTCTAAATCAAATCCCCTCATTGTGGAAATTGGTGCTACTTTCATTATGCCCTCTCAATAGAGAAGGGGGCGAGTCTCCCCACCCCCTTCAACTTATTTAGTTATCAGACAACTGTCTTAGGCAAGATTCCAGAAACGGCACCGTTCCAACCTGGAGCGTATGACAACAATGTGCCACGCCAGTAGGTTGAGATGTCGCTAGAGAATTGAATCTTAGGCCATGAGAGTTGTAGGTAATCCTGAACATTGCGGACTTCCCAAATGTTTCCAACATTGCTGTCGGCATAAGGAAGTGTGTATGAAAGGATTGGGGCTGTTCCCTGCAAGATGTAAGGGTGAACGGTTGTTGAGACCAACTTACCTGTTGCTGGGTTCAAGATGTCGCCGAGTGTGATACCGCCAACGACTTGACCNACTTCATTTTGGAAGAGGTTAGCGCGGTAGTTAGCACCGTTAGAAGAGTTAAGGAAGGCATAAGCCAACTGTGAGCGATCTACGCCACAGAACCAAATCTCATCTGGGTCAGCGAGGTTATTGGTNTACATCTGAGCGAGTGTCTGCATNAATTCAAGACCAGGTGTGACGGTCGAGAAAGTTGAGTTAATCGCGTTGTTGTAACCAGATTGTGAGCCGAGGACATAAGACATGATTCCGTCATAGTTGTATGCAGAAGCGGTTGTGTCTGTTACGCCTGTTGGCTGATTTCCTGTTGATGGAACTGTGCCTGAAATTACGAAGGTGTTTACTGTTGCGGAAGCAGCAGGTGTTGAACCCTTGAAGTAGGCAGTTGTAGCAACCGAGGAGGTGTTAGAGAGGTAGATGTTGTATTGAACGGCACCGACTACAGGTGTGATCTTAACATCAATGACATCGCCCGATGTGGTTGTGATTGTTCCGATATAGAAAGGAACAGACTCGCCGATACCAGATGAAGCAGTAACCCATACATAGTAAGCGGTTGCTGCAAGTGCGGTTTCGCCTGCTACTGCTGTGCGCTGTGAAAGTGTTGCAGCGGTGACAGGTCCAAGTGCGCCTTGGTAGGATGATGCGGTTCCGCGAGCATAGAGGAACAACTTCTCTTCAGAAATCATTGAAGAGTAGAGAGCAGTCTCAGATGAGAGAGCCAGCAAATCTTCGTATCCATAGCCAGAGTATTGAGCATCGAAGGTTACTGCATCAGACAGAGAGTTCGAGACATACGGGAAATCTTTATCTGTTGCGTTGTAAGCGATCTGTGGTCCACGATTGAGCCAGAGAGCGTTAGATGAGCCAGTATTTGCGAAGTTGTTCTGTGTTGCCTCACCGATACCAGGGTTTACGAATGCAAGAGCAGAGGTAATGGCGTTGGTGTAGGAGTTGATCTTCTTAATACGGGCGGTTGCGCCGACACCTTTTGTGCGAGGGAGCTTGTTGCGAAGAGGTGTTGGACGAGGTACAAGTACCTTTGCAGGNGCTTGGAGGTCATAAGCAACGAATCCGCTTGAAAGTGGAACGGTGGTTGTGATTTCCTTACCAATGAAGTCAGACTGTGAAGCGAGTGCGGTTTGAAGCGCAGCCATAGCATCAGGTGAGAGTGACTTGTTTGTCATAAGTGAAGTGAGTTGATCTACTGTTGAAGCAGCCTTCTCGAACTTGACCTCGCTACCTGCTTCGATGTAGGTAGTAATGCGGTCATCGGTTGAGTGGTTGGCAATAGACTTCTTGATTTCACTCTTAAAGATTTCGTACGATTGAACGGCTTCGGCTGGGGATTGTCCAGCGAAAGCCTCTTGGAGATTGAGTTTAGACATTTGTTTCCTGTTCGTTTAGAGGAGTAATACCGGCAGCCTTGAAATGCTTCTCGGACAGTTCGCGGTATCCCCTTGCTGTAAATGGGTCTGTTGCTGCGTCGGCTTTTTGCTTGTAATCCCACGCCTTAAACAGATCGTCACTTTGTGTTTCTGGTTTTGGAGCGGTCGCGGTGCGCTTTGGTCCACCTGCAACAGCCTTATTCAGCGCCTCTGCCAACTCAGTCTCTAGTTTCGCTGCCTTTTCTTTAGCCGACTCGTTTTCGGCTCTCAGATCAGCAACCTCTTTTTCAAGGTCTGCGGTAGCACTCTTGGCTTCTTCCGATTCCTCGGAAATCTCTTCAACTGCGGGGGTTTCTGCGGTCTCTTCGACGACAGGTGTTTCCTCGGCAGGTGCTTCTACGGCAGGAGGGACATCCGTCTCATCTGCTTTTACTACTTCGGCAGATGCCGACTTATCTGTTTCCATTGTTTCTCCTTGTTGTAGGGATTCCACCCACTCTTCAAATTCTTGTTGCCAAATCCAGTTTGTGAGACAGGAAAGGGCTTGAACAATTTGCTCAAGTGAGTAAGTGTCGTTTTTGTCGTCGGATGCTTCACTTGCGGCATCGGAGACGAGTTGTGAAATTGCACGACGAGCGACCTCTGCGGTATCAGCATCGAACTTAGTCACATCAGCGTCAATAGACTTCAAGACCTCAATAGCCTTGGTGATGTTCCAGTCCTCGGGAAGTTGATCTACGGCGTTAAGGGCCCGGGCGCGACGGATAATGTGCTTCTTGACTGCTGACGGGTTCTTTGCGCGGCCAAATGCTTGAATAGCGTTCTTGAGGTCTGCGACATTAGCGATTGGGTAAGAACCGTCTGGCATAGCTGCGCCACGATCTGCCAAGCGCTTGCGCTCTTCATCAGAGACTTCGCGCTTAAAGATTTCAGTAGGTAGCGGAGCCTTAAATTCTTTGTATTCCTCAACGGCAGTTAAATCGCCATTAAGCGCCTTTGCGATAGTCAGTTTTGCATTGGGATTTGCGGGGCGATCAACGAGTGAAACCTCGATAATCTCTCCACCGATAATCCGACCATTCTTAGCGATGTTATCTTTGATAACGCGAGCGCCCTTAATGCCGATTGAGAAACCCTTGAGCACGCCAGCATCAACCTTCTTAACAGAGTTAGGGTCAATAACACGAGCGCGGATGTAATGCCCATCTGCCTTTTGCTCATATTCGGTTGCGACACCTGCCGCGATTGCAGAGTGTTGTTCGCGAATGTTGCCCCATTCCATCCACTTAGGCATGGCGGTCTTGAGCCAGTTGTCATCGCAAATCTGCGAATCCATATCTACTGAATCGTCAGTAGCCTTGCCGTAAACCATGAGAGAGCCATCTTCTTGCTTCTCTGATTTTGTGATAGCGAAGAAGGAGTTAAGTTGTTCGTCCATTAGTTGCCTGCCGTCCAGATGTAGGAGATTGATGTGCTAGATGCTGAAGCGATGACATTAAGAGGAGTGTTCGCCGTAACCTCAAACGTATCCTTGCTATTTGCGGCAATAGGAAAACCTTGGGTAACGCCAGAACTTGTTACGGTTCCATCTCCAACATAGATAGTTGCGCTACCGCTGTTATTAGAGATTTTGAGTAGGGCGCGTTTCCAACCAGCGGGTGCGGTTAGTTGATATGCGCTCGTCCCTATCGTTATCGTGCCGTGATTAAGGGGTGCGGTCATTGTTTCTCCTATTGGTCAGTGGGGAAAAAGGGTGCGATGTCGCACATACAGTTTGGATGGACTGGAGGCTCGCCGGAAGGCCATGAATCGTTAATGTCTATTGGTGAGGCGGCGAGATTGTCTAAACACTCATCATCTGGGTCTGCGACTAAATACTCCAACATGGGGACATTGGATTCTTGATAGAGGGCGTAGTTGGATTGAACCATCGCTCTTGACATTTCGGTTTGCGCGATAACCAAAGCCTGATTAGGGTCGTCAATGACTTTATCCACCAAGATTGAAACTTCTTTAGGTGTGATGCCTTGCGCTAAAGCATCTCCCAAAACTGTGCCAATTCTTGATAACTTGGTATCGGTCACTCCTTGAATTGTTAAGCCTCTAGCGTCTAGGAGTTTTTGAAGTCCTTGCGGTGGTTGTAAGAGTGCGGCGGCGGATTTGTTGCCGGGCTTCCAAGTGGACCAATCAACAACACTTACGGCGGTAATAGCCTTATGGACTCTTGCCCGTTCTAACGCCCATTTGCCAGTAGCCTGACCCAATACCCAGCCGTCAGCGTATAAAGGTCTGAGAGAGGCGATTAAGGCCGTTTTAGAGGGTGTTATAAAGGTCTTTGCCCATTGTCTTGCTTGATCGTTAGTGATTTTAGAGTCTTTGGTGTGGGAGTGGAAAAATCTCTCAACGATGTCGCCAGAATCGAAGGCGCTCTTAAATCCCTTGCGGATAGCCGAGGCGTGTTGCGCGCCAATTCTTAAAGCAACTCCATGTATCTCGCTGTTCATTTTCCTAGATAGCGATTAGCGAACCAGATAGCCCCATCTACATCTTTCTCCTCAATGAATTTATTAAGGCGCTCGGCGTAGGTGTGGTCTAGGTGTTCAAAGTTAAATGGGCGAGTTGGAATGTCGCGGGAAGCCCAGCGGATGAATTTGGCGACCTCTTGCTGATCGGCTGGCTTTTCATTAGCTTGCTGAGGTTGCTCGTTTTGCTGAGTCTCATCAACTTTGCCATTTTCATCTAGTGAAGTTCCAGCGGTAGTTAAACCGTCGGGACCAAATAGGAATACAGATTGACCCGCCACCAAGATAGGCATATCTGCCTCCGGGGAGTCAAGTAATGGAAGTCCAAGATCAGCGCGACCCTCATTAAGAGTCTTGGTTCCATTGCGACGGCGAACATCGTCCCTATCGGCAGAATCTTTATTGTTGTTAGATTCAGATGGGGCGAGTCTAAACTCTAACTCTCTTGGCATACCTAACCAGCGATAAGAGAGCATTGAAATCTGTTGAGATAACCAACGAGCGGTAGGAATGACTCCAATTGCCTTTGCGGATTGCGCTTCGCCTTGTTGATGACCTGAGCCACCAAGTCCAGCCTTAGCCGAGTATCCGAGTTCTGTAGGAAGTACGCCAAAGTTTCCAGTAATACCCGTGATAAGGAAATCATCAAGCCCGGGATTAAACTTCTCGGCATAACCAGCCTCAAATTGAAGTTTCCCGCCAGGCAGAATAAATCGTGCGCGGTTACGTTGCGCTAACTGTCCCGCTAAATCATCGTTATAAATGTTTTCGTAAAACTTTAGATTTTCTGGGGTGATCTGCATTGACTCTGGAAGTTCCACCCATGACTTAGGCATTACTCCATCGGTGAATTCACCGCGTAGCCATTGCTGACGAAGAAGATAAATGCTTGCTAGTTGTAGCGATCTTTCGGTAGGTGAGTAGCCCCAAATAGAGTTAGCGCGACGATTTCTCACCAGGTAGGCAAGTTCATCGGCTCTAAATGTTCCATCTGCCGCCTCTTCATCGCTACCTGCTACAAATTCAGTACGAGGAAATCCGTAGAGAATCTGTTGGTAGGCAGGACCGTACTCTGGCTCTGGGCGCATACCGCGATCGTCAATAAGAGGCTTAATTGTTGCGCCGTCAATAATCTGTAATCCGCGAAGTTTTCCGCCCACGGTTTGTTGAGGGAAAATCGCCAAAGCATCAAGAACATCCATCTCCTCGATAGCCATTGAGAGCCAGTCGGTGAAGTTAAGTCCGTTGGCTGGGTCTGGGGTTTCCCAAAATGAACGAAGGCGTGCCATTTCTGGCGCGAAAGATTCTCTTGCCTTAGCCATTGCTTGAAGGTGATTTCCACCCGATTCGGCGATGATTCTCTCACTAGCTGAGTCTGATAGAACGATGTCCCAATCTAGCCCCGTGAGTTTTGCCTTACGCACTTCAATACAGCGACGAATAATGTCAATCTGATCGGCGGCGGTTCTTAGCGTGGTAAAGGGTACAAGTTTAGTCGGAAGGAGTTTGATGTTTTCAGCGACATCAAACTCATACTTACGAGGCTGAGGACGACCACCTTGTGTTGGCGGGTTGATTGCATTGGGATTAAGAGGATTGCCAGAAGGGAAAGGATTGCTGGCGAATAATGGTGAGCGATCTAATGGCGCGACATTGTAAACAGATTGCGTAGAACTCTGCATAAGCGCAGGATTTACGGGTGTGGCAATAGGTGAGATGTTTAAGTTCTTAGAGATTTCCCCCGCGAGCGCGGTGATGATTCTATCTCTTAAGCCCATTGCTTCTCCTCTTATAGTTGATACCAACCTTTATCCCATAAGGTTAAAAGTCTTTCAAAGTATGCTTGGTACTGCTTTCCGATTACATCTAATGAGTAGCGAGATTTTGAGTATTCGCTAATTGCTTTGCGGTCTAGGGTTTTGACATCCTCGGCGGCTCGCATAAACTCTTTAAGTGTGCGACATCTAAATCCCGTAACGCCGTGAGGGTTATTCTCAACGAATGCTCCCCAATCGGTTGTGATAGTAGGGGTGCCACAGGCTTGCGATTCGATTACGACATTGCCAAAAGGTTCGATGTATAGAGTCGGCGCGAAAGTTGCTATGGCGTTGCCCATTAACTCGGCGCGCTCTTGGGGATTTACTGACCCTACAAACTCACCATAACCCTCACCCGTTCCGGGCCCTGCAAGGATTAACCTCTTACCCAATCTCTCGCAAACATCTTGCGCGATCTTGTAGCCCTTGCGGTCAATAATCCTGCCGATGAATAAGTAATAATCGCCTTTACCTTCGCCCAATGGAAACCAATCGGGTTCAAAGTATCCAGGTATTACAGCGTCATAAAAGTTGCCATCTACCGTTGTAGGGTTTTTGTATGCGGCATAAATAGAGTGCATCCACGCATACGATTCGAATACTCGGTGATTAGCAAACACTCCACCATAACCCACCCCAAATTCTACGGTGAGATTATTAGGAAATGAGCGCGCTATGTCTTGTTGAGTTGCCCCACCAATAGCGCAGATGAAGTCTTGCGGCTGGATTCGTTTCGACATTTCGGCGATTATCGTTGTGTTGAATATCTGCCAATGTCTTTGTGAAATGTCAAAACTTGCCGAGGTATAGTGATTATCTCCTACGGCTTTTGCGCGTTCTTTTTCTGAAATGCAAGTGATTAACTCTGTTACTGGCGCGGTAGTGGTTTCGCCGGCGTATAAATAAACTTCGTGACCTAAGTCGGTCATCATTATGCAAAACCTTCTTACCTTTTCGGTGAAGGCGCATCCTGCAAAATCTGGGGTTACTTGGGTATGGGGTAAAGATAGAACATGAAAGCGCATGGAGCGCAGATTATCAGTTACGCGCGACAGTTAGTAAGGTGTTGAGATCATCGGGGGTTAAACCTATGGCAGCAAGTTTAGAATTGATCTCAGCTAGTTTTGTTTGTATTTGAGCGTCGGCTTGAATTTGGGCATTTTGAGCATTTATTACATCTTGTTGCGCTTGTGCCATCAAAGCATTTTCAGCGTTTATCTCGTCTTGGGTTGGCTCGCTATCTAGTTGAGCAAAATAGGCATCTTTAGTCATTGAAGTAAAAGAACCGTCTTCATGGTCTAATAAAACCATTTTGATTAGGTTTCCGTTGGTATCGACAATAATTGGGTAGGTGATAATCATTTTATAGTTCCGCACTAAATCCAATATATGCGCTAACCGAAGGAGTAACACCTAAGAAATAAGAGGTTGTAGTTGTTAGCCCGCTAGAGACAAAGTTAATTGCTCCCATATTTTGGTTTTGCCAAT
>JGI26470J50227_1000696_pt1 | contig 13146 bp, 18 predicted proteins | sample FreactTroBogLake_FD_50227 | JGI IMG/M metagenome (IMG submission 50227) | reverse complement strand
GCGTCCTGCATGCAGTCCTAATGGCCTCCAATCGTGTGCCGACCAATTCCGAAATCTTCATATTATTCGGAGTCCTTTCCTGATAATCCTCTGTTCCCCGAATTAGCGCCGCTCTGGTTCGTGGCCGCGTCCCCGCCATGCTCCGCACCCCCGCCGCCCGAAAGAATGTCCTGCGGATATTCGCACCGAAAGAAGCTCAGCGCGCCTTTGAACGCGAAGAACGGCAGCGGACGCGCATCGGCCAGCACGAATCCCCACTCGCCGCAAAACCACTCACTTTCATGGTCATCCACGCAAGCGAGAATCGTAGCAACCCCGACCACGCCGCCACGGTCGAACTCCTCAAACGCTGGCAGCTTGATGTCCCGGTCAGGGTCGCAGAAGCCAGCCATGAACAGACGGCAAGCGTTGTATTCATCGCGCGTCATGCCCTTCGCTGCGTGGATGAGCACCGGGCCGCGATAGCTCGTGCGCCACATGCGGTTCTCGATATTTTTCCACCCGTTCACAATCAACCAGGCCCACGGCTGGCGGATAGAGATTGCCTGTCGAGGCAGACGAACACCCCCCACTCCGCTCCGCACCGCGGCGCGTTCCGTGGCGCCGCCCGGCTCTTGTCTGAAATTCGGGGAACCATGCGCTGCTACAAACACGCCTGTTGGCGTGCTGAAAAGGTCCGGCTGAGATTGGGAGTTCGGTTTCATGGAGTGGGGTTTTCGTCGGCGTGTTGCAGAGCTATGCGCTATGCTGCATTGCGGCTTCCCATCCGCGAATGAAGGCATTCACTTCTTGATCCGACCGTTCGCGCCATTCCTTTTCGCGCCAGCCCCACGCGTCGAGCGCGGCAACTACCTCGGGCCTCAGTTTATTTTTTCCGTCGTCGGTGCGGTAGGTTGCAGCATAGCCAGGCATCGCAGCGAACGCTTCGCGTTCTGCTGGCGATGCACCGGCAGGATTTGAATCATCGGGTTTGCTCATAGGGTCTCCTTCACGCGTCGCTGGATTTTTCGTTCACCGCACTCGGCGGCGAGCTGGCGATAGCTCACATTCACAAAGGCCCACGGGGACGGCTGAGGATTGAGCGTTTGCTGGTAGCTCTCCCACAGGGCCAGAAGGCGGCGCTCGGCGGCCTGCCCTCCACGGTAGCGGATGACGGCCGCGAGCCAACACACGGTGGCCAGCGCCAATGTCGCGAGCATGAACAGGAACTTGAAATCGCTAGGACTCCACATGTGCAGGGCCAGCGCCAGCCCGCTGTTTGCCGCAAAAGCCCAGGCGAGGCGGATGAGACGATCGGTAGTCATGGCAGAACGGGGTGCCTGTATGTTTCGCCGGTCCACACGAAAAGTCGGCTTGCCGCAAAGCGAGGAAATCCAAAATATCGCTCCTCCCATTTTGCAACCTGCAGCCAGAATCGCGCGGCAAATGAACGATCCCGGACATCTTCCCGCTGTTCGCCCATCCGGGCGCGCGTGATGAAAGCGAGCTGACTGTTGAGCATCTGAGCCGCTGTTGGAGCGTAGTAGGATTCGAGCTTAATTTTCCGTTTCATGGCTCAGACTGTTTTTTCCTTGATGGTTCCGTGCTCCAGCGTGGCGACATTGACCTCGCCGCTCAAAAATTTGGGACCAGCGAAACGCACGGCACGGCGGATAAGTTCTGCCAGGCCCAGGCCGGTCTTTTGCTTCAGGTCGCGAAGTGTGGAGTCCTCGTCTTCGCTGAAGCGCACTGGCATCGGTTTATTGGATGTGGTTTTCATTCGTGTTTTCTACTGTGTGATACGTTGTATAGCAGAGTATAAGATGCAGCAAGGGAAATCTTGAAAAAAGTTTTCCTTGTATTCTTGTGTAGTCTGTCGTAGTCCTTCCCTATGAATGCGAAGCCGCAAATTGGAACGAACAGGGTCACCAAAGGGAAACCGCTACCCGTCCGCTTTGGCACGGGTGAGGACGATTTCCTCCACACCGCTGCCCGCGAGACAGGGCTGAATGTCAGCGAACTGGTGCGGCGCTCTGTGCGCCTCATGCGTCGCCAGCATGCGCTCGTGAATGGATTCTCGTTTGTCGTGGACCTCTCGTCCTAGATGCCAAAGGGGAAGCCGATCCCGGTGCGCTTTGAGGAGATGGAAACGGCCTTCCTGAATGCGCTTCACGAGAAGACCAATCTTCCAGTGTCTGATATCATCCGCCGGTGCGTGCGGCTTGCTGCACGCGAGATGAATGTTCGCGGCTCTCCACACTTCCTGATGGACCTCGCCGAGATGCCGGCGATAACTCCTCGTTCATACGCACACCCCGCGCCGAGCCATCTGAACGAGATGCCCAAACAGACCCGCCCCTTCGATCCTCGCCCGGAACCCCAGCCGGCACCGAGGGGCAAAACCGGGTAGCCCTCCTCATTGGCGAGGATGGAAGCAGACGGTGGGTCATAGTCAGCCCGGCGAATGCTTGACCAAGCTGACGGGCAGCGCTTACTTCACATTCATGAAAACGTTTTTGCTCGTGTTGGCCATTTGCGTTTTTGGCACCATGCATTATCGAGCGCGACAGGACGCCGCGGCAGAGCGCGGGAAGGCAGAAGCGGCCGAAGAACGCACAAAAGAGGCAGAGGCAAAAGCTGCGATGGCGCAAGCAGCGGCGCGCGCGGCTACGGCCAATGCGCCGACGGCAGCTCCTACAGTGACCTCCGGGGCGTCACACAGCGGACACTGGGTGGTTTCGACGGGACCGAACGGCACAATGCAAGCCCGTGAACTCAAGCCCGGAGTCAGCTACACGCAAAGCATCGGCGGAGGAGCGGGTGGACCGGCGCCCACTCCAGAACCGAGTGCATGGGACCGCGCTCAGCAGGCGCGACGATTCCATTGACCGACCCTTACCGGCACGCCTCGAAGTGCATCCAGTCTTTTCGCCCAGCATAGTCGCCGCCCCAGCGCCAGCCCTCCGCTTTGAAAATGTCCACCACGGCTCGCGGCATGCGGCCGCTGAGCGCGCCCAGCGGGTTGTGCTCAGCATCGAGGTCAATCGCGGCGCCGTAGGCGTGCATCGAGCGGCGCGAGCTGCCGCGGATGCTGCGATCGTCGTAGCATCCGTCGTAAATATCGAGCCCGACGTCGTGGATGGCTTCCATGTTGCCGCCGAAGTGGGTGAAAATGGCGGCGAAGATGCGGCGAAGTGAGGCCGCGACCTTCATGTTGCACGTGACGTGCGTCACCTTTTCCGCGTCGATTTGCACCACGTAGGGCAATTCGACCTGAGTGAGATTTGGAGGATATCCGAAAAAATCACCGGCATCGTCTTCGAGCGGCCAGTCATTGTGCTGCAGGCCGAGCCCAGTGACATCCACTGGCGCGGAGGCCGTAGCCGGGACGACTACCGGGGCGAGGGATGCCTTGACGCAATCGTTCAGCGCCTGCCCGCTCAGCGGACCCCATTTGCTGTCGATTTGACCGTCGTAAAAACCGCCCTGTTTGAGCGAGGTCTGAATGGAACTGAGGATGTCGGCTGGGTTCATGGATGTGCGTGGCTTGGGTGAATTCAGCGCACCGCGAGGCCGCTGAGAAATTTGCTGCGTTTGCGCGGGCGCTGTCCGTCGGCGACTGGCTGCTCGCCGCGCCGGGCGTGGCGCCGCTCGAGGAATTGTGCGCAGCTCTTTCCGCCGCCGCCCTGGGCGAGCTGCGAGGCGCTTGCGTGCAATGCCGAGATGCGTGCCAGTTTCACGGCTTCAGGACAGCGGCGCCGGAGATTTGAGCGGCGTCGATGACGGCTGCGATGGCATTTGCCTTCGTGGGCGAAGTGACGAGCGGGGCGAGTTGCGCGACAGTCGCTGGCATCGTGTTGCCGGTCGCGGCGTTCAACACGCCCTCGACATTCGACGTATTCACGAGCGACTTGAGCCCAGCGGAAAGCGCGGGCACAAATGCGGCAGAGCCGCCGGTGAGTTCTGCGAGGGCAGCATTCGCAACGATGGGCAGCACGTCCTGGCCGATAACCGTCGCGGCAGCTTGCGCGTCAGCGCGAGCGGCGGCCTTTTGCGCCATCGTGCATCCGCTCAGCACCGCGAGGCCGATGAATGCGGCGAGCAACGGGACCAGCTTGCGCGTGGCATTTGGATCCACTGGCGGAGCGGGCGCAGTGGGCTTGGGCGTGTTCGTGCCCAGCCAGATGCTGCTGAATATGCCCTTGATGCCACCATCGTTTTTGACGGCGTAAATCGCACGTCCGATGACCGGCGAGAGCGCGATCAGTGCGACGACGAGCGCGCGGAATTTTTCGGGGATGAACGGAAGAAGCGTGTTGAGGTCCATGCCGATGCCGGCATGTCAAAGCGACGGCTTGCCCGTTCGTTCGCCCGCGCGCTCGATATGCGCCTTGCCGTCGAACCGTTCCACCACGCGGATCAGCTCATCCACTGCGCGCGCCGTCTCCGTGTTCGCCGTGTAATTCTGCCGCACGAGCGTGACCAGCTCCATGTGGGCCTGCCAGTTCATCCATCCGAAATAGGCGATGACCACTCCGATGAGCCCATACTTCATCAGCACCAGGGCGATGAGCTGCCATAGGTTTGTGACGCCCTGAGCCTGCGCTTCCGCCAGCTCGCTTTCACCGAGTTCCTTGAGGTGGGATTTGGACATGGTTATTTCAGCCGTGGCTGGTTGCGGTTGCCGTCCCAGTTTTCGCCGTTGGCGGGCTTCTGTGAGCACAGGTGCCACACCAGGAGCGTGGGAATCAGCCGTCGGCGAGATTCGGGCCACTGGGCTGCGAACATCACGTCATCATGTGCGGCCGTGCCGAGCGAGTAGGGATAGGCTTTCTGCGCGCTGGAATGCCAGAGCTGGAAAAAACCGATCGGCACATAGCCGCGGAGCTTGTCGAAAAACATGCCGCCGAGGACCGCGTGTTCCGGCCCTGGCACGTTCACGAAATGCCGGGAATGACTCGGCTGCGAACGGATGGCATCGAGCGCCGCGCGGCCCATCACGTCCATCCGGTTCGCGCCGTAGATGCAATCGCGCTCGAGATGCGTGTGATTGAAAATCACGCGACGGAATTCTTCCGGCAACACGATGTCCGCATCGAGATGCATGCGCCAGCCGTGCCATTGGAAGTGATCCATGCCGGCGTTGATGGCCGCGCCCTTGTTAAATTTCCGGCCGTTCTTTTTGAACAGGTCGGTCTGCACGCACGTCACGCCATGCTTCTGGCAGCAGCTCTGCGTGAGCCGATCCTCGTGACTCGTGACGACAATCATCGTGTCGAGGTGTCGGTGATTCGCAGCAAGGGAAACATCGAGCATGTCGTCGAATCCCACGCATGTGGTCACGGCTTCGAGCCTCAGCGACTCAGTCGCGTAGAGAGAATCGGGGACTGAGGGGGGAAGGGAATAGGTGCTCATAGACTATCGGGCGGCAGCAGCGATAAAGAAGGCGTCGAGTTTCGCCGACGTGTCGTAGCCAAGTGCTGCGCCGAGCTGGATCAGCAGTGCATTGGCGCGGTCGAACTGCAGCGAATACTCGAACATGATTGTCGCCTGAGTCTTCAGCGGCTCCGCGAGATGCGAGATGATGGATTCCACATCGGCGGATTGCTTCCCGTCGGCGGCGAGCTGCAGGCGGAGCTGAGCGGGCGTGATCGATTTCGGCACCTGGCTGGCCTTGATGGCCGCAGCGGCGAGCGCCAGGGCTTTCGGGCTCGGCGTGATGTGCTGCGCGGCGCGGATGGCATCCAGCGTCTCGCCGGTGAACGGAGCCGGGCCGCGGTAGTGCGTGGGATCGCCGATGGCGATGAGATCACCGTGAACGCCGTTGAGGACCTCCAGGGCGGTGCCGACTTTGCCAGGGCGGAAGAATGCGGTGATCATGGGATGACGGTCTGGAAATAGGCGAGCGCCGCGCGGAAATCGGAGCCGGTCGTCTCATTGCCGATCCCAGTGCCGAGCCGCGTGCCGGTGGTGAGCGCGACGATGGCGACATTTGCTGGCAGCGGCGCAGTGAGATCCGCGGGCTGCCCTCCGGAGCCGTAGCGGTCTGGCTCGATGGATTCGCCCTCTCCCCAGGAGGCCGGCACAAGCACGAGTCCATAGTTCCGGCCTGTCTCAGCGCTGTTGCCCGCATTCGGGCAGACGACCCGGAAAAGCGGATACAGGGTGTCACCAGATTTCCCACAGATGAGCACGTCGCCCGTCCATGCATTGTCGCCCAGGACACTGCCGCTGACAAAGAGCGGCACGTTCGTCTTTTCAACCACAGCCGGCGCAAGCTCGATGATGTTGTTGCCGCTTCCTGGCGTGCCATCGGTTCCCACGCCCACAAAAGCGATTCCCGACAATCCGCCAGTTCCTGTGCTGATGTTGAAAGATGCAGACGCCCCCGTGTCCACAGTCGACAGTGAAACATCGTGCGACATGGAATCGTAAGTCATCACGAGATTGCCGCCGAAATAGGAGGTGATATTCGCAGCGAGCCATGTCAACGCATCCAGTTGGCTATAGATAACGCCCATGCTCACGTTGCCTTCGGTCACCCCGTCGCCAGATGCATCGGACTCGAACACCACAGTGCCTGCCCCAGCGCCAGTCTTGACAATGGTCAGCGTATCACCATCGGAGACCGCAACAGTGTCCCCCGCGTTTCCCGAATAGGTGCCAGGCTGCGCAGCGACGGGCGCGATGATCTGGGTGACCGTGCCCGTGGCAAACCGGATCTGCACGCCCTGCAGCGCACTCTTGAGTTGTTCGACAGTGGTGCTCATCGGTCAGTCTTCGGATTCGATATTAGCCTCGGAAATATCCATCAGCGTCCATCCTCCGCCGAGGTAGCGGAGCGTGATGAGATAGCAGCGGTATTGTTCGAGCGTCACCGGCAGCAGCGCAGCGACGGCCGGCGGCATTTTCACACCCGAGAAGTCGAGCGTGTAGGCACCGTTCGTGTAGCCGATGCCGATGAACATTTCATCCATGTCCGCGCCGCCCGTCGGCGCGATGGTGGAATTTCCATTCAGTGAGCAGTATTGGCGCGAACCGTTTGCAAAATCGGGAGCAATCGTGCCGGTGAGATTGGAGCCGAGATCGTGCACCGCCTGCGCGCCTCCGCCGCCGAGCGCGGAGAGCATGTCCGCCGCACTGAGCGGCGTGACCGTGTTGTCCGCATTGATGCGCAGGAATCGCACCGCTCCGGGATTCGTGAGCTTCGCGAGATTTCCGCCGACGGTCGTCACATCGGAGATCGTCGAGAGCGTCTGCGTGCCGGTGTGGTGAGCCCGCTGCACGGAGTAGGATTGCGCAGCAGCCTCAGCGGCCTCGGCGCGCGTGATCTCCGCGGCGAGACCAGCGCGGGCCGTGGTGTCCACCGTGCCGGCGTCCGGCACACCGAAATTGGCGCGGAAGGCGGCGGCTACACCATCACTCGCGGGCTTGAGAGGCGCGGAGACGCTGATCGTATCGCGGCCGGCGGCTGCAGCGATTTCGTCAATCGGGAACGGGACTCTGGCTGGCGTGCTGTCGGACATCTGTCAGTGGGCTGCTGTCAATTTAGGCGTTGGTCACGTTCAGGTTCAGCGTCGCGGAATAGTAATCCGTCGCCAGGACCAGCGTGTTGTCGCCGATGGCGAGCGCAGGGCCGAAGCTGCCGTCACCGTCGTTCAGCAATGTCCATCCGCCGCCGCCGCTCGCAATAGCCGCCCAGGCGATAGGAGCCCCACCGTTGATAGCTACCGTGAGGTCCGCCAGTTGCGCGCTGGTGAGATTCTGCGGAGTCCAGGTAAGCTCGTCGCCGAATTTGTATGCAGACGACAGTGTGACTGTGTCGCCATTGGCCAGTGCGCCGGATTCCTCGACTGCAGGATAACCGCCAGCGCCGGTGAGGCCGACGAACGCCATCTTCGGCGGGCAGGCCGGCGGGAAATGGAAGAGCGGCGTGGCGGCCGTGATGTCGCCGCCGGTCGGATGATAGATCACATTCGGCGTGAGACTGCCGCCGGGATTCACGGTCGCGGTGAAAGGGAACGTGCGGTTGTAGCCCGCGTAGCCGGACTCCGCCGGCTTCGTGTCGCTGCCGAGCTGGATATGCAGGCCGAACACGCCTGCAGGGCCGCCGGCAATATTCACCGTCATATAGACGGTCGTCGTCGGCGATCCCGCGTATTGCGAGGGAATCAGGCACGCATCGCCTCCGGGCACGAGATCCGTGTCGAAGCTCACCGTGACCACCGCCGGACTTCCTGCCGGCGGCGTGAAAGGCACTACGCGCGAGGGTGCACCGTGCGTGCCGGGGATCGGCGGATAGATGATGGTCGGCGGCGGAGTCGAAGGCGGAGGCGGCGTGACCGTCGTGCCGTCGGTGCAACTGCAAGTGACCGGAGCGGCGGGAGCGACCGCAGGCCAAAGCGGCGGCGGCACCGTGGTGTCCCAGGACTCATCCGTCCAATCGCTCGCGTCCATGTCGGCCTTGGTGAGACGGAATCCGGCGAGGTCCGGGCTGCCACCGGAAGCGGAGGCCGAAAGTGCATTCTGGATCTGCTCCGCATCCGTGGCCGTAGCCGGCACGATCTCCACGTGCGTGAATGAGCGCGGGCTGAGCATCAGCCACCTGCGCCAGGCGAAACGGCGGACCGCCTTGCCCGTCTCTGCGAGATCCAGCGCGGCCTCATAACTCAGATTCGTGCTCATGCGTTCGGAATCATTTCCCGGACGATCTCGACGCCGACGGTCTGCGAGGTCCACACGGCGGGATTCGGGCCGATGAGACCCGTGCCGCTGTTGGCGAACTTGATCTCGTATTCCGCCAGCGTGAGGATCTGCGTGATGCGTTTGGCGACCTCGGTGCCGGCGAGCTGCTTGGTCGGCACACGCTGCACTCCGAAGCGGTCCAGGTTATCAGTGATCGGCGTGCCCGTCAGCGAAATGGCGTGGCGGAAAACGGTGCCATCGCCAGAGCCGACCTTCACGAAATGCGAGCCGTCATCCGCCGGTGTGATGAGCGTGTCGCGCTCGCCGAACTTGAGGCCGAACTTGAGCGAGACGACCGTCGCGTCCACCACGGAACCGTTCTCGAGCAGCGTGATCTGCTGCAGCAGGTCGTCGCCGGATTTGCGCGTGAGAAGCGATGCGCCGGAATACGTGACCACGCCGGTGGACAGCTCAATCTCGACCGACACGTAGCCGGGCGGGGGAAGCGGTTTTGCGGACCGCACACCGATCGCGAAGAGGACCACATCGCTCGCGCCGTCCGAATTCGAGGCCTGCAGCAGAAAGTAGCCGTGACCGAAGGTCGTGGGCGTCCCACTGATGCGGCCGGATGCCGTATCGAGCACGAGGCCGGGCGGCAGCGTGCTCCCCGCTGTCGTCCATGCGGTGGGGTTGTTCGTGGCCACCGGCTGGAAAAAATAGGGCCGGTAAGTGTAGGCTCCGGGAGCGCCTTGGTCGAATTGGATGACGGGAACGGCCATGATTCAGAGTGCTCAGAGTTTCGCGATGCTGCAGACAGTGCCTTTCATCGAGAGCGTGACCAGGCCGCGAGGCGTGGCGACATTCTGCGTGTCGTAACGGGAAAGGAAGATGCCGAAGACAAACGTGCCGCCGCTCGGAGCCGTGGCCGGAGTCGTGGTGACGTAGAGCGTCTTCGTGGCGGAAAGCAGGGACACCGTCCGGAGACCCGTCGCCGTCGCCGCCGCGCTCAGCGTGAAGTGCGTGGCATCCGGAATGGCCGCGATCGTTGCGCCGGCGGGAATGCCGTCGCCGATGACCGTCATGCCCACGGCAAGCGTGGCGGAGTTCACGACCGTGACGGAGGTGGAGGTATTCGTGGTCGTGCAGGCGAGCGCCGTGCGTTCGACCGCGTAGCCGATATTGTGCGTCACGCCGACGGCGGACATCTGCAGTTCCTGCGAGAGAATCGTCGCATCCCACACCGGGGCGTTGATGTTCCCAGGGCCGGACTCCGCGGAGAAATGCCCGACCTTGACCTCGGCAAGCCAGCGGCCGTCGCAGTTGCCCGTCTGCGCGATCTGCAGACCGGCGAGGAAACCGAAGCGCGAGCCGTCCACGAGCTGGCGGTCGTTCACCACGACGAAGGGCACCGTGATGTCGCCGTCGGTCGTGAACATCTTCCCCGAATCGAGCACGCCGGGGAACCATTCGTCGCCGGTGCAGAAAACGATCTGACCGTCGGCAAAATCGCGGTAGAACGAATGCGCGGCAGTGACCACCGTGCGGTAGTGCCCTTTGAGCGCGGCACTGGCGGCCGGCAGCGGTCCGGTGATGTTGCCGTCGTTTGTGAGCGATCCGAACTGCGCGGCGGGGAGCGGAAAGAAGCCGTCCACATTCCCGTCGGCATCCTCGGCATTCGCGGAATCGGCATTCGGAAAGGTGAACGCGAGATCCGGCACCGTGAAGACGACGAGGTCGTTTTGGATGGACGCGCTGTTGAGCGCCTGGATCGTGTCGAGGACTGTCGTGCGCAGCAACGTCTGGAAATCCGTGCTGGTCTTCAGCGCATTCGTGAGGGCCGCAAGCAGCGTCGTATCTGTGAAAATCGTTTTCACCGCATCCGTGAACGCCGGATATTGCGACAGGTTCGACGTGATGGCCGTCATCACCGCCGGATCCGTGATGAGCGTGGTGAGCAGCGTGGTGAACTGCGAACGCAGGCCGGAATCCGTCGCGAGCAGCGAGATGAGCGAGGTCGCGAGCGCCGTCATGTCGAGACGGTCCGGCGTGAGTTTCAGTCCGCCTGCCAGCGTTGTCAGCGCGGCATCGAGGGCGGCGAGCTTCGTGCGCAGGCTCTGGCCCGATGGCAGTGATTCGAGGATGGCGTCCCAGTCGTGCTTGTGCGGGAAAATGAGCAGCTGCGTATCCGGCGAATACACGTCCACCGCGAGCAGGCGATAATCGTAGTCCGACGTCGGGTCATTCACCAGCGTCCAGGGGAGCGCGATGTGGACGGTGTTGGCGCTGACGGCGACCTCGGTGAATTCGGAATCGGTGAGCTGCCGCGATCCGGTAAGCGCCGCCGCGAGATTTGTCGGGTCCGCCGCGAAGACGGTGTGATCCACGGCGTGCAAGGTGAGGCGAACACCCGGACGCCAGGTGTTCAGCCCGTGCGTGATGACCAGGGAGGAGCCGGCGGCCGGCGGCACGAACTTGAGCCCGGGCGAGGCCTCGGCAAAGGCATCCCCCATGCCCGCGTCGATGTAGACCGTCTTTTCGAGCGTGACCACGGCGCCGGCGGCCGCGGCGGACGCCTCGGTGCCTGCGACCGTCATGTCATTCAGCACGATGATCGGGCGGATGAAGGTCTCATCGCCCGTCTCGGCGATGACCAGCTCCATCGTGAGCGTCGTGCTGGCCTTGCCGTTGAGCGCCTCCTCGATGCCGAGATGGTCCGTGAGATCCAGCGTGCCCGTGGCGTAGGGCAGATTGATCTGGTCGTGCATGGCCACGACCAGCGGCACCTGGGCCGCGCCGGCGAGCGGGCCGACAAAGCCGATCGCAAACCGGCTGCCATCCGTGGCCGTGCGCTGTTCGCAGGTGAAGCTCGCGCCCCCGGTGACCAAGGCGTTCAGAGCGGCGGCGATGCTCGCGGCGGTCACGGTATCCACCGCCATCGTCACTGTGCTCGCGCCCGCCCATTGCAGAGAGAAGCTTCCCATCGCCCCCTGGGGGATGACCAGCGTCTGCTCCTCATTCGTGCCGGATGCACCCGGGCGGGTCTCGATGATGCTCACCGCCGGCGGGGATGGCCGCGTGAAATTCGAGGTCATCGCCAGCGGGAACTGCTTCAGCTTCACGAGCTGCGTGTAACCCGCGGCGGAAAGGCCGCTGCTCACCGTGGCATCAATCCAGGGAATGAGCTTCAGCTCCACGACCTCGATGGCCGTGGTGCGCGCAGTGTCCGTCCATTGGAAATAGAAAAAATGCGCGGGCGTGCCGGCGGGGTCCACGGAGATGACGCCGCCGCTGCCGACCGTTGAAAGCGCTTTCAACGCCGCGAGCACCGAGGCCTTCCAGGTCGCGACCAGCGTCGGCGTGCTCAGGTCCGCCGGCCACGAGAGCGCGCTCGTGGTCTGATCCCCGACCTTGAGCTTGAAGCTGCCGCTGAGCGGCGCGGTGTCCACGTTGCCAATCGCGAAGCGGATGGTGGAGAATTCCACCGGCTGCTCGACGTAGGGCGTCAGCGCCGGGATGGCGGCATTCGGCACCACATCATGCACCACGAGCTGCAGCACATTGTTTTTGGCGACCGCCACATCGCCGAGGATGTTGGCGGCATTGATGCCCTGCACGAGCCGGTTGTTCGCCCGGTCACACCAGAAATCGATCGTCCTCATCTTAGGCGGCTTCCTTGCGCGCCGGGTTGGGCTCCGGCGCCTTGGGGTCGGTCTGCGGATCGCCGCCGCCCTGAATCAGCAGGTCATAGGCGGGGAACTCATTGATGACGAAAGGCCACTGCTGAAACGGATTCAGCGGCGGCGGATTTTCGACGATGGCGGACGGCGAGGGCGCGGGCATCGTCTGCCTGCCCGTGTCAAAGCCGCAAGGATGCTAGGCCGCGCTCCAGAATTCCGGATTGCTCCCGCCGGAATAGGCGGAGGAAAGCTCATCGAGCAGCGAATTGACCAGGATGGTGTTTGCGGCCGCGATGCCCGTGCCGGCGGCGATGCCGGTGAGACCAAGGCCCAGCACGCCGAGATTGATTGCCTCGGCACCCTGCGCGATCACGTCCGCGATACTCAGCAGCGCGCTCGGCGTGGCGTTGGCCGTCCACAGCGACCAGAAGCAGAGCTGCTGCACATACATCCGATCCGTGGTGACCGGGCTCGATGCCGACGGATCGCGCGTGAGGAAGATGCGGGCGAGCGGAAAGTCGCCGCCGATGGTGATTCCGGGCGGCGTGTTCGGCATCTTGGAACGGGCCGAAATGCGGAACCGGGCGATGCGGGGCGGAATGGGAAAGTGCGAGGCGGTTTCAGCCGTCGTGAAGACCTGCGGCTGTGCGGTGAGGAAGATCATCGCGCTGTAAAGGTCCAGCTTCCACATCGCGGCCGTGCGGAAGAATTTCGGCGACAGCCGGTCCGCATCCGCGATTTTCTGGAAGTCGCCGAGGTCGGATGGCGACGATGCCGACGGGCCTGTGATCTGCAGATACGGCGG
>JGI26470J50227_1000694_pt1 | contig 13177 bp, 8 predicted proteins | sample FreactTroBogLake_FD_50227 | JGI IMG/M metagenome (IMG submission 50227) | reverse complement strand
TGGCGCTCGTTGCCCTCGTGGCCTGCCAAAGTCCGGTCTCCGACAATCGTTCGGCGGCGTCGGTGCCGCTCCACTCGCTGACGCTGAGCTGGACCACCAGTCCAGCGACTGCCCACACGCTCCTCCCCAGTCCCTTTCCCACGGCCCTGACCTACGACGTTCTGTTGCATCCCGCCTCGGGCGCCGACGTCACGCAGACAGGATTGGGCGTCACCTCCTGGACGTTCAACAACTTGGCTTCCGCGCTCTACACCATCACGGTCACCGGCAAGGACGGCAGTGGGAACCCGATTCTCAGTGGAACCGCCAGCGCCGACATGACAGCGGCCGCGGTCCAGAACCCTTCGATCACCCTTTTCTACAACTCGACCGTCGGGACGGGTTCGGGGAAGATCCACCTGACCTTTGACTGCACAGGAACCTCCGTCGCCACCACGTCTGTGACTTTGGTCGCTCCATCGGGGGCGACGCTGGTGAGCAACGCCGCGTTGGCGGGGAGCAGTCCCACCTTCACCTACACCAACCTTTCGGCGCCGGTGGGAACCTATAAGCTGTTTGCGAAATTCCTGACAGGCTCCACGTACGCCTTCAAGTTGGATTCCGTCCTGGTGTTTCAAAACGTGGATACGGTGGCCTCGATCACGGTCGCACCCAGCGACTTTGGCGCCAACTACGTTCCCGTGTCGAGTCTGCTCCTTTCCACGCCGACGCCGATGTACAACGGTCAGAGTCAAACGCTGACCGCGACTCTCAACGCGGGGGCTTCCAACCCGCTGCTCACCTGGTCCTCCAACGCGCCCAACGTCGCCACGGTCAACCAAAACGGTTTGGTGACAGGGGTTTCGGTGGGCACAGCCATCATTACGGCCCGGTCGATCGACAACACCACGGTCTCATCGACGGCGTCGGTGGTCGTGTCTGTGGCCCCCAAGGACCTAACGGCGTTCAGCGTTCAGCTACCTTTGACGCAGACCGCGAGCACGGACTCGGCGATGGGAGTGATTTCCGGGACCAACATCTCGGTCTGGGTGCCTTACGGCACCAACGTCTCGAGTTTGGTGCCCACGTTCGCGACGACAGGAGCGGGCGTCACGGTGGGGGCCACGACACAGAGCAGCGGTGTTACCCCGAACAACTTCAGTTCCCCGGTGGCCTACACCGTCACCGCGACCGACTCATCGACGAAGACCTACACGGTCACGGTGAACGTCGCCGCCGGATACGCGATCGTGGCCACCGAGTACAACGGGACGATTTGGTCCTCGCAGGACAACGGAGCCACTTGGTCGTCGGTCGGTACGAGTCAAAAATGGAACAACTCGACGGCTTCGGCGAACGGCACCGTGATGTTTGCCTCTGCCGGAGGGTATGCGGGAGGGACCTCCAGCATCAACCGCTCGGTGGACGGAGGGATCACGTGGACAGCCGTGTCTCCGGTGGCGGGATTTGGTGGCCTGGCCACTTCCGACAACGGTTCGATTGTGGGTGCGGTCACCTACGACGGCTCCAACACCTTCTACTGGTCGAAAGACGCAGGAACGACGTGGAACACCACCACGATCCCTGACTACTACTGGCAATTGCTCCAGTGCTCCTCCGACGGCACCAAGTGGCTGGCGTACAACGCGGGAGCCTCCGCGAGCAACGTCAATCTCTTTACGGGGACCTTCGACGGCGTTTCCACGTGGACCTGGACCAGGAACGCCGAGGGGTACTCGTCGGAGTCGAACAACTACGCCAGTGGCTGGACCCTGTCCAAGAGTGGAACCAAGATCTTCATGACCATCTCGGGGAACAACAACACCTACCTTTCCACGGACTTCGGTGTCTCTTGGCCCCCGATTTCGCACCCGGGAACTACGGTCACGGGTTCCACGATGTCAGGAAACGGAGCCGTGTTGGTCATTGTCGCCGACGGCAACCTCTACACCTCGACGAACGCTGGCTCCACGTGGACGCTGGCCACGATTCCAGGCCTTTCTGCCGCCGGAAGTCTGGCCACGACACCGACGATTTCCTACGACGGGACCAGGATGGCGTTCGTGGCGACGAGTGGAACCTTGGCGGGAGGGGTGTTCGTTTCCGTCAACTCGGGACTGAACTTCGGCCAACTGGCCTCCCCTTCGCTCACCGGCCACACCTTCAGCTCGATCGTGGTCCAAAATCAGTAACAGACGCGCCGATTTTTCAGGAGATCCTTTGATGGCAAAAGACAAGGCAGCAAAAACAGAAAGAGCCCAAGGCCGCGTCCGGATGCCCCTGGTCGTCAAACTCATCGGCATCATCTCGATCATCGTCGTCGTGTCGATGGGTCTGGTCAGCTTCCTGTCTTGGTGGCTGTACTCCAGCGACGCCCGAGTTCGCGCCGAGGACAACAACTTCCAGCTCAGCGAAGTGCTCTCGTCGCAGGTTTCCGCCGAGATCGAGCGCATCCACTCGGGGGTGCTGACCCTGTTCGACACCTTGCGGACCCAGGGCAACGCCTCCACTCAAATCTCCGAACTCACGGCGGCCTTCTTCAACCGCAACGTGTCGATCATTTATGCCGCGGTTCCTGGGGAGCGGGAAATGGTCAACACCAAGTTCTTCGTGGCCAACGAGTTGGACTCCGGAGTCGCCTCGGGCTACCTCAAGAACCAGGCGGCGCTTCTGGATCGGGCCAAGGCTGGCGAAACCATCGTCGTCAATGCCAGTCCCACGTTCGGAATTCCTTCGGCGGCGTTGCTGTTCCCCTACCGTGACTTCGGCACTTCCAACGTCATGGTGGTGATCTTCTCGACCGAGGTTCTCCAGGCCATGGTGCAGGTCAAGTCGGTCAGCCTCAGCTATGTGGTCGACTACGCCGGCCAGGTCATTGCGCACCCCGACCCGACGTTGGTGAAGATTGCGGCGTCGCTGGCCGACCAACCGCTGGTGAACACGCTCCTCAAGGCGAGCACCGACAACATGCAGACCCGGTACACCTCCCCCGATCCGGTGACGAAGAAGAACGTCGAATACCTCGGCGCGTTCCGCAAGTTATCTTTGGGCCAACTCGGGGTGGCCAGCGTCATTCCCGCCGACAGCGTCTACGCCGCGGCGCTGAGGATCACCCAGCAGAACACCTACCTGACGGGGGTGGTTCTGCTGTTTTCGATCCTGGCGGTGTGGTTCTTTGCCCGGTCGGTCACCCGGCCCGTGCTGAGGCTGGTCCAGGCTTCCCGGCAGATCGAGGCGGGTCAGTTTGAGCTCGACATCCAGCCGACCAGCCGGGACGAGTTGGGGCTGCTGACCACGAGCTTCGTCCACATGGGCAAGGGCCTGGCCGAGCGCGAGCGCGTCAAGGAAACCTTCGGAAAATTCGTCAACAAGGAGATCGCCGAACAGGCGCTCAAGGGCAACCTTCAACTGGGCGGCTCGCGGCGGGTGGCGACGATCTTCTTCTCCGACATCCGTTCGTTTACCGCGATCTCGGAAACCATGGAACCCGAGGCGGTGGTCGAGTTTCTCAACGGCTACATGACGCGTATGGTGACCTGCCTGGAACAAACAGGCGGTGTGGTCGACAAGTTCATCGGCGACGCGATCATGGGAGTCTGGGGAGCACCGGTGTCGAAGGGGAGCCCGGCCGCCGACGCCTTGGCCGCGGTGCAGGCCATGCTGTTGATGCGGGCCTCGCTGATCGAGTTCAACGCCGATCGGGGCGGCCCTGGAAAGCCTCTCATCCGCATCGGGTGCGGCCTCAATACAGGACCGTGCCTGGCCGGGCAGATCGGCAGCCAGCAACGGATGGAGTACACCGTCATCGGTGACGCGGTGAACCTGGCCAGCCGCCTCGAGGCGCTCAACAAGCCGTTTGGCACCGACATCCTGATTTCAGAGAACACCTTCGCCTTGGTGGGCCACGAGTTTGTGACCCAGGCCATGCCCCCCATCAAGGTCAAGGGAAAGACCGACCCGCTGCAGATCTACGCCGTGGTCAACACGGTCGGCGCCCCCGGCCCCCAGACCCTAGGTCAAGTGCGATCGCTCTTGGGAATCGAGGCGCCCGAGGGGCACATCGACACCGACAAGGAAGAAAAGAAGTATGAAATTCTCCCTCAGTGACGGGGTGGTCACGCTCCTGACGGGGGCGCTGGCCGGTCTGCTCCTCTCCTTCTTCTTCTCCGACCTCAACGCGATCACAGGGCACGGCAACGAACCGGCCCTGGGCACGATCTTCTTCAAGAAGCAGACGGCCACCCGCAAGTCCTCGACCTCGCAGATGTGGGAGAGGCTTCGCAACCAGTCCCCGGTGTACCCCTCCGACACGCTACGCACCGACGAGGACTCGGAGGCCGTGGTCAACTTCGACGACGGCCTGAGCCTCGACATGCTGCAGAATTCGATGCTCAAACTCACGACGCACGGCACCTCGACCAACCTGGACTTCACGGCCGGTTCGATGACCCTCCACGGCAGCGACAAGAGCGGCGCGGTGACCCTGGGACAAAATGGCCACTCCGTCTCGTTGTCGGCGGACGCGCAACTGGTGGTCACCAAGACCAAGGACACCACGAGCCTGGAACTCAGCCAGGGGACCGCCTCGGTGAGCGACGGGCACGGAAACCAGCAGTTGATCACCACGGCGACGGCCCTCGACCTCAACGACCAGAGCGGAAAGGCCATCGTCCGCGCGGTGGATTTGATCCCCCGGGCCCCGGAACAGGGCGCCCGGCTTCTGAGTTTCGAGGCCGGAAAGCAACCGGTCCACTTTGTCTTTCAGGTGTCGGCCACGGCCCAATTGGGGACCACCCCCCTCGAAATCCAGCTTTCCACCACTCCCGATTTTGCCACCGTCACCAGCAGTCCCGCCGAGACCGGGGCCGAGATCGCCCTCGACCCCGGAACCTGGTACTGGCGCGTGGCCGCCGGTGAGGCCCATTCCAGCACCCGTCAGCTTTCCTTGAACAAGGAAGACCCGCTGACTCTGATCCAACCCCAAAACGGCACCGACCTCTCCTACCGCAAGACCAAACCTTCTGTCAGGTTTTCCTGGACGGCCAGCGAGCACGTGGCGTTCTGGGACCTGGAATTGGCCCAGGGTTCCAACGAATTCAAGACCCCGGCCGTCAGACGACGCACCACGGTCTCGAGCCTTTCCCTCGACGGCCTTCAGGCCGGATCGTGGTCTTGGCGGGTCGTCCCCCACTACACCGGGACCCTTCTTTCGGCAGGACAACCCCCGATCGTGGGACATTTCACGATCACCCAGCGGCCGCAGATGACGCCTCTGGCGGCGACGCTTCCCGTCGAGGGAACCCTGGTCCAGATTCAGGAGCTCGCGACCAAGGGGCTGGCGTTCACCTGGGAACCACCGTCCGAGGCCAAACGCTACGAACTGACGGCCTCCCGGAGTGAGGCGTCCGGCTCACCCGCGGTGGTGAAGTTCGAGACGACGAGTCCCTACAAGGTCATCAGTCCCCAAGAGTTGACCGGGCTCACCGGCGTCGGGAAGACCTTCTGGTCGCTTCGGTGGTTCGACGAGGAAGGAAACGCCTCCCCGATCGGGTCGGTGCGGACCCTCCAGGCCGTCGACGGCGCCCTGGCCCTGAGGCTGACCTTCCCTCCCGACGGCTACAAGGTGGCCGACCGGTTCATCACGAACACCCGCTTCAGTTGGAAATCCAACCTTTCCACGCGGACGGTCTTTCAGGTGTCGCGGACCGAGGATTTCAAGGACGTCCTGTTGGAAACGCCGGTCAAGGCCGAGACCGCTCTGGGGAGCGCCTGGGGAACCGGAAGCTTCTTTTGGAGGCTTTCCAGCTACAACGCCAACGGCTCGGTCTTCATCCAAACGCCCCCCCGGCGCATCGACGTCATGGAACCGTTCCTGGCGGTGCAGTTGACCAAACCCGACCCGGGCTCGGTCTTCCTCGTTCCCGAGCACCAGGATTACACGCTGCTGTGGCCCGCGGTGAAGGACGCCGACTACTACCAGCTGACCCTGTTTGCCACTTCGGCCAACCAGACCGGTTACTCCCGCAGTTCCTTTGAAACGACCGTCGAACAGAACGCCTCGGGCGACGCGGTGGAGTTCAAGATTCCCCTCAGCGAGTTCCCCGAGGGAAGCTACGTCGCCCGCATCCAGGCCTTCGCCCGAGAAAAGCAGATGTCGACCAGCATGATCGGGCTCCACGGCGACAGTCCGTTTTCGTTCAAGCGGTTGGTTCTGACCAAACTCCTCTCCCCGGCCGACGGGAGCCGCATCGACGGTCTCGACGCCAGGCGCCGCGGAATCGAACTGCAATGGGACACCCCCAACCTCCCACCGAACGCGGTGGTGCGACTCCTCAATGCGACAGGATCCGAGATCAACAGGTTTCCGGTGGCGTCGTTGGCACCGCTGAAACTTCCCAGGCTCGTTGCCGGGGACTATTCGTGGACCCTGGAGGGGAGCGTCGAAGGCTTCGACGTTTCAGCCCGGAATCCCAACCACTTCACCCTCCTTCCCATTCCCCACCTTCAGACTCCGGACTCGCTGGATCCTCCCGACAAGACCGTCTACGGCCCCAAAGAGCTGCGCAAGATCAAGGGCATCGATTTCACCTGGACGCCGGTCGCCCTGGCCCAAGAATACGTGTTCGGGTTGTACCAAGACCTCCAAGATTCGAAGGCGAGCGACCCGGCGGCCCGCTCGCCGCTGTGGCAGGTTCACTCCCCAGTCCCCCGGGCGAGCCTGGAGAAGTTGAGTCTGCTTCATCGGGGAACCTACTATTGGGAGGTTCAAGCCCGCACCCTCGACGTCCACGGAGAGGTCGAACAGGAGAGTCTTCCTGTCCGGTCGCGTTTTGCGATCGACCTCCCCGCGCTCGGTCAACCCAANCNCCCCCTCGGCCAGTCGTTCTATGGACGTTGAACCGCAGCGCCTTCGCCTTCTGCTGATCCTCTTGCTGGCGTTCGCCGGCGTGGCCGGGGCGGCCGCCCAGGACGACGACGAGAACGCCGTCGTGGGGCAAACGCTCTCTTGGGAGGGAAACGAAGACGCGCTGCGCTACGAACTGATCATCGTCGACGCCTCGGATAAAGAGCTCCTCCATCAGAGCACCGAAAACACCTCGGTCGAGTTGAAGCTGAAGCCCGGGGCCTACCGGTATAAGGTTCTGGTCTACAACGTGCTCGACCAATTGGAAGTCGACACGGCCTGGAACGACCTCGTGGTGATCCGGGCCGAGATCCCAGGGCCCAAGAAGGTCACGCCGAACATCCAATATCTGGAAAACCCCGTCCTTCGGTTCCGGGTGGAGGGTCTGTTGCTGGTGGAAGGAGCGCAATACAGGCTCTTTCGCCAGGACAAGCCGGAAATCGCCACGGCCGGACAGGTGGTCTCCCACCTCAGCGACGAAGAGGTCGAGCTGACCTTCCCTGATTTTGAGTTCAGCTACGGCGATTACAGCCTGACCATCGAGAATCCCGGTGGGCTCAAACACACGCTCAAGAACGCCTTGTTCGTCCGCTACGACAAACCCGTTGACTTCCATCTGAGCGTCGGCTACGCACCGGGCTCGGTGGTCTACGACAGTTGGTACCAAAGCACGTGGAACCAGGGCTTCTACCCCTGGGGCGCCACCGGACGCCTGACCGTCCTGTTCCTGAAGAAGGGTGAATACCAGCTCGGGGCCGAGGCGGAAGGCAACGCGTGGCTTCAAACCGGAGGCACTCCGGAGGCCATCATCAACAGCAAGTACCTCAGCGCCGGCGTCAACGCGGTCTACCACTACTTGGTGACCAAGCAGCTTCGTCTCACCGCACGCCTGGGTGGCGGGCTGATGGCGGGGTTTCACGCCTTCGACTACCAAGGAACCCCCGGTTTAGCCTGGAGCAGCCTCGACCCCTACGTCGACGCCAGCGTGGGGGTGTTCTACTCGATTCTGAAGTTCTGGCACGTTGAGGCCGATGTGGGAATCCTGAACGGATTTGGCAACCAGTACTCGGCGGGACTGGTTCGTCCCAGTGTGCTCACCGGGGTGAATTTCTGACTCGTTGTTGCGCGTTGACTCAATCCGATTCGAGCACTCCCGGGGCGATGCGAACGTTCCGCTGGAGACCGCGTTGCTCACCCAAAAGAAACTCGTTCACTCCGTGATCCCCATCCTCGAATCCGACGAGCATTTTAGCCCGGCCCTCCTGGACGCCTTCGTGCAGGAAGTCGTTGCGAACTCGGGGGCACCGTAGTAGGGTGTGGAACGGGGCCCTGCGCTCGAGGAGATTTTGATGGACGATGTCTACGGCGGTTCCTTTGAGGCCGCCCAGGAACGCAGCCGGCAACTCGAAGCCGATTTGGCGGTGAACCCGCAAAAGTACCGCGTGCTGACCGGCGATCGACCCACGGGCCGGTTGCACATCGGCCACCTTTTCGGTTCCCTGCGCAACCGGGTGCGGTTGCAGAACCTGGGGGTCACCACCTTCGTCGTCATCGCCGACTACCAGGTGCTCACCGACCGGGACACCTTCGAAGCGATCGCCGAAAACACCCTCCAGCTCACCATCGACTACCTCGCCTGCGGCATCGATCCGTCGCAGCACAAGACCTACCTCTTCCCCCATAGCCAGATCCCCGAGCTCAACCAGTTGCTGCTTCCCTTCCTCACCCTGGTGACCATGGCCGAGCTCGACCGCAACCCGACGGTGAAGGAAGAGATCCAGTCGGCCGGCCTCAAGAAGATCAACGCGGGGATGTACACCTATCCGGTGCACCAGGCCGCCGACATCCTGTTTTGCAAGGGGAACGTGGTTCCCGTCGGAAAGGACCAGCTCCCCCACCTCGAGATGACCCGGGTGATCGCCCGCCGGTTCAACGAGCGCTATTCCCAGGGAGCCCAGGTCTTTCCGGAGCCGCAAGCGTTGCTGAGCCCGTCGCCGCTGATCCTGGGCCTCGACGGGGCCCAGAAGATGAGCAAGAGCCGGAACAACGCCATCCTGCTCAGTTCCACCGAGGACGAGACGGCCACGCTCATCAAGAAGGCGAAGACCGACTCCCAGAGGACGATCTTCTACGACCCGGCGACCCGGCCGGAAGTGTCCAACCTGCTCCTGCTGATCGCGCTGGCCACCGGCGAAACCCCGGAAGCCGTCGGCGCCCGGATCGGGGACGGCGGGTCGGGAAAGCTGAAGTCCACGCTGACCGAATCCCTCAACGAATTCTTGCGGCCGCTGCGCAAGACCAGGTCCGAACTCGAGAAGAACGAGGACCACATCCGTTCGGTTCTCTCGCAGGGCATCCAGGGCGCCCGGGCCATCGCGATCCAGACCCTCGACGAGGTGAGGCAGGCGATGAACATGAGCCTGGGAAGACGGTAGGTCGACCATGGACGCCGTGAACGGTGTTTATCTTCCCGTGGTCACCCCGTTTCGGGACGGTCGCGTCGACCTGGAGAGCTATCGAACCCTGGTGGAACACTCCTTGTCCCAAGGCATCCACGGTCTGGTTCCCTTCGGGACCACCGGCGAGCTTCCCACGCTGGAACAGGACGAGTGCGACGCCCTCCTCGAGGCCTCGCTCAGCGTCGTTCAGGGACGGGTTCCGGTCTACATCGGACTGAGCAGCAACAGCACGGACAAGGCGGTCCGCCTCGTCCGCCACTATGAAAAATCCGCGTTCGTGGGCTTTCTGGTCACCTCGCCCCACTACAGCCTTCCCTCCCAAGAGGGAATCGTCGAGCACTACAAGGCCCTGGCCGGCGCCACCGACAAGAAGCTCCTTCTCTACAACATCCCCCACAGGACGGGCCGGAACCTGACCAACGCCACGATCCAGACGTTGTCGTCGGTTCCGAACATCGTGGGGATCAAGGACACGTGCGGCCACATCGGGCAAACCATCGAACTGCTCCGAGAGAAACCGCCGGGGTTTTCCGTGATGACCGGTGACGACCAACTCTTCTTCCTGAACCTGGTGAGCGGCGGCAACGGCGGCATCTTGGCGTCGGCCCACTTTCAAACACGAAGGTTCGTCCAAGCCTGGGACCTGATCCGCAAGAACGACCTGGCCGGGGCCTTGAAGCTGTGGAACCAACTCTCTGGGTTCATTCCCCTGCTCTTTCAGGAACCCAGCCCGGGCGCCATCAAATACGTTCTCCAAAAGAAGGGCCTGATCGCCACCGCCCAACTGCGACTCCCCATGACCGGGGTTTCTCCCGAACTGAGCCGGCTTCTGGACCAGAGGATGGCGGATGGAACCCTCTAGCCGTCCCGGGGACCCCATCGAGGAAATCGCCCGGCTGCTCGAAGAGCTCCATCGGAGGAACGAAGGGGCGCCGATCTGCCTTTCGACGATGGCAGAGGGGTTTCCCAACGCCCGTTTTGTGGATTTGAAGGGCGTTTCCGGGGGACTGCTCCTGTTTGGCACCGACGAACGGTCGACCAAGGCCCAAGAGTTCGAACGGGCCAAGCAAGTTTCTCTCTGCGCGTGGTGGACCAGTTTGCAGGTCCAGGTTAGGGTGAGGGGCACGATCCAGAAGGCCTCTTCCGCGATCAGCGACCGCGAGTTTTCCCAAAGGAACGTCACGGCCCGGGCCATCGCCTCGGTTTCGATTCAGAGCCAGCCCATCGCCAGCCTCGAGCCGCTGCGGGAGAAGATCCAAGATTTCCTGGCCCAAACCCCCGTCCTCGTCCGCCCCTCGTCCTGGTGGATCTACGGGGTGTCTCCCCAACACATCGAAATCCTCAAGTTTTCCGAGGACAGAATTCATGCAAGACAAGAGTACCGGCGGGTGGGTGACGGGTGGACCCAGAGGCTCTTGAGCCCCTAGGCCGGCTTCTGGTCCGTTTTGGCTACAACGGCCCCCGATCTGGTTAGGTTTTTCTCCGAGAGATTTCGTACCTTTCTGTTGGGGATTTTGAAAGCCCCGAGGAGAAGAACATGAAGGTCGTCATCACAGGATCATTGGGCCACATCGGCAAGCCGCTGACCCAGGAATTGGTGCAAAGGGGTCACGCCGTCACGGTGGTGAGTAGCAAGTCGGAACGAAAGGACCAGATCGAGGCCCTGGGCGCCCAGGCGGCGATCGGCACGATGGAAGACCAAGGGTTCCTCACGGCCACGTTTCGCGGCGCCGACGCGGTGTTCCTGTTGATCGCGCCGGGCGGCGCCTTCGCCGACCCCAACCTCGACATCGACGCGAGGTTTCACCGCATCGGCGAGGTCGCCGTCCAGGCCCTCCAGGCCGCCGGGGTGATGCGGCTGGTCTACCTCAGCAGCATCGGCGCCGATCTGCCGGCGGGGACGGGGCTGCTGCGGCTCCACCACAAGATGGAGGCGTTCCTGGACCAGTTTCCTCTCGCGCTCACCGTCCTGCGCCCCGCCGGGTTCTACACCAACCTGTTCGGGTACATTCCCATGATCCAGGCCCGGGGGGCGATCGCCGCAGGGTTCGGCGACGGAAAGGGTCCCTGGGTCTCTCCCACCGACATCGCGACCGCCGCCGCCGAGGAATTGGAAGCGTTGAGGAGCGTTCAGGCCGGAGCCTGGAAGCTGCGGTACGTGGCCAGCGAAGAACTCACAGGCCCCGAGGTGGCCCGCATCCTGGGCCAAGCCATCGGCCAGCCCGAGCTGAAATGGGTGACCGTTCCCGGCGAGCAGCTCAAGCAAGGCATGGTGGCTTCCGGGATGCCGCCGGCCATCGCCGAGGCCATGGCCGAGATGCAGGAAAGCCAGAGGACGGGGAAGCTCTCGGAACACTACTTCCGAAACCGGCCCGTCCTCGGCCAGGTCAAGTTGTCCGACTTTGCCCAGGAGTTCGCCGCGGCGTTCCGATGAAACCCCTTCACTTCAAGACCATTTCCGAGTTCCTCAGTTTTCGCCACCTTCCCAAGGCCGAACATCCTCTCATCTGCGTGTTCAACCTGGGGTCGCTCGGCCAGCAAGACTGGTCCCTGGCGGAACCCGTGAACCTGGTGTTGGATTTCTACTCGATCTCGCTCAAACAGAACTTTCCGGCCAAGGTGAAATACGGCCAGCAGGTCTACGACTTTGACGAAGGGGTCATGAGCTTCGTGGCGCCGGGGCAGGTCTTCGGCGTCGAGCCCTTCCCCGTCGCATCCCACCCTTCGGGATGGATGCTTCTGGTCCATCCCGACTTCTTCTGGAACACGCCCCTGGCCCAGTCCATCAAGACCTACCAGTATTTCGACTACTCGGTGGCCGAGGCGCTCTTCCTCTCCGAAAAGGAAGAGGCGACGGTCACTGCGATCATCGAGAACATCGAACACGAGTACCGGGCCAACCTCGACACCTTCAGCCAGGACATCCTCATCGCCCAGATCGAACTGCTTCTCAACTACTCCCAGAGGTTCTTCCACCGCCAGTTCCTCACCCGCGAGATCACGAACCACCGCATCCTCGAGCGCCTCGAGGCGTGGATCACCGCCGCTCTGGATGGGGACGAGGGAACCAACCACGGGCTCCCCACGGTTCAAGCCGCGGCCCGGAGTCTGAACATCTCGCCCCATTACTTGAGCGAGGTCGTGAAGCTGTTGACCGGTCAGAGCACCCAGCAGCACATCCACGGCAAGCTGATCGAAAAGGCAAAACGGGAGTTGTCGACCACCGATCTCACGGTGAGCCAGATCGCCTTCCAGCTGGGATTCGAGTACCCCCAGTCGTTCAGCAAGCTGTTCAAGAAGAAGACGAACATCTCGCCCCTTGACTTCCGGCGGTCCGTCTCGTCTTGACCGCTACCCCCAGAGGTCGGCCAGACTCTGGGCCTGTGCCAGCCCCTGGGCCTTCGCCAGTGTCGCGATCGGTGCTCGGAGCGCCGGGTCCATCAGATTTCCTCCGGCCTGGACGATCTCCGCCCCCACGCGGGGGTCGGGACGGACGACTTCGACCCGGGCACCGGAGCGACGGAGGTCTTCCAGGTGCTCCTCGAGGGTGTAGGGCGTCGGGATGGCGACGTCGGCGCAGAGGATCAGGACGCGGTCGTAGCCCCGGGCCAAGTCGGCGTTTTCCATCGAGTACACGCCCCCGTCGCAGTACAGGCGACCGCCGATCGGAATGGTCGGCCACACCCCTGGCAACGCCGAGCTCGCCCCGAGGGCCGAAAGCAGGTCCACCCCCGAATCTGCGGTCCACACGACACGTTCCCCCGAGTCGGCGTCGACACCCACGACGCCCAGACGTCGGGGCCACGCTTCCAGTGGTACCCGGCCGGCGAGGTCG
>JGI26470J50227_1000693_pt1 | contig 13192 bp, 18 predicted proteins | sample FreactTroBogLake_FD_50227 | JGI IMG/M metagenome (IMG submission 50227) | reverse complement strand
AATCATTTAAGACAACTTTTTAATTATGATAACATCTCATTTAAAAAAACTAAATAGGTCAAGGTCAGGGTCAGGGTCATGGTCAAGGTCATGGTCAAGGTCAGGGTCAGAGTCATGGTCAAGGTCAGGGTCAGAGTCATGGTCAAGGTCAGGGTCAGGGTCATGGTCAAGGTCATGGTCAAGGTCAGGGTCAGGGTCAGGGTCAGGGTCAGGGTCATGGTCAAGGTCAGGGTCATGGTCAAGGTCAGTATAATAGATTACACACTCTAGTTAGGTAACTAGCTAGAGTGTTCTTTTAAATATGGGGCCGACAGGCTATTGATTGCAATACGTAAGGAGGATAGGCGTTCAGAACAATGACAGTGAGTTTAAAGCAAATATGTCAACAACAAATGTAAAATCTACTAAGATTTCTCGTCAGAATGATGGTGCTATGATTATAAACATGGCTTTTGCTAATGCTCCAGAAATGGAGATGCTTGAAGCAGCCTAATTCAACACTAGTTCAGGAGTGTAATGCTGAACAAAAGGTCAGGTAACAATCTAATAAGTCATAAAGAAGGTTACAAATAGTTGCTGGTTTACAATCAGATAGTAGAAGACAGCTACGATAAAACAAGTCATGATCGTAACTTAAAATTGGTACTATTGCAAGACGGTGGTTCGAATCCACCCGGTTCCACTAACTAATTGATTATCAATCAGTTATGACAACCTGGAAAGACAGGTAAATGCTCCGGTAGCTCAATGGAAGAGCATCAGATTTCTAATCTGAGGGTTACAGGTTCGACCCCTGTTCGGGGTACCACTGCCTCTGGCCAAGGATCGTAGATAGGAAAGTCTGGTTAAGGTGGATAGTATCCACTACCAGCCACTAAACCTCTGAATCGTAAGTCAGCTTTTGGAAATAGGGTGTCACCAAAGGTCTTAAAAAAAGAACCCAATTAGTTCCATAGTGTAACGGTAGCACAACTCTCTTTGACAGAGTTAGATCTTGTTCAAATCAAGATGGAACTGCTTACAAATTATTACAGCCTGTGTCGGTTGTATTCGCCACCTGGAGCAGCAGTAGAGAGTGATTCACTTTACTGCCTCCAGGTATTTTTATTTAGTAACTTTTAACCAAAAAAACTATATGAAAAAGACAGTACAGATAATAACAATTCCTTTAGATAAAGAAGGGTGGAATAAAGACGATATAATACTATGCGTTGATGTTGCAATGTCAAATTCTGAAAATATAGGAACTTTGGAAATAGCAAGATATGACTATCCTGCACAAAATCCTTATTGGGAAGCACAACGACTACTGGTTCTTAGTGATGATGAGCCTAATCCAAATCAGGCTGTTTTAGTAAGTAATGTAAAAGATGATTTTGAAAAATTAGGATTACCTATAAATAAAGGATACATAAACATTGTTGCTTCATATCCACAGTTACCCAATAGTCTACCAATATCTAAAGAAACAGTAAAGGCATGGATAGATAGTGGTACACCTGTAGAGGGTAGTGTTCTAATTAATACAGAATGCCCATATCCTGGCAATAATTGTACATGTGTAGGTAAATGTAAAGCTGCGACCAATAAACCTAAACTTGATCCTCAAGGTAATCTACTATTAGAGTTTGGTAAAGAAAAAACTTTAGAAGAAGTGATGGCTAATGTATTTGCAAATTGGGCTGATACAGATAGAATAGCATATGAATTTTTGGAGGAATCTGTAAAGCAACCATCTATTCCTACTGATGAAGAAATAGAACAAAAAGCACATAACGAATATCCTTATGGTTACACTAATTCAATTGGTAGTTATAATAGAAGTCGTTATGAAACAAAGAAAGAATCTTATATTTTGGGTTACAAACAAGCATTAAAAGATTTAGGTCACATAAAAAATACAGACAATATTTCATAATAAGTTTTTAGCATGGAATATACGCTGGTCTGTTCTCAGGCCGGCTTTTTTTATTAACTTTATAAAAAACACAATAGTATGCGTGAATTAATACCGGTAATAACATTGTCAGTAATGGCAATTCTTGGTTATGCTATGGGTCGGAAAGGTTATACTGAACTATTAAGTAAATTTAATAATCTTCAGAGTATTCACAATGAGCTTCTGAAAACAAAATGGACAATTCCTGTTTCTGAAAAAGAAAATATTACTGATACAGGATATTGGGAAGCAGAAAAAGTTTTTAAAAAGATGATGCAAATCTTCTTTTTTGCAATAATTTTGGTTTATAATTGTACTATGGTTGATATTATAAAGGATGCCCTTAAATCTCCAGCAGGTAGCTTTGCTTTTATTTTAGCACTGCTTATGATTGCTTTTTGGGCTACTCATCATATCTCTAAGTGGAATACAAAACTTGAGCATGTCAACAAATTAGATGGTAATGTATCTCTAATAAAAGATGATATTTCTACTATAAAGGCTTTCATTAGTGTTTATGGACAGAATAACAATCCTTTCGCACAAAGAAATAGCCCCGTAAGCCTGACTCCCGCTGGTGTAGAAGTATCAAAAGATTTAGGTATCGAAGACTTAATAATCAGGCACTGGTCTGAGATACAGAAAGACCTTTCCAGCGCATTAAAACAGGATTGTAACCCTTATGATATCCAACAAGAGGCAATTAATGTTGCATCTAAAATGCAAAAATACTTTACCGCCTCCGAATTGGATGTAATCAAAAGATATGCCTTTCAAAAGGGACACTCTTTAACGACTTATGATTTATTGATTGGAATACACATAAGGGACATTTATTTTAAGAAAAACAACATAAATATAGATGATGTTGATAAGTACGACCCGAATAAACCAACTCAAGTTGCGTAGCAAATATTAAATCTATAATGAGTAACAAAAATGGGCACTACGTAGTGCTCATTTTTGTTGCTTGCTTAGTGTAAAATTGTATATAGTTACCAGATTAATACCATGAGAGCAAAAGAATGGGTGCAACAGAATTGCCCTCACTTGACTTACCAAAAAGTAAAAACAAGTAAAGAAGGTTCTTTTATGCTACACGTTTATCATTGTATAATGGATGGTGAAGATGTATTTGCAAAAACACCAATCAGTGAATATAACGCATGGGTACAAGCAAAAAATATTATTCAAGGTAAAAGTGTATCAGAATGTCAAATATTACTTTCAAAAAAAGAAAAGCAGAAATAATAGATATTGCCAAAGAAGAGTGGAATAAAATGTACCCTCAAGGTGATTTTATCACAATGTTCCCAAGAGAAAGAGATTTCTCTTGGGAACATTGGCTAAAAGCCTGGCAACTTGCAGAAAAGAGATTTAAAGATACAACAATGTGAGAGTGTTGATTTGTGAGAAAGAAAGGCCGGGTGTAACAGCCCGGTCTTTTATTTTGTAATTGCTTTAATTTAAAAAATGGGAAATAATATAAACGAGCTGGACGAAAAATCAATAAAACAAATGGTTTTGAAAGACGATCTTAAACGTCTTCTCATATATTGGCAGCTTATGAAAAATGCTCTTGAGTGTATTCGTACATCAGATACTATTAAAGAGTGGGCAACAACAGCTAAGTCCGATAAGAATAAATCATTTGTTGATTTTAGAATACTGGCAGCAGAACAACAACGTAGTCTGGATGGTATGATTCTCAAGATGAAGAAAACAATGTCATCTGATACGTGGAACACAATTATGAATACCTTGAGAGGTGAGCAAGTGATGGAAATGGACTTGCTTATAAATGAGCTTACAGATATTAGTGAGAATGCAATTGAAGCCATAACTAGTAATGTAAAACAAGCTAAAGTAAATGCCCAAATACCACTTAATGATCCTACAGAAGATACTACCAATATGATAGAGATGGATAGAGCTATCCTCAGTTGCATTTATCCTGCAGAAAATGGCGACATGTATGACAGAGGTGAGGTATATGCAGCACTCAAGATTCTTTACAAGAAAATGAAAGCAGAATTATGAAAATCATAAAACAAAATACAAAAACACTCGTTACACGAGATAATGGAAGAAGCTCTGATGCTATCTCTCCTAATTTTGTGTACGGGTGTTTGTGACGTGGGTGCCTGCATGAAAAGTTATTGTTACGTTTCTCGCCATAATCCAGATAAAGTATACATCAATGAGAATGTAGACAACATCCTCAGCTCTGTTGACAAGTGGGTAGCTAAACAACCGTGGGAGAAGATACCTAACCAGGTAGATGAGAAGTATTATTGTGTTGATATTGGTTGCAGTACTGATGTACCGCTAATGGGTAAGTATTATGACTGGCAGAAGGTGTTTGATTTCTTTAACTACCATGAGAGGGCAAAGAGCACCTTTGCTACAAAGTATCCTACAAAGATGAGGGATTACAACATTGATCCTCAAAAGAATCGGATACGTGTATCATTAATGCCTCAAGTGTATAGTGATGTACTTGAACCTAATACGGATAAAATTACCGATAGGATAGCAGCAATACCAAAGCTGCAGCAACAGTTTGAGGTGCACATTAACTTCAGCCCTATTGTCTACCATCCAGGTTGGCTTGCTGAGTATGATAAACTCTTCAAACAGCTACAAGGAATTGATTTCAAATCCGAGTGTATCTTTCTTACTTACAATAATGTACAACACGAAAGAAATACAGATGCAGTCAATGCACTATGCTGGAAGCCGGAGATACAAGAGCATAAGAACTCACAGTATGTAGATGGTAACATCAGATACCAATGGCAGCTCAAGAATGAAATGATCTGCCAGTTCAAAGAACTCTATCAAAATTATTTTTCAATCAAATCAATTAGGTATATTTTTTAAAAACACAGAAAAATGGAAAATCAAAAAGAAGTATTGTTATCGCTCGAAGAAATGAAAGCCAGTCTTCCAAATGTTACAGAGAAGGTAAAACTGAATAACTGGAATACTACAGTAATCAGTATTAAAAGGAATTTTGAAAGTGGTAATAACTCTGCATGGACTGATCGGTATTTAGAACAAGATCAGATAGAAGAATTGGAGGCTCTTGGTTATACTGTAATAATATCTGAAATCAATAAGTGTCATAATATTATTTGGGAGTAGTATAATAATTTTTTCACAATCAAAAACAACAATCATGTTACAGAAACAGTATCAAATTTTGTCAACCAAGAACTATTCAATGTTTAAGTATGTTGGTGGTAACAGGAAATTAGATGAAAAAAGGATTTTATCTATTATGGACAAAATGAAAAATCACCCTGAACTTATTGCACCTGCACAGTGCAATGAAAAGTTTGAGATCATTGATGGACAACATAGACTGGAAGCATCTAAAAGATTGAACAAGCCTTTCTATTATTATGTAGTTAAAGGTGCTAACATTGAAACAGTAAGGACATTAAATGACCATGATTCACGTTGGAATACAAGTGAGTTTGTTCATAGTTTCAGTGCTACAGGTAATGAGAACTATGCAATATATGAAAACTTTGAAGCTAAGTATAACTTTGGTCACGCAGTTAATATCATGCTTCTTAGTGGTGTCAATAATTTTTATAACAAAATGCTTGATGACTTTAAAGTAGGAGGATTTAAAGTTGATAATGTAAAAAGGGCAGAAGAACTGGCCGAAATGATCAATACTTTAAAGGACCTGTATCCAGGATATAAGAAAAGGTCTTTTGTAATTGCTTTTTTAAAAGTATCTTCATTGTCTAATTTTAACATTATTACATTTATTGAGAAACTGAGAATGCAGCAAAAGAAAATGGTTGACTGTACTAATTCTACTCATTACATAGAGTTATTGGGTGAAATCTATAACTACAAAACCAGGAAAGGTTCATTAATTGATATTTCACATTTACTGTATAAAAAATAATGAGAAAGATAGCATTTATATTTTGGTTATTGTGCATAGTATCTGTACTATTATTGAGCATTACTGGCTGTAAAAGAACTATGGCCGATTATGAAGAGAGAGCAGCAGGGGTGCATAAGCTATGTCCTAAGTGTACATTTGTTACTTCAGAGAACAGGTATTATGCAGTTGATACCGGTAAACAACCAAACATTATCTACATATTAGAGTTTAAAAACGGTGGCTGGTTTTACACTGCATCTGATGTTGATCATCTAATACGAGTAAATTAAATATCAAAAACTGTTGGTTATTTTCCATAATCATCTTATTTTTGCTCAGTCAAGTGAATCCTTGGAAAGATAAATTGACACATAAACATTAAAAAAAGCTCCTCCGTGAGTGCATTATAGCCCCAGCCAAAACTTTCCAAGGGTTCATATGGCTGGGGTTTTTCTATTCATGCTTATTCCCCACCTATACAGAGTATATTAGGTAAATTAAACATGCAGTAATATCAGAAAGCTTATAGGCTGCAGTAAGAAATATAGCTAACTATAAGAAGAAGAATGGATGTATTAAAAATTCCTGCTCTGTCTGAAGGTGACACCAGGACCTCGTGAGAAAAATGAACCTAATACATCCCTCCGTATTCGAGGAAACATAGCTTGAACAACTATGAGGAAAGATAATTACTGATTTGAAAGTAGGATACTCATTATTAAACCTACTGAATCTTTGTGTACTGTACAGTATCTAGTTTGATCTGCCCAGTCTCACGAGGAAAAACCTGTTCATAATCTAAATTAAAAAAGATGAATAAGAAAGTACCTTCAAAATCTGAAGTAAAAAGAAAAGGTAAAGGGAAAAAGTGGGTAAATGCAAAACAACCTCAGTTATCTGATAGTGGTCCAGTAATTATAATCAAAAAGAAAACTAAAAACGAGTAATTACAAAAGATGCAGCTACATTCTAACAATAAAAGTTCTCACACAGATAAGAAAGGTATAATACCTTACGGTAAACATCAAGGTAAAACAGTTAAATGGGTACTGGAAAATGATAAAAAGTACGCAGACTGGATGACTAAAGAGAATTTATGGGAGAAATGGGATTTGCGTGAGGGTAAAAAACCTAAAGCTAAACCTCAGCACTCAAAACCTTTTGTTCCTAACTCAAAAGAAGTTTATACAGATCCTCCTCCTTGGGAAGATAATTATACTACAACATCAAAACCTGTAGCAGATAAACTTAATGAATTTGTAACAGAAAACGATGATGTATTAATAGGTTTAATGGAAGTACCTGTACCACCTGTAGAGAATAAGTGGATAGAAGAAGCAAAAAAATTATTTGAATCCATTTATAGAGAGAAAGAATTAACCAAGGAGCTGAAAGAAAGAATAGAGGACATATTGTACATGCCTATAGAAAATTAAAACTTATGAATAACTACAGAACATTTATTCGTACTTGGTGGAAGAAAGATGCTAAGGGTAAGTTAGTTCCTGCTCTTGGTAGAAAGACACCTGTAAGGAACAATCTTAGTATAGAAGAAGCCCGGAAAATGTGTACAGAATACAACAACCAAAATGATCCGGGACCTCTTGGTCGTAAAATGGAATTTGAATCTTATTAAAACAAATTAAAAATGGAGAATCCAAAGTATAAAATAGGAGATAAAGTAGTACCAATAACAAAGACTGCAGGAGTAATAAAATTTTCAGATTGTGCTATATGGGAAACAGCTTGTGATACTAGTCAAAATTATCTGTATGTAGTAGCAATAAATTCAAGTTATTACACTTGCAATAACTCAAATAAAACAACATCGGGTAATCTTTATAATGAAGCTGATCTTATGTATTACGTAGAACCAGTAGCAACACCTGTAGCAGATATTACTCCTCAAGGTAAAACAGTAGCAGAAGAAGCACAATCACTTGTATATGGTGACCGTGAGAAAGACTACGGTAAGACATCAGATAACTTTGCTGACATTGCTAAAGGTTGGGAAGTAATCTTTAAAACAAAGATCACATCGGAACAAGTTGGTTTAGCAATGAGCTGGTTAAAGATATGCCAAGCCAACTAGGATAATTGTGAAAAAAGAGACTCGATAGTTGATTGCATTGGTTATATGCTCTGTATAGAAAAAATCAAAAAAGGTTTATAAATTTTTACTCACAATCAAAAATTCAAAAACATGAGACTAAAAAGAAACAAAGTAGGAGGAATCCTCGTTATGGCAGGTATTGAAATTATGGGCACAGCTTATAGTCCTGTACCAAAACCTCGAGCCAGCCGGGAATTTATTAGTCAGGTTTATGCAAGACCAACCGGCCAACAAAGATGGTTTGCATCTGAAGCTCGTAAGAAAGAAATTCTTATAAATCTTCAGAATGCAAAAAGGAATGTTAGGGCAAAAGCTGCAACATTTTATATTGACAGAAATACTAAAGTGACAGGTATTACTGCTAAGGAAAAACTTATTGTTCATAGTATGAAGCTGATGTCACAAATAGCTGACTGCAAAAATTGTAAAGCATGAAGACGAATTTTATTATCAACGGGAAGATACAACTGGTGTTAGTTCCTTCTAATGACCGGGAAAAAGAACTGTTAAAGGAGCTGTGTCAACAACCTGTAGACATGCAGATGTTTACTAAGCTACAGGTAGGTTTAGATAGCTTTGCAGATGCATTAATTGTAACAACTTCTGCTCCTAAACAGGAAAAGAAACCTGAGATAATTATAGAAGATGAAGATGTAACTTTTAAATAAATAGTTTATGAATACTAACGACCTGAAATTTGAGAGAGTTTATGTATTCTAGTACATTAAAAAATGATGGTGGCTGAACAAAAAGCAATAGATAAATTAAGAAGTTTATGATAACACAACCTAAAATATGGTTCATAGGACCAGTAGCAGAGTATTCAGATGCTGTACAATATAGTACAATAGAAGAGTGTTATAACTATCTGAAAGACAAGATGGAAATTGGTGAGGATATTGAGACAACTTATAAGTTTCCTAAAAATACTTATAAAAATGAACAGGTATATTCTCCGGGACTTGATCCATATCTTAGTAAAGTTGTGATGTTACAATTAGGTACTAAAGAACAAGTATTTGTAATTGATACTAGATCAGTAGATATCTCAATCTTATTACCATTATGGGAAAATAAAGAAAGACTATGGATTGGTCATAACCTTAAATTTGAAGTAAAGCATTTGTTACATAATTATGGTATAATACATCATAAGATATATGACACGATGCTTGTTGAACAAAATTTAACTAATGGTCTCAGTCTTGGTTATTCTTTAGAAAAACTAGCCGGTAGGTATTTANGTATTAAACCAGTAGAAAAGCAAAAAGATCTTTTTATAGAAGAGGATGAAGATGCTGCATATATAGATAAGTCAATTCGTATGGGCTTTCTTAATATTGGTTTAAAATCATTTACAGAAGAACAGATCCTATATGGTGCTGATGATATTACATATCCTATAGAGATTAAAAAAAAACAAGCTTTAGGGTATAATGGTTATAAACCTGTACAGGTAAATGATATTGAAAATGAGTTTTGTCTTGTGTTAGCTGATATAGAACTAAAGGGTATGACATTTGACCAAGAACAATGGTTAAAAACATATAAAGAAAATTTAGTAATATATCAGAAAAGAAAAGAAAAACTTGACAAATGGGTAGTAGATAACTTTAAAGAAGACATAAAATTCTGTTCTGTTCCGGATCTTTTTAATACCAATATACAGTGTACTATAGAATGGTCTAGTAGTAAACAAGTAATTACTTTAATGAAAAAACTTGGTTATTGTCCACAGGAAAAAAGTAAAAGTACTGGTTATGTTGAGTATACGGTAGGTGCTAAAGCTTTACTAAAGTTATTACCAAGTAAGTACAAAGAAATGTACATAGATGATAAAGAAACAGATATTGTAGATCCTAAAAATGATCTCATACTTAATTATCTTTTACTTAAAACCTCTGAGCAATCTTGCACAACATTTGGTAAAGATTTTTTAAAGTATGTACATCCAATAACTGGTAGATTACACAGTTCTTACCGGCAAATACTTAACACCGGTAGAATAAGTAGTAAGAATCCAAATCTTCAAAATATTCCTGCTGATGTAAATTACAGAAAGGCATTTGTTGCACCTGAAGGTTATTCTTTACTTAATGCCGATTATAGTTCACAAGAATCAAGAGTACTTGCAGAGGTATCTGGTGATGCTGCTATGATCAGTTTTTTTAATGATGGACATCCTATACATGGAGAAGACTACCATAGTTTTACTGCTACCAAAATGTTTTCTCTGATGAGGGATGAACCTGATCTTATAGTGTCTAAAAAGACACATCCGGAAGAAAGAAATGCTGCTAAAAGTATCTCATTTAAAATTGCATACGGTGGTTCTGCTTATACTTTGAAAGATGATTTTGGTGTGGAAGAGGAAGTAGCACAAGAGTTTATTGATAGCTATATGAAAGCTTTTCCTGCATTAGATAATTATTTTAAATCCGGAAGAGAAAAAGCTGTAAAGAAAGGCTATGTAGACATTGTACCAGATAGGAGATATTGGGAACCAGATTTTAAAAAAATGCAAGAACTTGTTGAAAAAGCCTGGTCATTTTATCCTAGTAATTATAAAGATCTTTCACAGGAAGCAAAACAAGAAGTAAAAGAAGAAATCAATAAAGAACATCCAGAAATAAAGAAATACTGGAGTGAATATTTTTCTCTTAAAGGCAGTTTAGAAAGATGCAGTCAAAATTATCCTATACAAGGTTTAAGTGGATCACAAACAAAAATGGCCGGTGTATTATTTAGACGATACCAATTAGAAAATAATCTAAGAGATACTGTATATCTTACATCACTTGTCCATGATGAGTGTCTTGCAGAGTCCAAAAAAGAATTTGCAGAGCAAGGTTTAAAATTACTTGAAGAAAAAATGATTGAAGGTGCTAATTTATTTTGTAAAAAAGTAAAAATGGGAGCATCTGGAAATGTATGTGTTTACTGGTCACACTAATTAAATTAGTTTGTTTTAAACTTGCAAGTACCGGTTATTTATTGTAAATTCGTAACCCTTTTCAAAGACACAAAATGTCAGTAACACTACCTCAATTTAATAACATTAAGGAGTTCTTACAGAGCAATCCTGATGGTGATTACGAGGACTGGCACAAACAATACAGACCAGTTCGACAGAAGAAAGCAGAAGACGATTACCCTGAAGCGTTTCAAGTGTGGTGGTGCACATTTCCGGCAAGTATGAACTTTATGTTCAAAGGTCGAAAGTTTACCGGTACCAGAGGTTTGAGAGACAAGAAAGAAGAAACCTTCAAAGCATATAAAGAAGCAAAGAAAGCTGCAGGATTTACAGACGAAGATATGCTCTACTGCCTCAAGGTAGAGATAGAGATGAGGAAAGTAGCAAGTTACAACCATAAAGACCCTAAGTACAATGACTTTCAATACATGAAAGCAACCGTTGCTTATCTTAATGGTGGTAAGTTTAAGTATTACAAAGATGAGGAGTTAAAGGAACTTTCCGATGATACGGAATCAAACAGTGCATAATGAGTTTATCTGAGCAATTACATAAGGAGATTGAGAATGGTAGAAATGGTAAAGCTGGTATCATACCTGTAAGCTATGATAGAATAGGTGATTATATTGAGATTGCAAAGAATACTAGTTATGTTATTGGAGGAGAAACTGGATCTGGTAAAAGTACTCTTGCTCAAGATATGTTTATGATACGTGCTATTGATTGGTATATAAAGAATAAAACTCCTGATATCAAGTTATCTATTATTCTATTTGGTATGGAGAGAAAAATGTACCAGTATAGTGCAAGATGGTTAGCAAGAAAGATCTTTACTGAACAAGGGATACCAATAATACCAAAGAAAGTATTGAGTAGACAAGCTAACTTTAAAATGACTGATCAAGAATACGGGTTAGTACAAGAATGTTATAAGATACTTGATGAGTGGGAAAAAGATGATCTGTTGATACCATTTGAAGGTAGTAAGAATCCTTCTGGTATTAGTATGTATCTGGAACAGTTTGCAAGAAAACATGGTACCATTATAGATAAAGACAAGAATGATAAATCAATGGAGAATATACTAGCCAGTAGGAAGTATGTACCAAATCATCCTAATCATATTGTACTAGTCATAGTTGACCATATAGGTATTCTTGCATCTGAGAAAGATCTTGATAAATCTAAAGGACAGATAGATAAGTTTAGTAAGGTAATGAGAGATGCTAGAGATACTTATGGTTTTTCACCGGTAATTATTCAGCAGTTAAACCGTAGTCTTGCTGATGTATCAAGATTGAAGTTAGGTGATCTGGCACCAAAGCTAAGTGACTTTGCTGATTCATCTCAGACACAACATGATGCTGATGTAGTACTTGCTTTATTTGAACCATATAGGCATATAGTAGGTGATCTTGATGGACATAAAGAGAATGGTTACAGCTTGAAAGGATTTAGAGACGAGTACTTTAAAACTTACTACAGATCATTACATATTCTTAAAAATTCGTTTGGGACGAATGGAATCCAGTTCCCAATGGCATTACAGCCAGAATTTGGTATATTTTCCACACTTCCTAAGAAAAAGGATATTAAAGAAGAAATATATCAACAAGTAACAAGTAGTCATTATTTTTTAAACGAGTAACCAATTAATCAATTCATATGAGTACAAAAGAAGGTGTAGAGCAGAAACAAGCATCTACATTAAACAGAACATTTTTTAGTAAAATAGCTATTGTTGGACCAAGTGGTACCGGTAAAAGTTATTTAGCTAAAACAGTAGACAGAGAAACTACTGGGTATATTAATATGGAGAGGAAACCTCTTCCATTTAAAGAAGGTGGACCGTTCAAGCATATGGGTATGCCAAAGAACTGGTCATCATTCAAAGCTAATCTTGAAAAGTATGGAGCAGATTCTACCATTANGCAAATAATTATTGATAGTCAAACAATGGCTTTCAATAGTCTTAATAAGGAAATGTCTGTAAACTTTACAGGCTNTGATATCTACAGGAATTACAATCGCCAAGTGTATGAGTACATTGAGATCCTTAAGAATATTGAGAAGGATATCATTGTGTTCTCACATGATGAATGGTTAAAAGTAGAAGGTGAGGGTAAAAAGAGAATGATGTCAGTACACGGCAAGGAGTTCGAGTCAAAATTAGAGCAACATTTTACAACAATTCTTTATACGGGTACTAGAATAAAAGATGGTAAACCACAGTATTTCTTACGAACATTTGAACAA